>JABAOE010019443.1_pt2 | contig 14889 bp, 9 predicted proteins | sample 7062141 | NCBI WGS metagenome assembly JABAOE01 (sample SAMN14538627, study PRJNA623070) | marine sediment metagenome | biome: marine biome [ENVO:00000428]; feature: marine pelagic biome [ENVO:01000023]; material: deep marine sediment [ENVO:00002113] | place: India: Gulf of Khambhat ... | reverse complement strand
GCACAGGGCGAGCGACAGGAGTTGGAGTGCGTTCGACGGCCTCGTTTTCATGGGTGCCTCCGCTGGCACGGCAGTAAGCTGATTGTAGGCGAAACGTCACCGAAGATCCGCGTGGCGTCATCATTCATTCATTCAAAAAAAAGTTGACGGGAACTCGAGAGATGCGCTACCGTACCAAATGTAACCGCTTACATAGCCCATGTGAGCGGCAAATGGGCAAAAACAAATGGCCCGCATGTCGGGCCAAAAATAATAATATCATATATAAATCAATACGATAGAGAGTAAAACACCGTGCACAATTTTACCTATCGAAAGAATCCGCTCGCCAGTGGCATCGCGTTTGCCCTGGGCGCCACGACCCTGACCCCCGTTGTCGCTCAGGAGGCCGAAGATGAGTTGACCATGGAGGAAGTGGTGGTCACCGGCGTGCGCCGCAGCCTGGTGGCCTCCATGGATGTCAAGCGCGACTCGGATGGCGTGGTCGATGCCATCATTGCCGAGGACATCGGCAAATTCCCGGACACCAACCTGGCTGAGTCCCTGCAACGCATCACCGGTGTTTCCATTGACCGCTCCAGCGAGCGTGGTGCCGAGGGCGAAGGCCAGCGGGTCACGGTTCGTGGCATCGGACCCGACTACAACCTGGTGTTGCTCAATGGGCGCCAGATGCCGGCCACGACGCTGAAGTCGACCGCCGCCAACAACTCGCGTGCATTCGACTTTTCCAACCTGGCTTCCGAGGCGGTGTCCGCCGTCGAGGTCTACAAGACCAGCCTCGCTTCGATCCCCACGGGCGGAATCGGCGCGACCATCAATGTAAAGACGGCGCGGCCGCTGGACATTGGCGATCAGAGCATCAGCCTGGGCGCGAAAGGCATACTGGACACCTCCCGGGATGACGATTCCTGGACGCCCGAAGTGTCGGGCATCTACAGCAACGTATTTGCCGATGGCAAATTCGGTATCGCGCTCTCGGGTTCCTACCAGGAGCGCGAGTACGGTTACAACCAGGCCGGCACCACCAGTGGCTGGTTGTCGGGCACGACTCTGGATCCGGGCTGGCAGGCGCTGCCGGCGCCGGGGGCCACGATGTTCAGCGGTCAGGTGGTCACGGCGGATGATCCCTACGTCAACAACCCGGCTGGCCAGGCCGACACGCTGTATTTCATGCCTCAGAACCTCGCCTACATCACCGTAGAGGGCGAGCGCGAGCGCATCAATGGCCAGCTGGTGTTGCAGTTCGCGCCTTCCGACACTCTGGAATTCACCCTGGACTACACCTACTCCGAGCTGGAAATCGAGGAGCGTCGCAACGACATGTCCGTCTGGTTCATCCAGTGCGGGCTCTGCGGTGCCAGCAACGGCAGCTTCACCGGCGGCAACATTTCCACGCCGCTGGTCTGGTCCGAGGACTGGAACGCTCGCGACGTGGGCTCCGGCGGTGGCGAAGATGGCTGGAAGACGGAGCTCGACTCCATCGGCTTCAATGCCCTCTGGGATTTCTCCGACGCGACATCCTTCCGCCTGGATTACCATCATTCGACTTCCGAGTCGGGCCGCACCAGCCCGTTCGGGACCAACTCGGTCATTGGCGGCGTGCTGTTCACCACCGGTGGCCGGGCCACGGCGGATTACAGCCGGGACTTCCCGTCTCTCGACCTGACCCTCGGGGAGGGCGATTACCAGGCATCCAACCTGTTGACCGGCGGCGCGTCGTTCCGCAACAGTTACCAGAAGATGGAAATCGACCAGGTCGACCTGGGCGGGCGCTGGGACATGGACGACGGCAAGAGCCTCGATTTCGGTGTCACCCTGACGGACGTGGACAACCGTTCGGCCTACAACTTCGTCCAGTACGACAACTGGGGCGGCATCGGCTCGCCGGCCGATTATCCGGACGACCTGTTCCAGCTCCGCGACATCAATTCGCTGTTCAGCGGTGTGTCGGGTGCGGGCCAGTCAGGCCAGTGGAACCAGATGTTCATCTGGGATTTCGCCGACGTCGCGGCGGCGCGCGAGGCGGCCACGGGGCAGGTCATGGCGGCATCTGACGACTTCCAGACCGACCTGCGAACCACGGAGGAGAGCACCAGCGCCTACGTGCAGTTCCACCAGAACTTCGACGTCGGCGGCATGAACGCCAATCTGCGGCTTGGCGTGCGCTATGAGGAAACGGAGGTCAAATCGGCGTCATTGGTGCCCATTCCTCAAAACATCACGTGGGTCGGAGCGAACGAGTACAGGCTCAACGTCGGGGCGCCGGCTTTCGATACCGCCAAGGGCGATTACGATTACTGGCTGCCCAACATCGACTTCAACATAGCAGTGAGGGACGACCTCATCTTGAGGGCCAGCTACAGCCAATCCATCGGGCGGCCGGACTGGCAGTCCATTCAGGGTGGAACGACCCTGAGCCGGGATGTCCGCCGACCCGGCGGCACCGGCAGCTCCGGAGACCCCGGCCTGCTGCCGTTGGAGTCCGATAACTACGATCTGTCCGCAGAGTGGTACTACTCCGAGGGCAGTTACCTTGCCGTCGCTTACTACTACAAGGACACGTCCAATTACGTTGGCGTCTCCCAGGTGGTTGGCACACCCTTCAACCTGCCACACCCGGGCCGGGGGCAATGGTATGACGAGTGTAACGCGGCCACTGGCGGCACGGGTGACCAGGGCGCCATTCGCCAGTGCATCTTCGAGACTTACGGTGACACGGAGTATGTCACCATCGACGGTACTGACGTGAGCGGCAACTTTACCGGTTCCATCCAGGGTATTCCCGGCCAGGATCCTGCCGCCGAGTTCACGATCGCCGTCCCGAGCAACCAGCGGGACGTCACCATCGACGGCTGGGAGTTTGCGCTGCAGCACCTGTTCGGCGACAGCGGTTTCGGTTTCATCGCCAACTACACCATCGTCGATGCAGACGTGGCATACGAAAACGCGAACCTCAACGACCAGTTTGCCATTCTGGGCTTGAGCGATTCCGCCAACCTGGTGGCTTTCTACGACAAGGACGGCTGGATTGCCCGCCTGGCCTGGAACTGGCGTGACGAGTTCCTGACCGCCACGCAGGACGGCGCCGGCGCCTTCCACCCGGTCTACTTCGAGGAATACTCGCAGGTGGACGCCATCGTCAGCTACAGCTTCGAGAACGGCGTGACCGTATTTGCCGAAGCCATCAACCTGACCGACGAATACACCCGCACGCACAGCAGGCGCGACGAGATGCACGAGTATCTCACCAACCTGGGTGCACGTTACGGCGTGGGTGTTCGCTGGGTATACTAGGGTCAGGCGACCCAACCAGGATGGAAAAGCCGCTGCCACAGCGGCTTTTTCATCTCTGGCGAGTTGATTTCCCCGTATGCAGCAGTTGTTTTTCGAGGTCAATCCGCAGGCATCCCTGGCGGTCAAGCAGGTGGGACGGGCGAGGACACCGGTCATCGTCATCGATGACTTTGCAGCCGACCCGCAACCGCTGATTCGTTATGCAGCCGAGCAAGTTTCCTTCGGGGCCGACGACACGTCGATGTACCCGGGGGTGCGCGCGGCACTGCCCAGAGACTACGTGATCACCGTCCTGCAGCAACTGCAGGTCCTGTTGAGGCAGGTTTACCGCGTTCCGAACGAACTCAGGATGCGGCCGGTCAATACGGTATTCTCCCTGATCACCACGCCTGAGTCGGACCTGAGCGCGCGGCAGCGCAGCCCCCATTTCGACAGCAACCGGCCTTTTTACCTGGCCCTGCTGCACTACCTCAACGAGGGCGGGTTTTGCGATACGGGCCTGTTCCGTCACCTGGAGACGGGGCTGGAGAGGATTATCGGTGATGACGTGGAGCGATACGTGCGCGCTCGTGAACTTTACCGGGAGCAGCACGGGCCGCCGGACAGGGCGTACGTGAAAGGCAGCAACGCAGAATTCGAACTGTATGAGCGCCTGGAATACCGTGCCAACCGCCTGGCAGTCTATCCCGGATACCTGCTGCATTCGGGCCTGGTGGACCCGGCGGTCGACATCGACCCGCATCCCGCAACGGGGCGCCTGACGGCCAATATCTTTATCGACTTCTTTCCGGCGGGAGGAAACCGCTGAGCATGGCCCGGCAGATTCGCAACATCGTCATCGTGGGCGGCGGTTCGGCTGGCTGGCTGACTGCGGGCGTTCTCGCCAGCGAGCATCGGCTCGCCTCCTCCAGGGAACTCTCGATCACCCTGGTGGAATCCCCGGATGTGCGCACGCTCGGCGTGGGCGAGGGTACCTGGCCGTCCATGCGCGACACCCTGCGCAGGATGGGGGTATCCGAAACGGCCTTCGTCACCGAATGCGATGCCTCGTTCAAGCAGGCCTCCAGGTTCGTGGGCTGGGTGACCGGTGCGCCGGACGACGCCTACTACCACCCCTTCTCCCTCCCGCAGGGCTTTGGCGAGGTCAACCTGGTGCCGGCGTGGGCGGCGCTGGATGGTGAGCGGCGCTTTGCCGATGTGGCCAGCTTCCAGCCCCAACTGTGCGAGCGCGGCCGGGCGCCCAAGCAGGTGACCACGCCGGAATTCGCGGCGGTGGCCAATTACGCGTATCACCTGGATGCGGTTAAGTTTGGCCAGTTCCTGCAGCAGTTTTGCACCCGGCAGCTGGGCGTCCGCCATGTGCTCGCGCACGTCAATGAAATCCGCTCCGCCGAGAACGGCGACATCGCGGCGCTCATGACGGATCGGGCCGGCCTGATCGAGGGCGACCTGTTCGTCGATTGCACCGGCTTTGCTTCCATGCTGCTGCACGGCCATTACGAAGTGCCTTACATCAGCACCCGGGACACGCTGTTCTGCGACACGGCGGTGGCGGTCCAGGTGCCGTACGTGGCGGACGACAGCCCGATTGCGTCCCACACCATTTCCACCGCCCAGGAGGCGGGCTGGATCTGGGACATCGGCCTGCCCACCCGGCGCGGCGTGGGCTATGTCTATTCCAGCGCCCACACTACGGACGAGGCGGCGGAAGCCATCCTGGAACGTTACGTTCGGCAGACCGCCGGCGCGGGGGTGGCAGCCTCCATGGCCCGCCGCATCCCCATCAACCCGGGCTATCGCGAGGTCTTCTGGCATCGGAACTGCGTGGCGGTCGGTGTATCGGCGGGTTTCATCGAGCCGCTGGAGGCTTCGGCGCTGGCCCTGATCGAGTTGTCCGCGCGCATGATCAGCGACGAGTTGCCGGCGACGCGAAACCTGATGGATGTCGTCGCGCAACGTTTCAACCGGCGCTTTCGCCATCGCTGGGAGCGCATCGTCGATTTTCTGAAGCTCCACTACGTTCTGAGTCGGCGCGAGGATTCGGATTTCTGGATCGAGAACCGCAGCCCCGGAACGGTGCCTGCACGCTTGCGGGAACTGCTCGAACTGTGGCGCTTTCGCCCGCCCAGCAACCGCGACTTCTACGAGATCGAGGAAATCTTCCCCGCCGCGAGCTACCAGTTCGTGCTGTATGGAATGGGGTTCAGGCCGGAGGTGGGGGAACCCAAGCGGCTGGACGATCCGCAGGCCGCCGCCCGTTGCATCCAGGCGGTCGGCGAGTTGACCCAAAAGTACCTGGCCGGCCTGCCGTCCAACCGCGATCTGCTCGAGCACGTCAGGGTGCATGGGCTGCGACGGGTATAGAATTTCTATTTTCAGCGCCGCTGCGCCACGGATTGACCAGGTATGGCAAATTATCAATTACTGAACAACGTCGACCACAAGGACCTGAGGATCATCATCGATCGCTCGGCCGAGTTTGGCGATGACGTGTGGTTCGCGGCCACCTTTCCCTCGGAATTCCGCAACCTGCAGCGGGATTACCCCATCTTCTTCACCAAGCACCCTGAAACCGGCAAGTTCGAGGCGGTGGCGGTGTTCGGATTCGAAGACGGAGAGAACCTGTTCCTGGGCGAGCATGGCTGGCATGCCGGCTACATCCCGCTCAATATCATGCGCATGCCTTTTCTGATCGGCTTCCAGGAACAGACCGAGGCGGGCGAGACGACGCGCGAGCCGGTCATCACCGTCGACATGGACTCGCCCCGGGTGAATACCGAGCGCGGTGAGCCGGTGTTCCTGGAGCATGGTGGCAACAGCCCCTATATCGAGCAGATCAGCTCGATCCTCAAAGTGTTGCAACAAGCGGCGCGCAGCAGCCAGCCGTTCTTCGGGGCCCTCGAGCAGCTGAACCTGATCGAATCCTTGGTCCTCGACGTGAAGCTCGATGACGGTTCGGAAAACCGCCTGAGCGGTTTTTACACGATCAACGAGGACGCATTGCGTGAGCTGGAGGGCGATGATCTGGCCATGCTCAATCGGCGGGGTTACCTGGAGGCGGTTTACATGGTGATCGCCTCCATGAGCAACATTCCGGACCTGATAGCCGCCAAGAACAAACGTAACGCGGCGATGGCGGCAGATGGCTGAAGCGGCGCGACCAGTGCAGGAGCGGGCCGGTATCGGGCCCGGGGGGCTGCCCCATGAGGCGCTGCAGCCTGCCGAGCCGCTGGTGCTGCGGGGTTTGGTCAGGCAATGGCCGGCGGTAGGGGCCGGGGCCGCGTCGCCCGCGTCCGCCATGGCCTATCTGCGCCAGTTCTGCACGGATGCCACGGTCAATGCGGTCCGCGTCCCGGCGCGCCACCAGGGGAGGGTGTTCTATAACGAGGACCTGACAGGCTTCAATTTCGAGTCGTCGAGGGTACGGCTCGACACCGTGCTGGCCGAGCTCGAGGCGCTGCTGCCGGCAGACGAGCCGGACACCGTGTACGTCGGATCCACCACGGTGGATACCTGTCTGCCGGGATTTCGGGGCGAAAACGATCTCAGCCTCGGGGCGTTGGACCCGCTGGTCAGTGTCTGGTTGGGCAACCGCTCGCGCGTCGCGGCGCATTTCGACCTGCCCGACAACCTTGCCTGTTGTATCGCGGGGCGCCGCCGTTTCGTGCTGTTTCCCCCGGAGCAGATCGTCAATCTGTACCCCGGCCCGATCGACTTCACGCCGGCCGGGCAGATCATCAGCATGGTCGATCTGCATGCTCCCGACCCACAGCGCTTTCCACGCTTCGAACAGGCGCAGAGCAGTGCACTGGTGGCGGAACTGGAGCCCGGGGATGCGATCGTCATCCCCAGCCTGTGGTGGCATCATGTGGAGGCGCTGGAACCCTTCAACGTGCTCGTGAATTACTGGTGGCGGCGCTCGCCAGCCTGGATGGACGCGCCCGCGAATGTGCTGGATTACGCCCTGTTCACCTTGCGCGACCTGCCGCGCGCGCAACGCGAGGCCTGGCGAGCCATCTTCAATTACTACATATTCGATTTCGAGGCGGCCTCGGCCGCCCATCTGCCCGAAGACCGGCGCGGGGTGCTGGCACCGATGGACGAGGTCACGGCCCGCAGGCTCCGGGCCCAGCTGCTCACCAGGCTCAACCGCTAGGCGGCAAACGACAGGCATCGAGAGGAACTGACTTGGAAAACGGGATCAAGAGAGTAGTCATCGCAGGCGGCGGCACGGCCGGGTGGATGGCAGCCGCCCTGTTGTCGAAAACCCTCGGCAAGGTGATCGATATCACCCTGGTCGAATCCGACGTCATCGGCACGGTGGGCGTGGGCGAGGCGACCATTCCGCCCCTGGTCACCTACCTGCGGCTGCTGGACATGAAGGAGCAGGATTTCATGGCGGCCACGCAGGCCACGTTCAAGCTCGGGATCTCGTTCGAGAACTGGAAGGACGTGGGCGAGAAATACATCCACTCATTCGGCACCACCGGCACCGACCACTGGACGGCCGGTTTTCAGCACTTCTGGCTGCGCGACCGCGCGCGTGGCTCGCAGGTCGACTACGGCGACTACTGCCTGGAACTGGTGGCCGCCCAGCAGGGCAAGTTCGCGCACTTGCCGCGCCAGGGGCTGAATTACGCTTTCCACATCGATGCCACCCTGCTTGCCGGCTTCCTGCGCACATTCAGCGAGAAACTGGGCACCGAGCGGGTCGAGGGCAAGATCGTCGAAGTCGAAACCCATCCGGAGACCGGCTTCGTCACCGCCCTCAGGATGGATTCCGGCCAGGTGGTCGAGGGCGACCTGTTCATCGATTGCACCGGCTTCCGCGGACTGCTGATCGAGCAGACCCTGCACACCGGCTATGAGGACTGGTCACACTGGCTGCCCTGCGACAGCGCGGTCGCCTTGCAGACCGAGTCCGTTATCGAGGCCATACCCTACACGCGGGCCATCGCGCATCATGCCGGCTGGCAGTGGCGCATCCCCCTCCAGCATCGGGTGGGCAACGGGCTGGTGTACTGCAGCCGCTACATGAGTGATGACGAGGCGAGCGATTACCTTGTGAAGAACATCGTCGGCGGCCAGCTCGGCAAGCCGCGCGTACTCAAGTTCCGGACTGGCCGGCGCCTGAAGAACTGGAACATGAACGTGATCGCGCTGGGCCTGGCGAGCGGCTTTGTGGAGCCGCTGGAATCCACCAGCATCCACCTCATCCAGCGCGGCATGATCCGTCTGCTGCAGATGTTTCCGCACGAGGGCATCAAGCAAACCGATATCGACGAGTACAACCGCCAGAGCCTGGTCGAAATCGAGCACATCAGGGATTTCATCATCCTGCACTACAAGGTCACCAACCGGCAGGACACCCCCTTCTGGCGCCACTGCAAATCCCTGGTGGTCCCGGATTCGCTGGCCCACCGGATTCGCCTGTTCGAGGAGACCGCCCGCGTCTTCCACACCCAGGGCGAACTGTTTCATGAAAACTCGTGGATCCAGGTAATGCTGGGCCAGGGCATCATGCCCGAGCAGTATCATCCCGTCACCGAGGTGATGAGCGACGAGGAGTTGACCCGCTTCATGCAAGACATCCGGGACCGCGTCACGCGCACGGTGGCCAAGCTGCCCAACCACCAGGCCTACGTCGAACAGTACTGCAAGGCCGGCGCGTAGACGACCGCAGCCCGACTGCAGGCCCGCAGCGTTTTACTCGCTGGCCGCCCACAGTATAGAATGTAACCGCTTACATTCACTTCGGTTCCCCGATGGCGACAATCTACGAAGTTTCAGAACTGGCGGGTGTGTCGCTGGCCACGGTTTCGCGGGTGCTCAACAACAGCGACAAGGTCAGCCCGGCGACACGCGCAAAGGTGGAGGCGGCCATGCGCGAGCTGGGTTACCGTCCCAACACCATCGCCCAGTCGTTGGCGTCCAACCGCAGCAACTCGGTGGGGGTGCTGGTGCCGGAGCTGGACGGGGCCTTTTTCGGCATCATGTTGAGCAGCATCGAGGACGAGCTGCGCGCTGCCGGCAAGCACGTCATCTTCTCGGCCGGGCACAGCGACGAGGAGAAGGAGAAGGCCAGCATTGAGTTTCTCGCCTCGCGCCAGTGTGATGCCCTGATCCTGCACGTGTTCGCGGTTTCCGATGAATACCTCGGGACGCTTGCGAATGGCCCGGTGCCGATCGCCTTGATCGGGCGCAACCTCCCGGAGATTCCCGGGCGCTGCTTCAGCCTGGACAACGAGGAGGGCAGCTACCAGGCCACCCGTGCGCTGGTCGAACTGGGTCACCGGAAGGTGGCCTACCTCGCCGGGCCGCTGTGGAAGAGTGACGCCCGGGCTCGGTTCGTCGGTTTTCAGCGAGCCCTTGCAGAGTCCGGCTTGAGCTTCGACCAGGCTTTGCTGGCCGAGGGCAACTACCAGGAAGCCAGCGGCAAGCAGGGCATGCGGAGCCTGCTCAGGGCGGGCAAGCCGTTCACGGGCCTGGTGAGCGCCAACGACGAGATGGCGATTGGCGCCATCGAGGAGGTTCGGGAGCGGGGCATGGTCATTCCAGATGACCTGTCGATCATCGGCTTCGATAACGTATTCTTCACCCGTTTCATGAACCCGGCGCTATCCACCGTCAATTACCCCATCGACGTCATGGGGCGGATGGCGGCGCGCAGCGTGTTGCGGGACGTGTACGGCCAGGAAGGGCTGGAAATCCGCAACCGCTTCGAACCGGCCCTGGTGCGCCGCGCCTCGGTGGCGCGGCATGCCCAATGACCCGGTTGCAGCCAGGGTGTGGGCATTGGCGGGGCCGGCACGGGTGAGCCGCGCTCCCGAAACCGCGGCGGCCAACGCCGCCTGTGATGCATTGGAAACCCGCGTCGGCGACCTGCTGGATCGCATGACGCTGGCCGAGAAGATCGGCCAGATGGCGCAGGTCAATGGCCATGAAGGGTCGGTCTCCGAAGAACTTCGCGCCGCTGTTGCCGGCGGCAGGGTCGGCGCGATCCTGAACGAGGTGCATCTCCCGACCGCCAACGAATTGCAGCGCATCGCGGTCGAGGAGAGCCGGCTCGGCATTCCCCTGTTGATGGGGCGCGACGTCATTCACGGGTTCCGCACGATATTGCCGATTCCGCTGGGGCAAGCCGCGAGCTTCAACCCGGAACTGGCGCGGCAGGGCGCCCGCATGGCGGCCCAGGAGGCGGCGGCAGCGGGCATCAACTGGTCGTTCGCCCCGATGCTGGACATCACGCGGGATCCGCGCTGGGGCCGGGTTGCGGAAACATTTGGCGAGGACCCTTACCTGTTCAGCCGGTTCGCCGAGGCGATGGTGCGGGGCCTGCAGGGGGACGACCTCGCCCGGCCCGGCAGCATCGCTGCCTGCGCCAAGCATTTCGCCGGTTATGGCGCCAGCGAGAGCGGGCGCGACTACAACACCACCAACATCCCGGAAATCGAGTTGCGCAACCTCCACCTGCCGACTTTCAGGGCGGCGCTGGACGCCGGCGCGGCCACCTTCATGAGCTCCTTCAGCGCCCTGAACGGCGTGCCGGCCAGCGCCAACCGGTTCCTGCTACGGCAGGTGCTGCGGGAGGAGTGGGGCTTCGACGGGTTCGTCGTCAGTGACTGGAACGGCTTCAAGCAGGTTGCCGATTGCCGGCAGGAAGCCTGCCAGCTGTCGATCAACGCCGGCGTCGACATGCTGATGATCCCCGACGACTGGCAGGAGGTCATCGGCGATCTGGTGAGCCTCGTGGAGGACGGCCAAATTCCCATGTCCCGCATCGACGATGCGGTCACCCGGATTTTGCGGGTCAAAGCCCGTGCGGGGCTGCTCGATCCGGCAAAGCCGTCCGTCCGGCCGGACGCCGATCCGGCCGTGGTGGGGTGCGCGGCCCACCGCGAGATTGCCCGACGGGCCGTCCGCCAGTCCCTGGTGATGCTCAAGAACCGCGGCGGCATCCTGCCCCTGGATCCTTCCCTGCACGTTCTGGTTGCGGGCGACGGCGCGGACGACATCGGCAAGCAGTCGGGCGGCTGGACGCTGACGTGGCAGGGCACCGAGAACGAGAACGGCGATTTCCCCGGGGCGAGCTCGATCTACGATGGCATCTCCGCGGCCGTTGCCAACGCCGGCGGCCGGGCCACGCTGTCGCCTGACGGCGGCTGGTCCGAGCGGCCCGATGTGGCGGTGGTGGTGTTTGGAGAGGATCCCTACGCCGAGGGGCAGGGAGACCGCGCCCATCTCAGCTTCTCCGCCCTGTATCCCGAAGGCCTTGCTCTGCTCAGAAAACTGAAGAGCGAAGGGATCCCGGTGGTGAGCGTCTTTCTCACGGGCCGGCCTCTGTGGGTCAATCCCGAGCTGAACGCTTCCGACGCCTTCGTCGTGGCCTGGCTTCCGGGCTCCGAGGGCGTCGGCGTGAGCGACGTGCTCTTCCGAACCGTCGGCGGCGAGATCGCTTACGACTTTACCGGACGGTTGGCCTTCTCGTGGCCGCGCTCCTCTCTGCAGGCCACGGTGAACCGCAACGATCCGGAGTACGACCCGCTGTTCCCCTACGGTTTCGGGCTGGGTGCTGCGGACGTGGATACGCTCAGTGACGAGCTTATCGAGGAAGACGAAGCGCCGAGCCCTGCCGGCGACGAGAGCATCGGCATTCTCACCGGTCGCGTGGTGCCGCCGTTCGAGTTCTACATTGGTGACAGCCAGGCGTGGAAGGTGCCCGTTCGCGGCCGCTCGAGCCGCTCTCCCACTGGTGCGGTCACGGTGACCAACGTCGACCACTACAGCCAGGAGGATGCCCGGCGCATCAGCTGGGATGGGAGCGGCGGTGCTCAGGTCTACTTCCAGCGGAGCGCGGGCCAGGATCTCTCCAGCCACGCCTCCCGCGGGGCCCGATTGCGTTGCAAGCTGCGCGTGGACGTGCGCCCCCAGGGCAGGGTCGAGCTCAGGATGGACTCCGGTTATCCTCAGTCGGCGAGCATCGACATCACGGACATGCTCCACGAGCTGCCTTTGGGTAGCTGGGAAGACGTCGCTTTCGAGATGAGCGCGTTTGCCGACGGGACGGATAACCTATGCTCGGTGGACACCCCCTGGTTGATCTGGACGGACGGCCTGCTCGGGCTTTCGGTGTCGAATCTCAGGATCGATCCGGGAGACGACTGAAATCAATGGCCGGGGCGACGGTGGCATGCTGATGATCGTCCGGCTTTGCACGGCGATCCTGCTGCTGTCTGCGGGGAGCATGGCTGCTCGCGCGGTTTCGGGGCCAGGCGCGGTGCCCGATGAGCCGATCAGAGTCGAGGTGGTGCGAACGGCGAGCGGCTTTGAGCTCCGGCGCGGTGGCCGGCCCTACCGTATCCAGGGTGCCGGCGGTTTGGACCGTCTGGCCCTGCTTGCCGAGGCCGGCGGCAACTCCATCCGGACGTGGTCGGTCGGAACCCCCGAGCAGTCCGCGAGGGACCTGCTCGACGAAGCGCACCGCCTCGGCCTCACGGTCGCGCTCTGCCTGGACATTGCCAGGGAGCGGCACGGCTTCGACTACGACGATGAAGCGGCGGTGGCCGCGCAGTTCGAGCGCGCGAAGGCCGAGGTGCTGGCACACCGCGATCATCCAGCTTTGCTGGTCTGGATCATCGGCAACGAGCTGAACCACGACTTCAAGAACCCCAGGGTCTACGACGCGGTGAACGAGATCTCCCGGATGATCCACGAGATCGACGGGAACCATCCCACCACCACGACCATCGCGGGCTTCAGCGCGGACATGGCCGAGGTCATCGCTANNGTCATTGCCGCCCGCGCGCCGGATCTGGACTTCCTCAGCATCCAGTCCTACGCGGGCGTCCTCGACCTGCACCGCCGTGTGCGCAAGGCCGGATACAAGGGGCCTTACGTGCTGACCGAGTGGGGGCCGCCTGGACACTGGGAGGTGGCGAAGACGGGCTGGGGGGCGCCCGTGGAGCCCGACAGCTCCGCCAAGGCGAAGGCTCTGCTGCGCGCCTACCGCACGGCCATCGCCCCTCATCCCGATCAGCTCATCGGCAACTACGTGTTTCTGTGGGGCCAGAAGCAGGAGCGCACGCCGACGTGGTATGGGCTGTTCACCGAAACCGGTGAGAAAACCGAGTCGGCCGACGTCATGCATTACCTATGGAGGGGTAGCTGGCCCGACAATCGCGCCCCGGTGGTCAAGGCCGTTCGCCTCGACGGCCGAAGGGCGGGGCGGGACATCGTCCTCGTTCCGAGGGAGACCTATCCCATTCTCGCTCGGGTGCGCGATCCGGAAGGGGACGCTCTGCGCTATCGCTGGAGCCTCAAGCCGGAGAGCGCGGCTGAGCAGGTGGGGGGTGACCGCGAGAATGCGATCGCCGACATGGGCGGGCTGATCGATAAGCCGGAGGCGAACCGCGCCCGGCTGACGGCACCCGATGAGCCCGGGGCCTATCGGCTCTTCGTGTACGCGTACGACGGCAGCGGCGGCGCGGCTCATGGGAACGTTCCCTTCTTCGTCCGTGCCCGGCCAGGATCCGGCTGAACGCCCTGTCCCTCCCCGGTCTGGCGTAGTTCCCGCGCCCGTGCTCCTGATATAGTCACGACAGACACGAACCTGCTTGAGGGAAAGGGACCAATGATCGATTTCGAGATACCAGCCGAGACCAAAGCCATCCGCGCCAAGGTGCGCGCCTTCGTGCAGGAGGAGTGCGTGGCGGCGGAGGCGCAGTGCACGGCGGAGAACTTCGAGCAGGTGCTTGCCGAACTCAGAGGCAAGGCCCGGGCCCAGGGTCTGTGGTGCCCCTTCATTCCCGAGGAGCACGGGGGCATGGGGCTGAAGCCGCTGGCCAACGCCCTGGTTCAGATGGAGCTCGGCGAGAGTTTTCTCGGCGCGCTGGCGCTCAATACCCAGGGGCCCGACGATGCCACCATGCTCACGCTGCTCGAGCACGGCACCGACCACCAGAAAGAAAAGTTCTTAAAGCCCCTGCTGGACGGCCAGAAGCGCATCTGCTACTCGATGACGGAGAAGGCGGCGGGCGCGGACGCCACGGGCATGCAGACCGCGGCCGTTCTCGAAGGCGACAACTGGGTGCTCAACGGCGAGAAGTGGTTCAGCTCGTCCGCGGACGTGGCCGACATTGCGGTGGTGATGGCCAAGACGGATCCGGACGCGCCGCGCCACGAGCGCTACAGCACGTTCATCGTCGAGCTGCCCAACCCCGGCTACCAGATCCTGCGCAACATCGACACCATGCAGCCCCACACCGAGCTGGGTCTGAAGCTCGGTCACTCCCATTCCGAGGTGAAGATAGACAACCTGGTGGTGCCCCGGGACAACCTCCTCGGGGGCCGCGGCAAGGGCTTCGCCATGGGCCAGCACCGGCTTGCCTACGGCCGGCTGCGGCACGGCATGCACAACGTGGCCATGGCCCAGCGCGCCCTCGACCTGGCCGCCGGGCACGTGGTCAACCGGGAGACCTTCGGCAAGCGGCTGGCCGATCGGCAGGGCGTTCGCTGGATGCTGGCCGACTGCGCAGCGGAGATCTACAAGGCCCGGCTCATGCTCCTGCACATCGCCTACAAGGCCGAGAGAGGCAT
>JABAOE010014218.1_pt4 | contig 14889 bp, 12 predicted proteins | sample 7062141 | NCBI WGS metagenome assembly JABAOE01 (sample SAMN14538627, study PRJNA623070) | marine sediment metagenome | biome: marine biome [ENVO:00000428]; feature: marine pelagic biome [ENVO:01000023]; material: deep marine sediment [ENVO:00002113] | place: India: Gulf of Khambhat ... | reverse complement strand
GGCTTTCGCAAAAACGTGATCCCGTCGGAGGCCACCGCAATACTCGATATCCGTATGCTCCCGGATGAGGACGTAGATGCGTTTTATCAAAAGCTGGCCGACATGATCGACGACCCGCAGATCACCGTGGTGCCCGAACCGATTTATCGACCCGTCGGACCGCCCTCGCCCATCGATAACGAAATGTTCCAGGTGCTGGAGGGCGTGACGGAGCGCATGTATCCCGATGCAACCATGATACCCACGATGTCGACCGGTGCGACGGACATGGCGCAGGTGCGCGCCAAGGGTGTGCCGGCCTACGGTATCGGTCCGGCGCGCAGCATCGAGGAACGGAACAGCGGCTTCGGCGCGCACGGCGACAACGAACGGGTTTCCGAAGAAGCGATGAAACAGCTCCTGCAGTTCCTCTGGTACACGATCATCGATATCGCGGCCACAAAATAAAGTGACTCNNGCTCCTGCAGTTCCTCTGGTACACCATCATTGATATCGCAGCAACCAGTTAGGAAAGAGAGAGTCGCTTTAGCCGCGATGTCTTATTGTTCGGTTGAATCTTTTCCCAGCCATTTGCGCCTGAATGCCAGTTGCGCCCGGCTGGTCTTCATGTCGGCCGACTCGTAGGGGACCACCTCGAGTTCATTGTCTTCGTCGAATGTCAGCTCCGCGGTTCGCTCGATGCCCCGCTGGATGTAACGTATCGTTGCCGTTTCTCCGGGCTCGTAGCGCCCCATCGCGTGGTCCCATTGCTTCGGGCTCTCGATCTTCAGCCTGTCGATGGCGAGAATCTGGTCGCCACGATCGAGGTCGGCGGCGTACAGCGGGCTGCCGATGATCGTATTATTTTCGATCATCGCCGCCCTTCCCTCGAACTCGAGTGACACGGGGCCGACGCTGGCAGCGCCCGGATTGGCTTTGCGCAGGAGTAAGCCGGCATTGGCCAGCAGCGATGCGTAATCGGGCAATTCCTGCCCGGTGATATAGCTTGCAAAAAATTCAGCTGCGAATGTTTCATCGCCGGTGACATAGGCAAGTGCATCGCGCAGATCATCGGTCGTGTATGGCGCCTCGGTCCTGCCATGCACCTGCCACACGCGTTGCATGAAGGTATCCAGCGTTACGTCTTTGAATTTCTCGCGCAGTGCAAGATCGAGCGCAAGACCGATGGCGGCGCCGTAAGTGTAGTAGGAAATAAAGGTGTTCGAGAAATTCGTGGGATCGATCGAGGTCGCCGCATCGACAAAAGGTGCCTGGATGCTCATGCCCTGGGACGAAGCAAACGATCGGCCCGGCGAGAATGAAACGGTATTGATCAGCCAGGCGATTTCCTCCGCGTACTCATCGATGCTCATTTCGCCAGCCCGGCGAATCGTCAGCGGTCCGTAATATGACGTGAAGCCCTCCATGAACCAGAGGTTGAGCGACATGTTTGCCTGCTCGAAGTTGAAAGGCTCGAGCCGGTGGGGTCTGATCCGTTCGGCGTTCCAGGCGTGAATGAACTCGTGCGACAGCGTGCCGAGCTGGCTGAAATCTGCCTGGTTCAGTGATTTGGTGTGCGCGAGGATCGTCGAGTTGCGATGCTCCATGCCGTCGCCCGACACGTACGGCAGATAGTCGGCGATAAACGTGTAAGTCCCGTAATCAAAATCGGGTAATTCGCCGAATACCTCGATCTGCGCAGCAACGACTTTTTTTGCTTTCTCGAGAAAAATGTCGACATCCTCGTCGATGCCATCGTGATGCACGATGAGCCTGATCGTCTGTAGCTTGCCGTTCGATTCGACCTGCCAGCTTCGTTCGGCAAAATCACTGAGCTCGGTCGGGCTGTCCATGAAGTATTGAAGATTCGGTGCGGTAAAGACGTAAGGGTCGTCGGTTGGCACTAACTGTGTGGCGACCTTCCAGTTTTCGTCTTTGGGCCTGAAGGTAATTGCTACAGGCATGTCGTCGAAACCGCGCGCCCACATGAAGGTAGCCGGTATGTTCAGATGCGCGTGCGTCAGGTCGATCCCGGAGTACGTGCCCCCTGCACGGTCGGCATACAGGGTATACGTCACCGTCACCGTACCGTCGTGCCCGGCGACGTCCCACTGGTAAGGGTTCGGCCTGGTGAACCTCAGCGGATTGCCCTTGCCGTCGACCACCGATACCGCGTAAACGTTCTTTGCGAACTCGTGTATTGCATAACGCCCCGGCGACGACCTGCTCATGCGCATCTGCAAGGGCTTATCGCCGATATCGCGCCAGGTAACCGATATCCTCGCCTCGTGATGTACCGCGTTGTCGAAAGATACGACATACTCGACCGGAGCCTGCGCCCAGGTGAGGAAGGGCGACATTAGCAGGGCAAACGCAAATCTTTTTTTCACGCTTATTTATCTCGTCACGGCTGATTTGGCGCACAAGACTATCGCATTGGTGACGCCACTGACAGTTTCTCTATACTCAGTGTGTTTGACACATCGTAATCATCTGATAGGGATCGAATGACATGATTTCCAGATACGGCAAGACCCTGATTCTCTGTTGCTTTGTGATGGCAGTTACATCGCTGGTTCACGCACAGGGAAACAATGGCCGCGGCAAATGCATGCAGCCTTTTGGCATTTCCTTTTATTCCATCAAGAGCGGATACGAAGACGAATGGCTCGCGCTTTACATGAAGTGGCACTACCCCTTGCTCGAATACGCCCTGCAACAGGGCACGCTGCTGCAGCACAAGCTGTTTGTGCCCGATGGACATGGACAGAGCGCGCAGTGGACCTTTGCCGCATCATTCCTGTCCCCGGCAGCGCAGGACAGAAAAACTGCGCCGCTGGACCGGGTCGAGTTAATCCAGGAATTATTCGGCGATCAGATGGATGACTATGTGGCGGGGGAGAAACGGCGCTGGGAGCTGACCTTGAACCATTGGGATACCGATTTCATCGAGCTCGACAAGAGCGAGGACCCCCTGTCGGTGTATCTACCGTCGTCGGGAGGCTGTAAGTAAAAAAAGGGGCCATCCCTGGCCCCCAACGTCCCTATCTAATGACCGATCAAAGCTTATGGATTGGCAACGTCCGTGAGGACATAGCGCAACAGCACTTCATAACTTTGCCGGTTCATGGCCATGCCACGCGGAAGTTCAAGCATGTGAATCAGGCTGTCGTCGGTATCCCGAATTTCCTGGAACAAGCGGGTCCCGTTCTGAAAGACTTTGTAACGCACATCGCGATCATCACCGCATTTCATCGGCACGTGTGCGTCGGTCCATTCCTGTATGACTTGAATGTTCATCGTCCTGCCGTCCTCGCCAAGTTTGTCCGTTCGCTCCGCCGTTTCGCCCAAACGATGCTCTTCCAATATCCTTGTTCATAAGCATTGCAAGGCCCATGCCAACCAGTGCACAGCGCATGAATTCATTGATAACTCTATATTTTCAGTAGATCTTTTGGACGGGACCGCGACAGGCCGGGCGCGAGGCGGCCGCTGGAATTGTTAGTTTGTGACCAAGGATTCAGGCAATTTGCGACAAGCGTTTGACATAGTTTCGACGCGCCTTCATCAGGCTTGCATGACGAAGCCGTAGTGGTACGGCGGCAAATCGATGATGTCGCTGTCAGCGCTGAATCCCGCGTCCTCTGCCCAGGACAGGCATTGCTCGGGCTTCGGCCGGATGTCGAGTGGCGGGCCGCGCGGCGTTGTCTCGTCGTAATTCCAGTGAATGACGCCCAATAAGCCGCCCGGGCAAAGGTTGCGACGTGCCTCGGCAAGCAGTTTGACCGGCTCTTCGCCGTGCAGGATGTTGAACAGCATTGCGTAGTCGACACTGCCGTCGCAGAGGCCACTGCCGTCGGTAACAAAGTCCCGGAGGCGATACTCGATATTGTCGACGCCGGCCCCACTCGCTCTCTCGCGAGTGCCCACGAGCATCTCCGGATCGAGGTCCAGCGCGATCACCGTGCCGCTTATCCGCTGCGCCGCCGGCAAGGTAAAGGTGCCGTAGCCGCAGCCGAATTCCAGCACGTACTGGCGCGCGGCATCGAGCCTGAGCGCATCGAGGATCATTTCCACGTCAAAGAAGGAGTCCCAGTAGTCCTGCGGCGGCATGCCGCTCTCGCGAACTCTCAAGGCCGGTAACCTTTTCCAGAAACAACTTTAGAATAGTTATACAATTTGTTGATTTTAAACAGTTCTCATTGACGCAAATACGAAGCGCCATTGACGTCAACGATGCTGCCGGTCAGGAACTCGGCTTGCGACGAGGCGAGGAAGGCGACGGTCTCGGCAACCTCCTCGGGACGCGCTACCCGGCCCAGCGGACTCTGCGCCTTGATCGCAGCACCCGCCTCACTTGCGAGGTAGTCCTTTGCCATGTCTGTCTCGACCCAGCCGGGCGCAACGGCATAAACCAGCACGCCCTTCGGCGCCAGCGCCAGCGCGAGGGACTGGCTCATTGCGTGCAGACCGGCCTTGCTCGCGCCGTAAGCGGGGCAATCCGGTTCCCCCCGGAATGCGCCCCGCGAACCGATATTGATGATGCGGCCACCGCCCTGCTCCGCCATGACGTTTGCGGCCGCGTGGCAGAGCGCCGCAGGCGATTCGAGATTGACGGCCAGGGTTTCGCGCCACTTGTCACGCCAGCTATCGGCGTCCACCTCGAGCGGTGGATGCGGCATATAGATGCCGGCGTTATTGACCAGAACGTCGAGGCGCCCGGTTTGCGTTATGACTGCTGTAATCAAATCCGCTGCAGCTGCCGGATCTTTGAGGTCTGCACCGAGTGCCAGATGCTCTTCCCCGTCGAGAGTTTCCTGCACCTGCAATGCGAGATCCCTGTTACGGGCATAGTGCACCACGACTCGTGCACCGAGTTTTGCCAATGCCGCCGCAATCGCGGCGCCGATGCCGCGGGACGCACCGGTGACCAGGCAGACTTTGCCGTAGAGGACCTTGCTCACTTCAGCGCTACCAGTTTTTCGGGATCGATACGCACGACCATGTAGGTGATCGCCTCCGTGATTTCACTGAAGCCGTGCGCCACGCCGGCCGGGATGATCACGACGTCACCCTCCTCGATCAGCTGGCTGCTATCGATCTCCTCGATAACACCAAGGTCGCTCGGCCCGGTAAGATTCAGGACAACGTAACCTTCAGGATCGAGCGGCGTGCTGTCTTTCATGCTGGCGCTCGTCACGAGCGTCCCGGAGCCCGACATCACCCGATATACCTCGGACTGCTTGTGATGCTGTATCGCGGTAATCGGACCGCCGCCTTCGAGAACCGGCCGATGCACGACGCCGATGCCGAGATTGCCTTCCGCGGATGCAACGTGCCGGATCGGCTGGTCGCTGACGCGATCTACAGGCGCCGAATCTTCAGCCTCCTGCAGCACATCTGCGCTGATAACCGTCGATACCCTGAAGTTGGAATCGGCGATGGAATCACTGGCCGCACAAAGTGCGAGTGCTGACAGGGCGGCAACGACTGCCGCAAGATGGTGGTTGTTCATTTGTTTTCCTTACTTTCACCGGTAGCCGGGCTTCTCGAAGCTTACAACGGCCAGACCCACAGGATCATCGGCACCGCTACCGCGATCACCAGGATCTCCAATGGCAATCCCATGCGCCAGTAGTCGCCGAAGCGGTACCCTCCTGGCCCCATGATCAAGGTGTTGTTCTTGTGTCCGATTGGCGTCAGGAATGCGCAGGATGCGGCGACGGCGACGGCCATCAGGAACGGATCGGCGCTGACGTTCAGGCGCGCCGCTATCTCGAGCGCGATCGGTGCCGCAATCACCGCAGTCGCGGTGTTATTCATCACGTCGGACAAGGTCATCGTCACGATGATCAACAGCGTCAGCACCAGGACCGGCGAATACCCGGCCGCCATGGCGACGATGCCATCGGCAATCAGCACGGTGCCGCCTGTCGTTTGCAGTGCGGCACCGATCGGAATCATGCTGCCCAGCAGTACGATCACCGGCCATTCCACGGACTCGTATACGTCCCGGGCGGGCACGAGGTCGAGGAAGAGGTAAGCACCGACCACGACTCCAAGTGCGATCGGCAAGTACACCAGTCCGAGGCTTGCGGCAATAATAGCCGCCGCGAAAATACCGACCGCCAGCGAAGCCTTGCCACGCTGGATGACACGCTGACCGCGATGCTGCAATGGCAGGAAATTCAGCCTGCTCGTCACGTCACGGAGGCGCTCGTTGGAGCCGAGCAGCAATAACACATCCCCGGGTTTGATCTTGACTTGCCGCACGTGGTCCCTGAAACGCTTGCCTTGCCGGGATACGCCAACGAGTGCAACACCATAGCGATAGAGCATCCGCAGCGACGAGCTGGACCTGCCGGCGAGGCGCGAAGTTTCCGGAACGACGACCTCGCTCAGGCTCAGGTGCGCATCCTTGAGCATATTGACGCCGGTACCGACATACTCCAGCCCCAGGGCGCCGAGCGCAGCCTCGATATTCTCTGGATTTGCCTCGACGACCAGCAGGTCGCCTGCCTGGACCTCGACCATGCGCGCAAGCCCTGGCATCCGCCTACCCTTGCGCACCAGGCCGACGATCTCGATGTCATTTTTCTCGGCTTCCTTGTCGAGATCCTTGACCTTCTTGCCGATTATCGTTGAATTCTCCGCTACCTTGAGTTCCGCAATATAGTCAGCGAGGTCGAACAGGTCCCGGCCCGTATCGGTTTTTATCCGTTCCGTGGGCAGCAAACGCCAGCCGATCAAAGCGACATAAGCGACGCCCACCGCCGCGCAAGCCAGCCCAACCGGCGCAAAATCGAACATCCTGAATCCCGCGCCCAGGGAATCGTTGCGAAATTCGGCGATGACAATGTTCGGTGGCGTACCAATCAGGGTGATCATGCCGCCCAGGATAGACGCGAATGAAATCGGCATCAGGGACAGCGATGCGCTCCTGCCGGCTTTCGACGCTGCCTGCATGTCCACCGGCATCAATAGTGCGAGCGCTGCGACATTGTTCATGACGGCCGACAGTACCGCTGCCAGCGAAGACATCATCGTGATGTGCGCTGCGAGCTTCCTCGTTCCCGAGACGACGAAACGCGCCAGGAGTTCGATTGCACCCGAATTGGACAGCCCACGACTGACAATCAGCACCAGTGCGATGATGACGACGGCGGGATGACCAAACCCGGAAAAGGAGCGCTCCACGGGCACGACGCCTGTAAGCACGGCGATCAGCAAGGCGCAAAAAGCGATCAGATCGTAACGCCAGCGTCCCCAGATAAGGAATACGAATACAAAGAACAGGAGAACAAAAAGTACGATTTGCTCGGTAGTCAAAACGCAACGTGTCCTTTCACGAGTTTGCTGCAGGGGCGGCAATGGCCGCGAACCAGCACAGTATAGGGTGGTTCAAGCTATTTTTTCCCGCTTATGGACCAATCCGGATTTTGCAAAGCATGGCGGAAAGCCTTGAGTAAGCCCAGCCAGGACCCAATTCATATCGATATTGAGCTCGACGCGGATGAAATTATTTCGCGTAAAATCAAACCATATGTACCTGCTTATCTTCGTTTTTATCATCCTCAGCATCGTGTTCCTGCCGGGCATCTGGGTGCAGCGCGTCCTGGCGACCTATTCGAAGCCCGCGGACCGTTATTCCGGCACCGGGGCGCAGCTTGCCCGGTTCCTGCTGGACAAATACGGCCTGCAGTCCGTCAAGGTCGAAGAAACCCGGCAGGGTGACCACTATGACCCGGCAGACAAGGCGGTACGGCTGACACCGGACAAATATGCCGGCCGCTCGTTGACGGCTATAACGGTCGCCGCGCATGAAGTAGGACATGCGGTCCAGGACAAGGAAGGATTCAAGCCGCTCAAATACCGCACTCACCTGGTCAAGGCGACGCAGAAATTCGAGAAACTCGGTGCGGCGATCCTGATGATTTCCCCTTTTATCGGTGCGCTCACGCGAGCCCCCGGTATCGGCATCATCATGTTTCTCGGTGGCTTGCTGACGCTGGGCACGTCGACGCTGGTGCACCTCATTACCTTGCCGACAGAAATCGATGCGAGCTTCAACCGGGCGTTGCCGATGCTCGAGAAAGGCAACATTCTGAAGGAGGTCGACAAGCCGCATTCACAGAAAATTTTAAGAGCAGCCGCTTTTACGTATGTTTCGGCGTCGTTGATGAGCTTGCTCAATATCGCAAGGTGGTTCGCAATTCTCAGGCGTTAGAAAACGCCTGTTTGCCCGTCTCCATAATAAATGCTGACGACGATGACGCTGCCCTAGACCGGCAGGCGTCGCCAGGCCAGCGGCTGATTCGGCGCTGTCATCTTGTGCTTTTCGGGGCCAGGGTCAGCGACTGCCCCTGTTTTTCATGGTTATTCTGTCGCGGTGTCTGCGGCTTCGATATCTTTGTTTAAGAGCAGGTTCTTCGCGTCGACCATTAGACGCCCGAAGTCTTCCTGGAGCATGTACAGGGAGGGAATCAGGAACAGGGTGATTACTGTCGCAAATATGATGCCGAAGCTCAGGGAAATCGCCATCGGAATCACGAATTGTGCCTGCAAGCTGGTTTCGAGCATGATCGGCATCAGTCCCGCGGCGGTCGTGATCGACGTCAGGATAATCGGTCGGAATCGCTCCTTGCCCGATGAAATAACCGCATCGTAAGCGGATACCCCGGCCTTTCGCGCTTTATTGATGAAATCGATAAGGATAATACTGTCATTGACGACGACACCCGCCAAAGCGATCAAACCGAACAGGGAGAACATGCTGATCGCGCGGCCCATTACGATGTGGCCGATGACAGCACCAATCAGTCCGAACGGGATGACGGACATGATGACCAATGGCTGTGAGTACGAGCGAAGCGGTATCGCGATCAAGCCATATATTAAGAATAGTGCGGCGACTGAAGCCACCGATATATTGCGTATGAAGTCTAGTTCCTCGAGACTCGCACCTTCGAGTCCGAAATCGACACCGGGATGACGCGACAATAGTCCGGGTATGTAGTCTTCCGATATTTCCTCGATGATTTCACCCGGCTCGACGTTCTCTTCATCGATATCAGCGGATACGGTCACGGTACGCCTGCGATTAAGGCGATTGATGCTCGAATAGGCCTCGCCGAACGACACTTCAGCCACCGAGCCAAACGGGACTTCGTCACCCGAAGGCGTGCGGATCCGCATGTTCTCCAGATCGGCTATCGAACGCCGTTCGTCCAGCGGGTAACGCACCATCACCTTCAGTTCATTCCGGCCCCGCTGAATTCGCTGTGCTTCTTCTCCGTAAAACGCCTGGCGCACCTGCCGGCCGAGCGACGACATGGTCAGGCCCAGCGCCTCGGCCTCTGGCTTGATCTCGAGCCGAATTTCTTCGCCGCCGGTGGCCGCCGTGTTGCGGATGTCGAACACGCCACTGTACTCGCGGAGCTTGTCCTCGAGTTCCGCAGCTGCGTTCTCCAGCGCAACATAGTTACTGCCGGACAGGCGAAAACTCAGTGGAACACCGCCGCCGACATGGTCACCGCCGGAAAAAATCAAATCCTTGATGCCCGCGATTTCTCCGACGCCATCGCGCCACATCGTAATGAGTTCGTCGCTAGTCAGTGGCCGGTCTTCGCCCCGGTAAAGCTCGGCGAAAACCAGGCCGCCAGTATCGCCGGTCGTAAATACAATCAGATGATCGATCGGGTCGTCCGCACCCGGGTGTTCCTCGAGAAACTCATCGTTAATATCGAATACGACCTGTTCTATTCGCGACAACGCCGCATCCCTGACTGCTGGCGCAGTGCCGTTCTGCATCGTCATCTCGACGCGGATGAAGTCACTTGGTACTTCCGGAAACAGCACGACACGTGTCAGGCCGCTTTTCATTACACCTGTTGTGATCATTAATACGGCAGCAAAGATCGAAAATGTCAGACCGCGGTTCTTTAGCGCCTTTCTCAGTGCCGGCTCGTACCAGTCGTCAATGACCTTATGCAGGCCGTGCTGCACACGGCGCTGAAGTTTCATGAAGAAGCGGGAGAATTTCTCTCTTCTGGGAATTTTTCGTTTGGGGTGGAACAGATCCTCTTCGTCGATCGGTTTGATATTCGCATGCGCCAGATGCGCTGGCAGGATCAGTTTCGATTCGACCAGAGAAAATATCAGGCACAAGATGACGACAACGGACATTGCCTCGAAGAACGGCCCGACGATGCCGCCGATGAACAACATCGGGGTAAACGCTGCGATCGTCGTTAGTACGCCAAAAGTAGCCGGCATTGCGACACGTCGCGCGCCGGTGATCACGTTGTCGAGATTGTGCCCGTCGGCCCGAATCTTGGTGTAAATACTCTCGCCGATGATGATCGCGTCATCGACGACTATACCCAGTACCAGTATGAAGCCGAACAGGCTGATCATGTTCAGTGAGACCGGCCAGGGACCGTGGGGCATCAGCCACATGGCGCCGAAGAACGCGATCGGTATGCCGATGATGACCCAGCCCGCAACCTTCATGCGCAGGAACAGCGACAGGATGAGGCAGACGAGAATCGCTCCCTGCAGCATGTTCTTGACCATCATGTCCAGGCGCTCTTGCAGGTAATTCGAACGATCCACCCAGACTTCTATGTTGACGCCGTCGGGAAGCGATTCGCGCTTCTTCTCTACGTACTCCTTGACGACGGCTGCGGTCGTCAGTTCGTTTTGCTGACCGATCGCCAGCACGCGCATCGAGGCTGACGGCGTCCCCATGTAGCGCGCGTAACCGTTAGTTTCGACAAACCCATCCTGGATATTTGCAACGTCTCCGAGCGTGAGCCGGGTGCCGTCCGCATATGTACGCAACACCAGGTCGGCGTATTCCTGGCCTGTGTACACCTGTCCTTCCGTGCGCAACAGGATATCGCCGCCCTCGGCCCGGATAACCCCGCCCGGCGTATCGATTGAGGAATTTCGGATCGCCTGCGAGATTTCGCTCATCGTCAGGCCGTACTGCCGCAGCACGTGCTCCGAAACTTCGATACTGATTTCGTAATCGCGGTCGCCAAGAATCTGCACCTGGTTGACCGACGGAATCCGCATCAGCTCATCGCGAATTTCGAGTGCGATCTCCTTGCGCGCGTATTCGTCGAGATCGCCATTGATGGTCAGGAACACCACGTGAATTGGTATTTCCTGCTTGTAGATAACCGGCTTTTCAGTCAGTGCCGGAAAAGTCTGGATGGCATCGACCTTGGTCTTTACCTCGGTCAGTATTTCATTGATGTCTTCGCCGCTCGCTACTTCTATGGTTACGCTGCCCAGCCCCTCGCGCGAGCTCGAATTGATTTCAACGATGCCCGGAATGTCCTGCACCGCTTCCTCGACCTTGATGACGACGCCTTCCTCGACCTCCTGCGGTGCCGCACCGAGGTAAGGCACGCGAACCTGGATCATGTTCAGTTCGAAATCCGGGGTCGTCTGTTTGCGAATCGTAAGAGTGGAAACGATGCCAAAGGCAATGATGAGGAACATCAGGAGGTTTGCAGCCACATGATTGTTGGCAAACCAGGCAATGATGCCTTTCTGTGAGGTTTCGCCTATATTTTTCACGCTCCTCTACCTATAGATGAACGCGTCAACGCCGATCGCCACCCGCGGCGAGCTGATGTTCTTCATCATCTTCGGATGTATCCGAGGGATCATCACTGGTGCGAACCTTCATGCCATTGATCGGCGATTCCAGAGTCGTGATGCTGATCCGGTCGTGGATCATCGCGCTGCCAGGCAAATAAGCGTGCTCGGCATCCGCGTGCAGGATGTCGACTTGCCTTATGCGCAGGCGATTTTCGGCATCGATGAACATCAACTGGTTGTTGCCACGCAATGCTGAGCGCGGCACCCGTATGGCGTTGGCAACGGTCGTGCCTTCAATATTTGCGGAAACAAACGTGCCCATCGGCAACGGCGTCTCTTTACTCTCAAAATCCCTGAGCTTGTAGGGATCCTCGATACGAGCAACCGCATACGTCACCCTGCTTTTTTCGTCGACCACGCCCTCGGTTCTGACAATACGTGCCTGCCAGTGGGTCAGCTGCCCTTTTTGCATCGCCGACAGATGGACCAGCGGTCCCTCGGTCGCACCGGTAACGACGATTTCTGCCGTACCCTGCAGATCGATAAAAGCCAGATCCTGATCTGTCAATGGCAAGCGCACCTCGGCATGGTCCGTGGCGAACGTGACACCAAGCCGCGTGCCAGGAGTCACATATTGCCCAAGGTCAGCCTCTTTAACCCGCACCATGCCGTCATAAGGCAAGGTTATGTGTGTCCTCTCGAGATTTCGTTCGGCTTTGACGAGATCTGCCTTGGCTGTGGCGAGGGCCGCCGCAGCCGACGCAAATTCCGACTCGGCCCTATATCCCTGGGTGCGCAACTTCAGCGCACCGTCGTATTCAATTTGCCGCTGGGCGAGCGTCGCCTTCGCCTGGTCCACCGCCACCTCGTAATTCGTCGGATCGATTCGCAGCAATTCCTCGCCCTTGCGGAATAGGCCACCGGCGATGAATTCTGACGAAATACTGACGATGGACCCCGAGACTTCGGCACTCACAATGGTCTCCGTACGCGGCCGCACCGTGCCCTGGCTCGCAATCATGAAACTCGCGGGTGCCTCGACCAGCGGCATGACCTGGACGAGTGGCGCCACGTCGGGAATATCCTTGGTCTCCGGAGGTGGTTTGAGCTTGCTGAGTCCGAACGAAATAGCGATCGCACCGACAAATATGCCGCTAATCAATAAGGCCCGTTTTTGCTTATGTTTCATGCGCTTGCACCTGCGCGGTTGATCTTCTCTGGTATTGTCGGCGGTCGCATTGGAGAGGCTGCAGATTCCACTAAGGTGTTATACTGCACTATATCACTAGATCAGTCAAGCCCCGTCCTGCTTGATTTGAACGGTAACGCGGTAGTTCGTTCACTAACGTGGATGTTCCAGGCCGCAAAACGGTCGCGAGCACAGCAAAAAATACAAGTGGAATTATACGCCTATTCGGGCGAGTGCCCTGCTCGTTCGCCAGGCATCCACGCTGAAGATAATGACGGCCAGCCAGATCAGGGTAAAGCAAACGATGTGCGCCGCTGTTAATGCCTCGCCGTAAAAGACGGCGATCGCAAACTGTATGGTGGGCGCAATGAATTGCATCATGCCGATCGTCGAGAGATTCAGCCGTCTTGCTGCCAGCGCGAAGAACAGCAATGGAGTAACGGTCAGCGGCCCGGAGAGCAACAATATGCCTGCGAGGTACGGATCGCTCAGGGTGAATACCGCTTCGCCCTGCACCATGATCCACGCCTGGTAGATGAGCGCGAATGGCAACAATACGACGGTCTCGATGAACAGGCCCGGCATGCCGCCGATCACAACCTGTTTGCGGATAACCCCATAGGTCGCAAAAGCGATGCCGAGAAACAGCGCCATAGCGGGGAACTGCCCGCCTCTCACGGTCAGGATAAGGACACCAATCGCGGCCAGTATGACGGCCGTGGTCTGCGCCTTACGAAGTCTTTCACCAAATATCAGCACGCCGGCCAGGGCAAATAACAAGGGATTGATGTAATAGCCGAGGCTCGCCTGATTGATCTGTTCCAGTTGTACCGCCCAGATGTAAACCAGCCAGTTGCCGGTAATAACGAGCGCCGAAAGACTGAGAAACATCAGCGTTCTTCGCTGCTTGAAAGCGGAAATAACCTCCGCCCATTGCCCGCGCAGGTGGATAATGACGGCGCCGAAAGGCACTGCCCAGATGATTCTTTGCGCCAACACCTCCAGGGCGGACACGTCCTTGAGGATCACGAAGTACACAGGGAAGACACCCCAGAGAAAGAACGCGATGAAAGCGCTTATCACTCCGTCGCGCGCCTCGGCATGGGCCGTCTTCAGTTTCTCGCTTGTAACGATGTCCGTCACTTAATTGTTTCCGTTCCAGGCAATTCGAGTGGCAGCGTCCTTCAGCATGCGGCGGTTCTCATCCGTCGCTGCGGGTTCCGACGTGCCGAAAATTGCCCGGACCCAGTGGCCGTCGGTCGGATTCGGAATCAGAATAAACTTGGTGCCCCAGTCATCGCGGTCTCGTTCCATCAGCGCACGGCGCTCGTCCACGTCCTTGACGTAATAATCACGCCGATAGTCATTCAGGTTATCACCCAGCATGAGCGCGACATCATGCGTTTCCTCAATCTTCTGCCGTGCCGGCGATTTGTCAGAGGTCTCGCGAAATACGAATAGTTTATCCTCGTTGTCTAGTGGAAATTTCAGGTGGCGCAGATGCGCCAGGGCGTGCTCAAACGTATGTTCACCCTGGTTCCGGTTAGTGACATAGAACACGTCGACGCCATTAGCCACACAGTGATTAAAAAAGCCCAGAGATCCGGGAACAGCCGTGATCTGGTTAGCTGGCACCCACTCGTCCCAGATGGCGTCATCAAAAAAATCCTGCCCCTGCTTGATCAGGTATCCCCAGTAACTCATCGCATGCAGGATGGTGCTGTCCATGTCCGTTATCACGGCGAGGGGGCGATCCGAGGCTGCACGACTGGCCAGCGCCAGGTCGATCCTCATGCGTGCCAGGTTATACGCCTGGTGACAGAGCGCGTAAAATTCCGCAGCCGTTTGTTTGTAGGCCACTGCCCACAGAAGCTGGTTGCCGAGGCCGTCTTCGTGCGCAGCGATGTCTGCCGAGGCAAGGCTTGCCCAGCCACCACCTGCCGCCAATAAACGGAGCATTCGCCGCCGTGCCTCATCAGTCCCGGTCTTCACAAGTCTGTCAGCCATGTCAGCGTCCTTATGATTATGTCAATCAACGGATCGGCGCCGATCCCGTTTTCAGGCTACATGCTCGCTTGCGCCCAGTCCAAGCTTTCCCGGAACCTGGC
>JABAOE010000778.1_pt1 | contig 14892 bp, 11 predicted proteins | sample 7062141 | NCBI WGS metagenome assembly JABAOE01 (sample SAMN14538627, study PRJNA623070) | marine sediment metagenome | biome: marine biome [ENVO:00000428]; feature: marine pelagic biome [ENVO:01000023]; material: deep marine sediment [ENVO:00002113] | place: India: Gulf of Khambhat ... | reverse complement strand
GTTAGGCTACAGGCGAGAAGAATCCCAGAAGCAGTCCAGCTTCCTTGACCCGCTCGGCGCACGGTATCTAAAATCGGGGTGCGCAGACTTGGGGCGCCCCTTCATCTCCCTTACGCAAAGGCGAACGCCATGTATGTAGTCGGTCTCACAGGCGGCATCGGTAGCGGGAAATCTACCGTTGCCGGCGTGCTCGAAGAACAGGGCGCCACGGTGCTCAGCGCGGACGTCATCGGCCACGAGGTCTACAACCCCGGCCGCCCGGCCTGGCAGGAGATCGTCAACGAGTTCGGGCGTGAGGTCGTGGCGGACGACGGCACGATCGACCGCAAGAAGCTGGGCGCGATCGTCTTCTCGGACCCGAAGCACCTGGCGGCGCTGAACTCCATCGTCCACCCACGCATGAAGGGCATGATGCGGGAGCGGCTGGCGGCCCTGGCGCGGCAGGGCGTCAAGATCGCCGTCCTCGAAGCGGCGCTGTTGTTCGAGGCGAAGTGGGACGACCTGGCGGACGAGGTCTGGGTGACCGTCGTGCCGCCGGAGGTGGCGGCGAAACGCACGTCGGAGCGCAGCGGCCTGGCCGAGGAGCAGGTGCTGGAGCGAATCAGGAGCCAGATGACGAACGAGGAGCGCAAGCGCGACTCGCACGTCGTCATCGATACCGACTGCGACATCGAGGGCACGACGCAGCAGGCGCTGGACGCCTGGGCGAAGCTCACGGCCCGGCTGGGCTAGCGTGGACGCGCTCGATGCTCGAACGCTACCCTAATGTATGCTAGAACAAGAGAGCTGTCAGAGGAACGCCAAATGACGACCGAATCTACCCACCGCCAGTACGCCATCGAGGAGTACATCGTCACGTCGGAGCCGTACTACGAGCCCGTACACGACGAGATCGCCCTCTTCGAGGCGGCCTACGCGGAGAAGATCCCGGTCCTGCTCAAGGGCCCGACCGGCTGCGGCAAGACGCGCTTCGTCGAGTACATGGCGTTCAAGCTCGGCCGCCCCGTGACCGTGATGCGCGACGGCGGCGACGGCTCGAAGATCGGCGAAGAGTCCGGCCGGCCGCTCGTCACGGTCGCCTGCCACGAGGACCTCACCGCCTCCGACCTCGTCGGCCGCTACCTGCTGGAGGGCGACTCGACGCGCTGGATGGACGGCCCGCTGACCCGCGCGGTGAAGGTCGGCGCGATCTGCTACCTGGACGAGATCGTCGAGGCGCGCAAGGACACGACGGTCCTCATCCACCCGCTCACCGACCACCGCCGCCTGCTGCCGATCGAGAAGCTCGGCCAGATCGTCGAGGCCCGCGACGGCTTCCTCCTCGTGATCTCCTACAACCCGGGCTACCAGAGCGCGCTCAAGGACCTGAAGCACAGCACCCGCCAGCGTTTCATGGCGATCGAGTTCGGGTACCCGCCACGAGATCTGGAGGCGAAGATCATCGCCAAAGAAGCAGGCGTCTCAGAGGCCGTCGCCAGCGAGCTTGCGAAGCTGGGCGAGAAGGTGCGCCACCTCAAGGAGCACGGCCTGGCGGAAGGCGTCAGCACACGCCTCCTGATCTACGCCGGCAAGCTGATTCACGAAGGCATCAGCGCGCGCCGCGCCTGCCAGGTGGCAGTGACCTGGGCGCTGACCGACGACGCCGACGTCCAGCGGAGCATCGAAGAGGTGGTCTCTTCGATCTTCGAGTAGCGGGCCGCCCAGCGGTGACCGCCGATGACTAGCGAACGCAAGCGCATCTACTCTTCCTACGAGAAGCAGCTGACACCGTTCTCTACCAGCCTGGTAGCGGAGTTCCGCCGCGCCGCCGACGAGATCGGCGAGCAGATGAGCAACGACGAGCTACGCGCCTGGGCCGAAGAAGGCCTGGAGCTGGCGCGGCAGTCGTGGCGCTCCTGGGAAGCCGCCGGCGAGTACTATCGCGTCACGCCCCACGTACTCCCGCTGCTCGGCAGCGAAGGCTTCGCGCGCTGGGCAAAGCATGGCCGCGACCTGGCGGAGCTTTCGTCCGCGCTGGCCGCCTCCTTCTTCCGCGCCTCGCCGGCAACGCTGCCGGCCATCTCGCCGGCGCGCATCGCCGACTGGGTGGGCCTGGGCCGCCTGCTCTACAAGGGCACGTGGCGCTCCGCCTCGCTGGCGGTGCAGTTCTTCGACGGCAGCCCCGCCCTCTTCGCCAAGCTAAGCGCCGAAGAAGCGCGCGTCCTCGTCCGCTTCGTCGACGCTCTCTGCGACCGCTCATACGACCTGGCTTCCCACTGCCTGACCATCGCCGCCCAGGCGCTCGAACCGCTGGACGGCGAAGACCGCACGGCCTTCCTCACCTTCGCCGAGGCGTTGGCCTCCACCGGCTGGGCCGACGCACGCTCCTATCTCGAGAAGGGCCCGTCGCTTCTGGCCCACGTTCAGGGGATGCAGCGCGGGCGCTTTCTGAACCTGGCGCGCGAGCTGGCGCGGCGCGAGGGCCGCCAGGCGTTCGCCTTCTTCGCCGAGGCTTCGCGCGCGCTGGCGCAGGTGGACCAGGAGTCGCACGGACTGCTGCTGTCGCTGGCGGAAGAGCTCGTGGAGCGCTCGCCCATGGCAGCGATGGAGTTCCTGAAGACGGCAGCGACGGCGCTCGAGCGCATCCCCGTCGAGACGATCGCCGAGTGGCACGCCGAAGGCAGCGCCCTGCTCGACCAGAGCCCCGACGGCGGCGAGGCCTACTTCCGCATGGAGTCCAGCCGTGGCGAGGAGATGCTGGAGGCGCTCTCATCGCGCGTCGAGCTCAGCCGCGTCGCCGACATCCTGCGCATGTACGGCAAGGCGCTCACTGGCGTTGAGGTCGCCGTGCACTCTTCGGAAGCGCTGGCGGAGAAGGGCATCGGCTGGGTTGAGGGCGACGCACCATCCACCGAAGGCAGCGCGATCTTCCTGCCGCCGCACGTCGAGGAGTTCCAGGAGAAGGCGGAGAACTTCGGCGTCTACAAGGTCTACTGCACCCACCAGGCCGGCCACCTCGAGTTCGGCACCTTCGACTTCCAGTTTGAGCGCGACGGCACAGTCTTCCCGAACGAGAGGATCAAGGCCGAGGCCGAGCGGCCGGCGCCCGAGCCAACACCACCGATCGACAGCGACGGCCACGTGGACGCTCCCGGCGAGGTAGCGCCGCCGCACGGGCCGCTCACTGACATGGAGCGCTTCTTCGACGTCTTCGACGACCGCAAGCTGGCATCCGACCTCTTCGCGATCGTCGAGGACGCGCGAATTGACGTGCTCATCAGCCGCGAGTACGGCGGCATCCGCCGCCCCTACGGCGACCGCCAGGCGCGCGAGCTGGACCGGCGCCCGGAGGCGAACCAGCTGCCGCTACGACAGGCGTTCGTCGAGAACCTCGTGCGCGCCAGCCTGGGCGGGATGGACCGCATCCTCTGGCCCGAGCAGCTGATCCAGATAATGGCCGACGCCATCGGCGTGCTTGAGACGCTGCGGCAGCCGCAGGCGCTTGTCGAGGACTCGGCTGAGGCGACGCTGCGACTTTACCGGCTGGCGGAGAGCATCCCCAACGTCGTGCCGGAGATGCTCGAAGACTGGGTCGAAATGGGCGAGGAGGACCTGAACGTCTCGCCGATGTCGGCCGACTCGCTCGGCGAGGACGCGCAGCTCGACATGCCCCAGGGCGAGCCGATGCCCTACGAAAGCCCGCAGCCGGTGGACTTCCGCGGCGAGTTCAAGCCGGAGACAGTGCAGATGCTGATGAAGCTGCGCCAGGAACGGCACGAGAAGGGACAGGCCTCGCCGATCTCTCCCGAGCAGCTCAAGCAGATGCTGGAGAAGAGCGTCGAGATCACAATCGCCGACATGGCCGAGGCCGACCTCACGCAGTCATCCGAGCTCTTCCTGACGAACCTCATCAAGGAGCTCAACCAGCAGCAGGACCAGCGGCCCGGCAAGGAGCAGCCGGTCCCGCTGGAGGACGGCCAGCCCGTGACCGGCATGAGCACCGCCGACGACGAGCACGAGCTGCCGATCGAGCCCAAGTACTTCTTCTACGACGAGTGGGACTTCCGCGCCGGCGACTACCGCCCGCGCTGGTGCCGCATCGTCGAGTACCCGGTGGCGGAGGGCCAGGCCTCGTACTACGAGCAGACGCTCTCCAAGTACTCGTCGCTCGTCGGGCAGACCCAGCGCCAGTTCGAGCTGCTGCGCCCGGAGATGTTCCGCAAGATCAAGCGCCTGCTGGACGGCGAAGAGCTGGACTTCGACGCCGTTACCGACTTCGCCGTCGAGCGCATCGCGCGCGTGACGCCGAACGAAAAGATCTACTGGCGCCGCAACAAGGTCGAGCGCGACGTCAGCGTCGCCTTCCTGCTGGACATGAGCGCCTCAACGGACGAGGAGATCGCCAAGCACGAGCGCCGCTACCAGCAGGACGACTTCGACGACGACCCGCGCCGCTACTTCTCCTGGTGGATGGCCCGCCGCGCGCAGGAGCTGCTGACGCCGCCGAAGCGCATCATCGACCTCGAGAAGGAGAGCATCGTCCTCCTGATCAAGGCGCTGGAGACGATCGGCGACGACTACGGCATCTACGGCTTCTCCGGCTACGGCCGCGACAACGTCGAGTTCTACGTCGTCAAGGACCTCGAGGAGATGCTCAACGAGCACGTCAAGAAGCGCATCGACAAGATCGCGCCGGTGCGCTCCACGCGCATGGGCCCGGCGATCCGCCACGCCACGGCCAAGCTGGACGAGCACGACTCCAAGGTGCGCATCCTCTTCCTCGTCTCGGACGGCCGGCCGCAGGACCACGGCTACGGCCGCGACCGCACCGAGAAGGAGTACGCGATCCACGACACGCACATGGCGCTGCTGGAGGCGAAGCGCAAGGGGATGGTGCCCTTCTGCCTGACCGTGGACCGCTACGGCCACGACTACCTCAAGCAGATGTGCCAGGACATCGGCTACGAGGTCGTCCCGGACATCGAGTCGCTCCCCTCGCGCATCACCACACTCTACCGCCAGCTGACGGCCTAGCGCTCCCACCGCTCGACGTACTCTTCCGGAAGCGCCTCGTACGCCCCGATGTGCAGGTCAAGGATGACGTCGTAGCCCGGGTACGTGGGATCGACACCCGAGATGTACTCGCAGGCGTGCCCCTTGAACGCCGTCTCGAAGTCGACCGGAAAGCCGCCGCCGATCATGGTCGCACTGTAGACCGCGCTGTTGAAGACACCCATGACGACCGCGCTGGTCGTAATGTCGGCGCCGGGCTGGCTGCAGTCCATCGCATCGTAGTAGTTGTTCTGGAGGACCGGCGTGGCCGGGTCTTTGGCGGCTCTGAGACGCTCGTAGACCTCGTACATGTCGCCCGCATAGCTCTCCACTAGATCCTGGAAGAGGCCAACACATTCCGGGCGAGATCCGCCCGTGCAGCCCTGCACCGTGCGCAGCTCCAGGACGTCGTTGCCGCCGATGCTGAGCGTGATCGCCACGATGTCGTGCCCTTCCTCCCTCAGCCGCTCGATCGTCTCCTCAGCGACGTCGAGCTGCGGACGGTTGCCGATCCCTCCGTTGAGGAAGCTGCGTAGCGTGCCATTGCCGGCCAGACTCACCCAGACGACCTGCCGGTTCAGGCGCTCCGAGAGATAGTGCGCAAACCGGGGATGGGACGAGAGCTCGGGGTCGGCACAGCAGCCCCAGTTGAGCGAGTCGCCCAGCGAGAGGTAGACGGCGGCGCCCTCCGGAAGCGGCGGTAACGGCTCCGCGCCGTCGAAGGATCGGATGCCGGGCGCGACGCCAGGATACGGCGTGCGTGCCTCAGGCGTGTTGAACGGGAACGGCTCCGGCGGAGCATTCAAGTTGACCGGCGTGCGATTGACGACGATGCCAGGGCCCGTCGAGGCGTCGTCATCACCGCAGGCGGCAGCAGCGATAGCGATAGCGGCCAGGACTGGCACAAAGAAGCGCATGGATCACCCGCTCAGATGGTACAGCCGACCGCGCGAAATGTCAGGCGCCGGCGGCGAGCAGCGTGCGGCGCAGCAGGAAGAGCGACGTGTTGACCGCGCGACGTTTGTTCACGACGCGCCCCTGATTGTAGGTGTACGTGATCGCCTCCGCGCGCGTGCCGTCGTGGACGGCGATGTGGATCGTCCCCGGCGGCTTCTCCTCGACCGGATCCGGCCCGACGATGCCCGTGACGCCGACGCCGTAGTCGGCTCCGAGCGCCTCGCGGACGGCGCGGGCCATCTCGCCGGCAGTCTCGCCGCTGATCACGCCGTGCTCGTCGATGATCGCCTGCTCCACTCCGAGGGCCGCCTTGAGCTCGGCCGTGTAGGCGACGTAGCCGCCCTTGAAGTAGTGGGACGCGCCGTCGACGTCTGTAATCGCCGACGAGAGCAGCCCACCGGTGCACGACTCCATCGTCGCCACCGTCTGCCCGCGCTCACGGAGCATCTTGCCGACGGCCGCCTCCAGCGTCTCCTCGTCGGCGCCCCAGACGGCCGGCCCGAGGATGCGCCGCGCCTCATCCTCGATGGGCGCGATCAGGGCCAGCGCCTCCTCCTCGGTCGGCGCCTTGGCGGCGATGCGGGCGTGCACGCCGTCGATCTTGGCGTAGATGCCGACGCTGGGGTTGGTCGACTTGAGCAGCGGCGAGAGCATCTCGTCGATCTTCGCCTCGGAGACAGCCGCGGTCTTGAGGACGCGCGTGATGAGCACCTCGCCGGTCATCTCACGCAGGCGGGGCGCTACCTCGTTCTCCCACATGCGGTACATCTCGGCCGGGACGCCGGGCATGGCGATGATGTAGCGGTCGCCCTCCGCACGGTTCTTTTCGACGAACCAGCCGGGGGCCGTTCCGCGCGGGTTGTTCAGCGCCGTGGCGGACGGTATCAGCTTCGCCTGCTTGACGTTGGACTCCGCGAAGTCGACGCCGCGCGCCGCGAAGAACGCCCGCAGGGCGCGCTCCCTGTCCGGATCGACGAACATCTCTTCGCCCAGCGCATCGGCGATCGCCTCTCGCGTCAGGTCGTCCTCGGTCGGGCCCAGGCCGCCGGTCATGATCACGACGTCGGAGCGCGAGAGCGCGCGCTCCAGCACCTCGACGATGCGCTCGAGGTTATCGCCGACGACCGACTTGTAGTAGATGTCGAGGCCGATGCGTGGCAGCCGCGAGGCGATCCAGGAGGCGTTGGTGTCGGTGATCTCGCCGAGGAGCAGCTCGGTGCCGACGGTGATCAGTTCGGCCTTCATGGCGTGAGGATAGCAGGTGCAGCGCTTTTCAGTGGCGGGCCCGGCGCGTTAGTCCGGGTAGCCGTCGGGGTGGGTCTGGTGCCAGCGCCAGGCGGAATCGACGATCGCGTCGAGGTCGTCGAACTCGATCGCCCAGCCGAGCTCGGCGCGCGCCCGCTCGTTGGAGGCGACCAGTTCCGCGGGGTCGCCCGCTCGCCGCGGCTCCTCCGTCAGCGGGATCGGGTGCCCGGTGACGCGCCGCGCCGACTCGATGACCTCGCGGTTCGTGAAGCCGACGCCGTTGGCCAGGTTGAAGGCGCCGCTGCGCTTCTCAGCGTAGTCAAGCGCCAGCAGGTGCGTGGCCGCCAAGTCCGAGACGTGGATGTAGTCGCGGACGCAGGTGCCGTCGCGGGTCGGGTAGTCGGTGCCGTAGAGGGCGAGCGATTGGCGCTTGCCCAGTGGCACCTGCAGCACGTTCGGGATCAGGTGCGTCTCCGGCCGGTGGTCTTCGCCGCGCTCTTCGGTCGCACCGGCGGCGTTGAAGTAACGCAGCGAAACAGAGCGCACGCCGAACCGCGACTCGAACCAGGGCAGCATGCGTTCGACCATCAGCTTCGACTCGCCGTACGGGTTGACGGGACGCAGCGGCGCCTCCTCGGTGATCGGCACCGCCTCCGGCTCGCCGTAGACCGCAGCGCTCGAGCTGAAGACAAACCGCCGGATGTCGTAGGTGACCATGGCGTTGAGCAGGGCGATGGCCCCGGTGACGTTGTTCGCGAAGTAGCGGCCGGGCTGCTGGACCGACTCGCCGGCCTGGATGTAGCCGCTGTAGTTGATCACCGCATCGAACGTGTGCGCGGCGAAGAGCCGGCCGAGCACCGCCTCATCGCGGACGTCCCCCTGGGTGAACTCGCACTCGGGATTGAGGGCGGACGCGTGTCCGGCAACGAGGCTATCGATGACGGTGACGTCGTGCCCGGCGGCGACGAGCTGATCGACGGTTACGGAGCCGATGTAGCCGGCGCCGCCGGCTACGAGGACGCGCATCGCCGTACGGCGGTCACCCTTCGTACCGCTTGAAGACGAGGCAGGCGTTCTGGCCGCCGAAGCCGAAGCTGTTCTTGAGCACCACGTCCACGTCGGCTTGGCGCGCACCCTCGGGCACGTAGTCCAGGTCGCACTCCGGGTCGGGGTGCTCGAGGTTGATCGTCGGGTGGATGACCCGGTTCACGATCGTCTGCACCGCGGCGACGGACTCGATGGCGCCGGCGGCGCCGAAGGAGTGACCGACCATCGACTTCGTGGCGCTGATCGGCACCCGGTAGGCGTCCTCGCCGAAGAGCTTCTTGATCGCCAGTGTCTCCGACCTGTCGTTGAGCTGCGTCGAAGTGCCGTGAGCGTTGATGTAGTCGACTTCCGTGGTCTCGACGTGAGCGTCTTCCAGCGCCTCGCGCATCGCGCGCATCGCGCCGTCTCCGTCCTCCGAAGGCGCGACGACGTGAAAGGCGTCGTTGCAGGCGCCGTACCCGGCCACTTCCGCCAGGACCGGCGCGTTGCGGGCCTTCGCGTGCTCTTCGCTCTCGAGGACCATGATGCCGGCGCCCTCGGCGGCGACGAAGCCATCGCGCTCAGCGTCGAACGGGCGGCTCGCCTTCTGCGGTTCGTCGTTGTGGTGTGAGAGCGCGCGAATGACCGCGAACCCGCAGAGCCCCAGCTCGCAGAGAGACGCCTCCGTGCCGCCCGTGATGCAGACGTCGACGCGGCCCGAGCGCACGAGGTCCATCGCATCGCCGATCGCCTGCGTGCCAGCGGCGCAGGCCGTGATCACAGTGTTGTTGTAGCCTCGCGCACCGAAGTTGAGCGCGATGTGGGCCGACGCCATGTTCGGCAGCATTTTCGGGAAGTAGAAGGGGTCCAGGCGCATGCCTCCGCGCGTGTCCACGGTGCGCACTCCCTGCTGCGACTCCTCCAGCCCGCCGATGCCGTTACCCAGCAGCACGCCAACGCGATCGCGGTTCGTGTCTTCGAGGTCCAAATCGGCCTGACGCAGCGCCTGCGCCGTGCCGGCCATCGCGAACTGGCTGAAGCGCCCCATACGGCGGGCCACGCGCCGGTCCATGTACTCCTCAGGGTCGAAGCCCTTCACCTCACCCGCAACGTGGACGGCGTAGGCGGAGTGATCGAACGCCTGCAGAATGCCGAGGCCGGACTTGCCATCGACCGCATTCTCCCAGAACTCCTGTACCGTGTTCCCGATGGGCGTGATCGCGCCCATCCCGGTGACCAGGACGCGGGTTCCGTTCCTTCCTGGCATCTCTACCTCCACCTGCTAGACAGCTGCCCTACCGAGGTGCGCCCGGCCCTCAGCCGCGACGAACAGGGAGCCTGTCAGACATATTACCGCGTCACTTCCGCTAGCCGCCATCGCGCTCTCAAGCGCGCCAGCGACGCTGTCAACATGTTCGGCCCGCACGCCCCGCTCGGCGAAGGCGACGGCGATCTCCGGGGGCTCAAGCGCGCGTGGGTGCGCCGAGCGCGCCGCGAAGACGAGCGTCGCCAGAGGCGCCAGCTCCTCCGCCAGACCGCGCACGTCCTTGTCCGACGAGGCGCCGACGACAAAGGTCACCTGCTCGGCGCCGAAGTAGTCCCGCAGGGCGTCGGCCAGGCGGCGCGCGGAATCACGGTTGTGAGCGCCATCGGCGATGACGAGCGGCGACTCGTGCAGCACTTCGAGCCGCCCGGGCCAGGAGACACTCGCCAGGCCGCGCACGATCGCCTCGTCTGTGATCTTCGCGGTCTTTCTAAGCGCGACCGCGGCGGCGACGGCCGTTGCCGCGTTCTCCGCCTGGTGCGCGCCCAGGAGGGGCAGCCGGGCGTCGAGAGCTCCATCCGGCCACTCGATGCTGACGTCCTGCCCCCGGGGATCATGGGCGACGACCCGCCAGCTGTAGAAGGCCCCGACATCGGTCAGGGGCACGCCGGCGCCCGCGGCACGAGCACGCACCACCTCCGCCGCCGCCTCGTACGTCTGCGGCGCGAGCACGGCCGCACCCGTCCGCGGGCGGATGATTGCGGCCTTCTCGGCCGCGATCTCCTCGATCGTCTCGCCCAGCACCGCCGTGTGCTCCAGGGAGAGCGGCGTGATGACGGCCAGCTCCTTCTCGTCGAAGACGTTGGTGCTGTCGACGCGCCCGCCGAGGCCTACTTCGATCACCTGCGCATCGAGACGGGCGTCGCGGAAGGCGAGGAACGCGATCGCCGTCAGGAGGTCGAACGTGACCAGTCCGCGGTCGTCCAACTCAAGGCCGGCCACCGCGTCGTGAACGGCCTCGGTGAGGCGAGCGAAGCCCGCCTGCCGGATCGCCTCGCCATCAACGCGTATCCGCTCCGTGAAGTCGTGCAGGTGCGGGCTGGTGAAGAGCCCGCAGGAAAGCCCGGCCGCGCGGAGGATTGAGTCGAGCATCGCCGCGACGCTGCCCTTGCCCTTCGTCCCCGCTACGTGGACCGTCATCCGGCCCTCCTGTGGGTCGCCGAGCTTGCTCAGGAGGCGGCGCACCGGCGCCACGTCAGGCCGGTCAAGAAAGCGGCCGGAACGCTCGAAATCTGCGAAGAGAAGCAGGTAGTCGACGGCCTCGTCGTACTTCATACGGCGCGTAGTGTATCGCGGCGGCCGTTGGTCCGGGCGGCTACGCGGCTGGTGGCGGCGGCGGTGGTGGTGGCGGCGGCGGAGTGGTAGAGGGGCCCGGCGTGAACGAGACGGCGCCCGGGGGCGGCCGCCGATCTTCGATGGGCAAGCCGTCCTCAAGGAAGGGAAAGACGCCGGCCAGGACCGCAAACGACAGGAGCGAGGCCGGCAGGCCCAGCCAGTCGTTGCTGGCGTCGCCCCAATAGACCATCGCCGTCAGGAAGACGATCAAGCCACCACCGAGTAGCCCCGCCCGCAGCGGGTTGAAGCGCCGGCCCAGGCCGAGGACGCCGGCGGCGAACAGGGCCGGGGCGATGGCTGCGAGGATCAGCATGATGTTCCGCTCGTAGTCACCGTCATCTGTGTTCCCGGCAAACGCATCTCCGGCCAGCGACTCATCGATGAAGGCGATGTCGAACGGGTCCACGCCTGCCTCTTCCAGCAAGTCCGCCAGAGTCCGGCCTGATGGCAGCGTCGCCTCGTAGAGGGTGCTTCCAGAGTAAAGCTCGTAGCGGATCTCATCGCCGATCACCTGCACGCTGAAAACGTTGCCCTCGGCTGCCTGCTCGATGAAGTGGCCGGCGTCGGTCGGAATGAAGGTGTCGCCGAAAGACGCCGAGCCGAAGTCGAAGGCGGACGAAAGGTCAGGGGCCGATGCGTTGGGATCGTGGTAGAGGCCGAAGACGCCGGTGACGACGACGAACAGACTGACCACTGAAACGCAGAGGAAGTAGACGACGCGCAGGACGCCGGCGAGAGGCGGGTCAAGGCGGCTCATCGGCCCTCACTTTCTGGGGTGCGACGGGGCGGCTCAGGTCCGCGCCATTATAGCACCGGCACCCTCGCCCGGAGGATTATGTAGACGCTTAACAGGCAGTTAACGCACACGCCTTGACAGTACCCCGCAAGAGGGATTCAATTGGAGCGAACCCCGAGACGATCGCACCCACAGGGAGGCCGCGATGACTACCCGCACTCGCGAATCGGCCGCTGACCGTATCTTCGATGGCATCCTGCAGCGCCAGGCCACACTCTTCGACGTTGTCCGGAGCAACAACGACCGGATCAACCGCTTCAACCACAGCCTGATCGAAGGCGCCCGCCAGGGCAGCCTCGACTGGGCTGAAGTCGGCCGTCGCTGGGCCAACAACCCGAGAGACCTCGTCGGCGTCTACGAAGCCGCGGCTGAGGCCATCGGCAACTCCCAGACCCGCACCCTGGCGCTGGCCCGCGAGTGGGTCGAGGACGCGGCGCAGACGCAGCGTGAGACCGCCGATGCGCTCCGCCAGGGGCTTGGCGACGCCCGCGAGGCGCTGCAACGGGACGGGTGCAGGAGAGCGCTCCTCAGTTCCTGCGCCGGGCCGCTTCCCGCCGCGACGGCGAAAAAGCCGCCTCCTGACGGCCCGGCGGCCGTCAGCCAGCCCGCGAGCATCCTGTCGGCTCGCCCTCTCGCGGTTCGCTATAGCACTTCTTGGCCATCGAATTGGCTATATTCGGGGACTTTACAATAATTTCGCTATGATTCACGGCTGCTTTATGCTATTTTGACCACACAGAACTGCCCAAACGTTAAGATTTGGTTCAGCACCGACGTGTTTGAAGGGCGCTGAGGTGCTGGCGCCCCCGGCCAGGGGGCAAGCCCAAGACCAGAAGCGGGGAAGCCCAGGGGAGGAACTTCATCGTGAGTACACATCGCAGTGCATTTGCCGGACGGCGAACCTTGATGCGTAGCGGCTTCTTCCTTGCCGCAGCCGCCATCTTGACGCTCACGGCTCTAGTCGCCATCTCCGCTTTCGCCAACCATCCCGGCGCGGCTAGCGGTGACGGCGTCGTGCCCGTCTTCAAAGACGGCAACCCAACCTGTGGGGATCTCAACGGCGGTTCGATCATTGAACTGAAGGCTGACCCGCCGAATGACGGCCCGCACACGGATGGGACGCTGACGGTGAACGTCACCAAGTCCAGTACGGCCGCGGGAGAGGTATTCGCATGGACCTCGAACATTCCAGTCACACTGGTCTTCGCCAAGGGTGGCCCCAGCGGCAACCTCTATGTCTACGGCCCACCTGACACAGGTGACACGTTGCTTCACGCAGCAGTGAACCACAGCAACGACCTCTACTACGGCCTCAGCCACATCTCGTTCTGCTACGAGATATCGACGCCGACGCCGAGCCCGAGCCCGTCTCCGACGCCGACGGAGCCACCGACACCGACACCGACTGAGCCGCCTACACCGACGCCGACGGAGCCGCCTACACCGACACCGACGGAGCCGCCGACACCGACGGCAACGGCGCCGCCGACGCCGACGCCGACGCCGACGCCAACGCCGACGCCGACGCCGTCACCGTCACCTTCCCCGACTGCGGCGCCCGAGACGCAAACACCTGAGCCGACGGACACCCCATCGCCGACACCGTCGCCGACGCCGTCGCCAACAGCGCTGCTCGCGACGGCGACGCCGGCTGACCTGCCGCCGACCGGTGGCAACCCGGCTAACAGCAGCTCCTCGCTCGCCTGGCTCTTCGTGCTGGCGGCAGCGGCGTTCCTGCTGACGGCCGGCGGCGTGGGCCTGGCGGCCGCCCGCGCGCAAAGAGACTAAGTAGCCTTGACGCATAAAGATCGGGGGTCAGGCTTTGCCTGACCCCCGATTCGTTGTCCGCCTTCGGCCGCTACGCGGTGGGTAGCGGTTCCTTCGCCTTCTGCCTCTCGAACGTGAACTCGCCCTTGCCGTCCGGGTCGCCGGCGTAGTCGATGGCCGCCGTATCGCCCTCGCTGAACTCACCCGCCAGAATGCGCTTGGAGAGCGGGTTGGCGATGCGCCGTTCGATCGTGCGGCGCAGCGGGCGCGCCCCGAAGACCGGATCGTAGCCCTCGCGGACCAGCGCCGCCTTCGCCGCGTCCGTCAGCTCCAGCCCCACCTTGCGGTCGGCGAGGCGCTCGCGGACATCCGCCAGCAAGAGCTCGACGATCTGCTTCAGGTCGTCTTCCGTGAGCGGGTCGAAGACGATGATCTCATCGATGCGGTTGAGCAGCTCCGGCCGGAACGTGGAGCGCAGCGCCTTCTCGACCTCCGCCTTCTGCTTATCCTTCTCCGTCTTCGAGGGCTTGGCCTGCGGAAGGCCGAAGCCGAGCGACTCCTTCTGGAACGCCTCGGTGCCCAGGTTCGAGGTCATGATGACGACGGTGTTGCGGAAGTCCACCGTGCGGCCGTGGCCGTCCGTGAGGCGTCCGTCGTCCAGCATCTGGAGGAGGACGTTGAACACCTCCGGGTGCGCCTTCTCGATCTCGTCCAGCAGGATCACGCGGTACGGGCGGCGCCGCACGGCCTCGGTCAGCTGGCCGCCCTCGTCGTAGCCGACGTAGCCGGGCGGCGCGCCGATCAGGCGCGAGACGGTGTGCCGCTCCTGGTACTCGCTCATGTCGAGCCGGATCATCGCGTCCTCGTCGTCGAACAGGAACTCGGCCAGCGCGCGGGCCAGCTCGGTCTTGCCGACGCCCGTCGGGCCGAGGAAGATGAACGAGCCGATCGGCCGCTGCGGGTCCTTGAGCCCGGCGCGGGCGCGGCGGATGGCGTCTGAGATCGCCGCGATCGCCTCGCCCTGGCCGATCACGCGGTCGTGCAGGCGCTCTTCCATCTCCAGCAGCTTCTCCGTCTCGCCTTCGAGCATGCGGTTGACGGGGATGCCGGTGATGCGCGCCACGAGCTCGGCGATGTCCTGCTCGCTGACGCGCATGTCGTCCTGGCCGGTCTCTTTGAGCCACTCGTCGCGCTTCTCGACGAAGCTCGCGCGCCGGGGCTCAAGCTCTGCCTTGAGGGTGGCGTTGGTCTCCCAGTCGTCGCGCTCGGCGGCCGCTTCCGCCTCGGCCTCGAGCTTCTCGACGTCCTTCTCCAGCGCGCGGACGTCGGCGGGCATGCTCTGGGCGTCGATCACGTGCTTGGACGACGCCTCGTCGATGAGGTCGATCGCCTTGTCCGGGAGGAAGCGGTC
>JABAOE010019629.1_pt2 | contig 14893 bp, 13 predicted proteins | sample 7062141 | NCBI WGS metagenome assembly JABAOE01 (sample SAMN14538627, study PRJNA623070) | marine sediment metagenome | biome: marine biome [ENVO:00000428]; feature: marine pelagic biome [ENVO:01000023]; material: deep marine sediment [ENVO:00002113] | place: India: Gulf of Khambhat ... | reverse complement strand
TTCGAAGGCCCCCCCGGAACCGGCAAGACCCATGCGGCCAAGGCGATGGCGAAAGAGGCCGGCGTCCCGTTCCTCTTCGTCTCCTCGACGGCGTTCCAGTCGATGTGGTACGGGGCTACTGCGCGCAAGATCCGCGCCTTCTTCCGCCAGCTGCGCAAGGTGGCACGGCGGGAGGGAGGCGCCATCGGTTTCATCGAGGAGATCGACGCCATCGGCGTCAAGCGCGGCGGGATGTCCGCGTCGACCACGGCGCCGCCGGCCGGTGGTGGTGGCACGATCACCGTCGACAACGCCGGTGTGTCTCAGGGCATCGGCGGTGTCGTCAACGAGCTCCTCGTCCAGATGCAGAGCTTCGACGAGCCGACCCGCCTCATCAAGGCGCGCAACGGGCTCGTCCGGTTCGCCAACCGGTACTTGCCGACCCACCGTCACTTCAAGACGACGCCGCCGCCGTTCGCCAACGTCCTCCTCATCGGGGCCACGAACCGGGCCGACTCGCTCGACCCGGCGCTGCTGCGGCCGGGCCGCTTCGACCGCATCCTGCATTTCGGCCTGCCGAGCCGCCGCGACCGCCGCGAGCTCATCGACTACTTCCTGGCGCGCAAGGCGCACACGAACGAGCTCGACCTCGACGAAGCCCGGGATGGGCTGGCGGCGACCACCATGGGCTACTCGCCGGCGGCACTGGAGCGGCTCTTCGACGAGGCGCTGCTCGTTGCGTTGCGAGCCGGGAGGAAGGCCCTCAACAATCGCGACCTGCGCCGGGCGCAGATGGAGGTCGAGATCGGGCTCCCCAACCCCGTCGACTACCCGCGCGACGAGCGGAAGACGATCGCCACCCACGAGGCCGGCCACGCCGTCGTCGCCTATCTCGCCGGCGCCGGCCGCAAGCTCGAAGTCCTCTCGATCATCAAGCGGAGGGATTCGCTCGGGCTCCTCGCCCACCGCGACGAGGAGGAGCGCTACACGAAGCGGGCGAGTGAGATGAAGGCGATGCTCCAGATCTCGTTCGGCGGAATGGTGGCCGAAGAGGTCTTCTTCGGGGAATCGGGAACCGGCCCGGCGGGCGATCTCATCGCGGCGACGCGTCTCGCCGTCGACATGATCGGCTCCTACGGCCTCGGCGACTCGCTCATCTCGTTCCGCAGCCTCGATACGGGGGTCATGGGCGGCAACCTCGTGGCGAAGGTCCTCGCCGACGGTCGGTCGCGCAAGGCCGTCGACATGCTCCTCGCCGACGCCAAGCACGAGGCGACACGACTTCTCGTCGACCACCGCCACCTCGTCGAAGCCCTACGCGACGCGCTGCTCGAGCGGGAAGAGCTCATCGAGGACGAGATCCTCGAGGTCCTGCGTACCGCCGAGGCGGAGGGGCTGCGCCCCGACAGGGTCCTCGTCGACCTCCGCCAGGCCCCCGCCAAGCTCGCCGACCACCGCGCCCCCAGCATCGAGCTCATCGAGGACTGAGGGCGCCCCGTCACCGCCGGGCGGACGACGGATGCGGAGCCGGACCTGTTCGCTGCTAGGTGCCCTCCTGCCAGCTCGCCAGGTAGCGCTCCTGCTCCTCGGTCAGCGCCTCGAGCCCACCGCCCATCGCCTCGAGCTTGAGCCGGGCGACCTCCCGGTCGAGCTCGGCCGGCAGCACGTACACCGCCGGCTCGAGATCGTCGGCGTTGACGACGATCCACTCCGCAGCGAGAGCCTGATCGGCAAACGACATGTCCATGACGTCGGCGGGATGGCCTTCGGCGGCGCCGAGGTTCACGAGCCTGCCCTCGGCGACGACGAGGAGCCGACGTCCGTCCGGCAGCACGTACTCCTCGAGGCTCTCTCGCAACAGACGCCTGCTCATCGCCATACGGTCGAGGGCGCCGAGGTCGAGTTCGACGTCGAAGTGCCCGGCGTTCGCCATGATGGCGCCGTCCTTCATCTCGGCGAAGTGCTCCTCGCGGAACACGTGGATGTTCCCCGTGGCGGTGATGAAGACGTCCCCCTCGCGGGCCGCGGCGAGGCCGTCGAGAACGCGATGGCCGTTCATCGCAGCCGAGACGGCGCGGATCGGGTCGACCTCCATGACGACGACGTCCGCTCCGAGACCCTTCGCCCGCTCCGCGATCCCCCACCCGCAATCGCCGTACCCGGCAACGACAACGGTGCGACCGGCGAACAGGATGTTTGCCGCGCGCAGGATCCCGTCGAGCGACGACTGCCCGGTGCCGTGGCGGTTGTCGAAGAGATGTTTCGTCGCCGAGTCATTGACCGCAACGACCGGGTAGCGCAGCACCCCGTCGGAGGCCATGGCGCGCAGCCGGATGACCCCCGTCGTCGTCTCCTCGAGGCCGCCGATGATGGGAACGTCGCTGCGTTCCTTGTGGAGCACGGTGGTCGTGTCGGCCCCGTCGTCGAAGACGATGTCGGGGCCGGTGTCGATGACCGAGTGGATGTGCTCGTAGAACGTCTCCGCCGACTCGCCGCGCACGGCGAACACCGGAATGCCGGCGTCGACGAGAGCGGCGGCGACATCGTCCTGGGTGGAGAGCGGGTTGGAGGCGCACAGCGCGACCTCGGCGCCCCCCGCCCGCAGGGCGAGCATGAGGTTGGCGGTCTCCGACGTGACGTGCATGCACGCTCCCACCGTGATGCCCTCGAGCGGGCGCTCCTTCTCGAACCGGTCCTGAATGGCGGCGAGCACGCTCATCCGGCGCCCGGCCCACTCGATTCGTCTGTGGCCGGTCTCGGCGAGACCGAGATCGGCGATGTCGTAGTCCACTTGGGTCCTCCTGCTCTCAGGCCCGTCCGCGGCGTTGTTTGAATCCTTCCAGGAGGTCGATGCGGGTTGCATCGCCCCCCGCCATGTCGGCGAGATGCACCGACGCCACGTCGCCGACAACGCCGAGGCTGAAAAAGCGCTCCAGCGGCGACGTCCCTTGGGCGACGACGTCGCCCACCACCGGCACCCTCCCATCGAGCATCTCCGCGGTGAGCGCCATACGACCTTCGACGGCAGCCGAGCCGCGAGGGTCGCGCAACATCACGACCGCGACGGCGCGCTCTCCAAGCTCGGGGAGCGCCCCCCAGCTCTCGAGCTCGTTGTGGTCGAGCTCGGGAACCTCGGCGGCATAGGCCGGCATCTTCGCGTTCTCGTTGATCTGGGTCTTCCACCGCACGGCTGCGGCAGATGCCACGCCGTAGCCGCCGTAGATGACGCCGATCCTGCCGAAGATGGCGTCGGCGAGGTCACGGCCGAGCGAGGCGGCCGGTCCCGAACCGCCGCTCAGGAGTCCGTCCACGAGCTCCCCGGTCTGGTTCAGGTCGGCTTCGATGGCGTAGCCCGATCCGAGCGCGGCGTGCAGCACCCTCGCCACGATCCCTCCCTGGAGCGCGACGGCGGCCCGGGGTTGGAGACCGCCGGCGAAGTTGGCAACGGGCGCGCCGTCGGCGGACGCTCGTTCGGCGAGCGCTCCGCCCGTCGTCACTGCGACGTAGCGGAGCCCGGCCTCGGTAGCCGCGTCGACGGCGGAGAGCGTCTCCTCGGTGTTGCCCGAGTACGAAACGGCGACGACGAGGGTGTCTCTGCCTGCCGCCCACGCGGGGATGCCGTAGGTGCCGTGATGGAACACCGCTGCACCCGGCGCGCTGAGCGCGCCTACCCGAGCCGCCATCCCCGAGCCCCCCATCCCGGCGACGACGACCTCCGCGGCTGGCGGGATGGCGGGGAGGTCGATGGAAGCGGCCGCCCGGAGCTGGTCGCCCGTTCCGTAGACGTGATCCATCATCGGCGCCGCGGTTTCGCCCGTCATTCGTCGGACCCGCCGTCGGCCGGGATCGCCTCGGCCTCGAGCATGATCGGTATGCCGTCCTCGACGGGGTACGCCACCCCGCAATCGTCGCACACGAGCGACGGCGGCTCGAGCCGCTCGCTCAGGCTCCCGGCGCACATGATGCACTGCATGATCTCGAGGAGTCCCTCAGGCAGCAGTTCGCTCATGGCTCCTCCTTCGTCCTTTCGAGGATGCGCTCGACGGCCGAGACGAGATCGGCCACGGCCTCCCGATCCGGCCCTTCGACGTTGAGCCGCAGCACGGGCTCGGTGTTCGAGGGTCGCACGTTCAGCCAGCGGTCGCCGAGGTCGACGGTGAGGCCATCGAGCCGGTCGAGCCCCCCGGTGGCGAACGCGGCGGCAACGGCGGCGATGGCGGCGTCCTTGTCGTCCACCTCGAAGTTGATCTCTCCCGACTGCTCGTACGGCTCGTAGTCCCGCCGCAACTCCGACAGCGCGCGGCCATCCTCGGACAGCGCCTGCAGGAGGACGAGCATCGTCAGGATCCCGGAGTCGGCCCCATAGTTGTCCCTGAAGTAGTAGTGGCCGGAATGCTCGCCGCCGAACACCGCACCGGTCTCCGCCATGACCTGCTTGATGTACGAGTGACCCACCCTCGTGCGCACCGGACGCCCGCCCCGCGCCGCGACGAGCTCGGGGACGGCCCGCGAGCAGATGAGGTTGTGGACGATGGCAGCTCCCGGCTCGCGGGCGAGGAACCAGGCGGCGACGATGGCGGTGACCGTGCTCCCGGGTAGCGGCCGGAGCCGATCGTCGATGAAGAACGCCCGGTCGGCGTCACCGTCGAAGGCGACCCCGAGGTCGCATCCCTCCCGGCGCATGAGCGACTCGAGGTCGAGCAGGTTCTCCGGCCGCAACGGGTCCGGATGGTGGTTGGGAAACGTGCCGTCCGGCTCGAGGTAGAGGGGAACGAGCGTGGGGGCGATGGCGGCGAAGACGCTGGGCACGGCGACGCCAGCGACGCCGTTGCCACCGTCGACGGCGACCCGCAGAGGAGCGAGCGCGTCGCGGTCGACGACGCCGAGAAGGTGCCCGATATACCCGTCGAGGAGGTCACGGTCGGCGATCTCCCCAACCGTCGCCACCGGCGGGAGGTGCTCGGCGGCGAGCCGCTTCACGTCGTCGAGACCGGTGTCGGCACCGACGGGAGCCGCTCCGGCGAGACAGAGCTTGATCCCGTTGTAGCCCTTCGGGTTGTGGGATGCGGTGATCATCGCCCCCGGCTCGTCGAGGGCGCCCGCGGCGTAGTAGACCATGTCGGTGGTGATCATCCCGAGCCGGTCCACCGCGACGCCCTGGGACGTGATGCCGTCGACGAGCGCCGCGGCGAGGCCGGGAGACGACTCTCGACAGTCGTAGCCGACGGCGATCCGGGGGGCACCGGCGAAGCGGGCGAACGCGGCCCCGACGGCGCGAGCCGTCGGCTCGCCGAGCTCGTCGGGAACGAGGCCGCGGATGTCGTAGGCCTTGAAGATGGCGTCGAGGGACATGGCGCCGGGATTCTAAAGGGGCGGATCCCGGGCGCAGGCCCCGGGGCGGTGCCTTCCTACAATCCCCCCGGATGCCGTCTCCTCCCACGCTCTCCGTGGTCATCCCGATCCACAACGAGGCCGCCTACCTCACCGGCGCGGTCGAGGACCTGTACCGGGAGCTCGACGAGGTCCCCGCCGGGGTCGACATCGTGCTCGTCGAGAACGGCTCGACGGATGCAACGCCCGCCCTCGCCGCCGAACTCGCCAGCCGGCACGACAACCTCGAGGCGTTGACCCTGCCGGATCCCGACTACGGCGGGGCGATGCGCCAGGGGTTTCTCGCCGCCACGGGAGAGTGGGTCGTCGGTTTCGACATCGACTACTACTCCGGGGAGTTTCTCCGGACGGTCATCGCCATCGGCGACGACGCCGACGTCGTCCTCGCGTCGAAGCGTGCGCCGGGATCGGAGGACCGGCGCTCGCTCTTCCGCCGCATTGCCACATGGGGCTTCAACCTCGTTCTGCGCACCGTCCTGTCGTCGGGGGTGAGCGACACCCACGGCATGAAGGCCATTCGTAGGGACGTCGTGGCTGCAGTGGGTCCGGCGGTGATCTCGCGAGAGGACCTCTTCGACACCGAGCTGGTGATCCGTGCCGAGCGCGCCGGGGCCCGCATCATCGAGGTCCCCGTCGTCGTCGAGGAGAAGCGTCAGGCGCGATCCTCGCTGCTGCGGCGGGTGCCGCGGACGCTGCGTGGCGTGTGGCGGATCCGGCGACAGCTACGCCGGGAGGGCTGAGTCAGCGCTGGGCGCCGACCGCAGGATGGTCGGCGTCCCGGTCGTCGAGCGCCCTGCGGAACACGAGGTCGCGGTAGCTGGCGAACTTGGGGACGAGGATGATCACGGACGCCGCCAGCAGCGCCACGTTCTCGCCGAGCCGGCTCAGCGGCCCGAACCAGACACCGGCGAGCCACATGAGGAGTTGCGTCGCCGCCCAGGCGAAGACGTTGATGGCGTAGAACCTCACCGTCTCCCCGACGTTCTCGCCACCGTCGGTCAGCTGGAAGGACCAACGCCGGTTGAGCACGTAGGAGATGAAGGTGGCGACGACGAAGGCGACGGTCACGGCCCAGAACACCGACAACTCGACGACGCGCATCACGTTGAAGACGGCAAACGAGACGATGGTGTTGACGACGCCCACGAAGCCGGTCTTGACGAACTGGCCCGCCGTCTCCCTCGTGAGGAACGTCTGGAGGTAGCCGTTCACGACGCCTCACCCCTGCGGCGCGGTGACCGCCGCCACCAGGAGATCCCGATGGCGGCGACGAGCCCCATGACCGTCAGCAGCATGCCGAATGCTTCGGCAGGCGACCTCGTGAACTCAAGGACCACCTCCTCCTCGGTCGGCACAACCACCATGACCGATGGTGCGGCCCGGTACGGCCCGTCGGCTCCCTCGGCCTGCCAGTTGGGAAAGTACGAGACCTTCACGAGGTGGGGGACGCCGACGGCGGTGGTGCGGAACGAGATGCGGTGGTCCTCGAGGACGACGTCCGACACGGTGCCGCCTCGGGAGCCGGTGGGCCGGGCGAGGTCGAGGCGCGCGTCGACGGCGTCGATGCGGGGCCAACGTGCCGGCCCGTCGGCGACCATCCAGCGATCGAGGTTGTCGACGTCGTCATACCACTCGAGTGCGGCCTCGAAGAAGTCTCCGTCACCGTCGTACACGGTCGGGATCGTTGTCGCCACATCGACGAGCGAGCTGTCCGGGGTCGCGAAGATCGTCCAAGGCTCGGCCGTCCCGAGCTGGACGAGCCCCGCCGTGCGCGCCGCCTCGGCCCCTTCGTCGGTGAAGCTCACGTAGTAGCGGACGTTGTAGACCTGGAGATGGCGCACGCCGCGTTCGAGGTCGAGGCGGCGGTAGTTGAGCCCCCGCACCGGGTTCGACGGTCGCAACGAGACCTCGGAGGCGTTGATGAAGTGGAACGGCGTCGTGATCGAGGATTCGAAGTAGAGCCCTTCCATCGACGGGTGATCATCGCTCCAGTAGGGGAAGAGCATGAGCGCCATCGGGGTGCCGTACCGGTTCATGTCGCCGTTCGCCTCCCACATGATCCGACCCGGCGGCAGCTCGTCGACCTCGGCCATGAGCGCTGCGTACTCCTCGTACCCTTCCTTGCCCTCGTAGCCGGTGAAGTTCCAGCGGACCCAGCCGGGAACGTCGTGGATACCGGCCACGGTGACGTTGACGAGCACGAGGGCGAGCAGGGCCACCCCGACGGCGAGGTTCTGCCGGCGCAACGGCAGCCAGCGGGCCGCGGCGGTCACCGCCATACCGAGGGCGAGACCGGCGAAGATGAACCCGCCGAGATACCAGTACGGGAGAAGCCGGGCGTTGTAGACCACGGTGAGCTCCACCTCCGGCAGCTGCAGCAGCCAATACCCGACAAATGGCAGCACCGTCATCGTCGCCAGGACGCCGATGTCGTGGCGGCGCATCGCCGTCCAGGCGAAGCCGACCACGCCGAGGGCAAAGACCGGGATGAATTCATTGGGCAGCGGCGTCGCCACCGTTCCCGGTGCGATCCCCTCTCCGACGAGGCCGGAGACGGGGAACCACCCCATGTCGGTGGCCAGGCCCTGGAGAAACGCCACGGCGAACGGGAGTGCCCAGAACGCCGCCAGGGCGAACCCGAGCCCCCAGCTCGTCAGCAGGGTTCGCGGACCATCGCGGCGCAGCAGCAGCGGCAGTGAGGCCACGACGACGACGATCGTCGTCACGACGTGGCTCAACGCGGTGAGGGCGAGCACCACCCCGGCGGCGACCGAGAGCCGCCGACCCTCCCTCGTGTCACGAATCACGAGGCCGAGGTAGACGAGCGACAGGGCGAAGGACCACCCGAATGAGAACTCGCCGGCGAGGGTGGACTTGATGTTGCCCCCGAAGATCGAGAAGCTCTCCATGAAGACGTACATCGAGCCGGTGACCGTGGCCACGGCGGCGACGGGGCGACCGAAGCCCATCTTGCGAACGAAGAAGTACACGGCCCCGGGGAGGGCGAGCAGGCCGGCGACCGCGACGAGCTTGAACGCGACGCCGTACGGCAGCAAGGCGTCGAGGAGCACGGTCACCAGGGCAGGTAGTGGGAAATAGAAGAACAGCGCGGGGTACCCGGCGTACCAGTCGTTGCTCCAACCGAGGATGCGCCCCGCCGGCAGGAGGTTGTCACCCAAGTGCTGGGGCAACAGCACATGTGCGCCCATGTCGCCGCCGGTCGGCGTGTTCGCCGTGAACAGGGCGGGCCAGTTGACATCGAGGGAGAAGAACGGGAATCCGCTCTGGGGCGACACCCGCCCGAGCGTTCCCGACATCACAACGAGGATCATGAGGGTGGGCAGGCCGATGCCGAGGAGAGCGAGCACGCGGGGCGTGAGCCACGTCCGTTCTTCGGCGGGAGCGGGCGGAGCAGTCGGATGAGCCTCGAGTGTCGAAGCCGTCACGGAGGTGGAGGGTAGCGTTGCCCGGGATGTGCGAGCCCCGGTGGAGACCGCCGGGGCCGGAGCTCAGGCGCGGGGACGTCTCGCCATCTCGAGGACGATGTCGAGCTCCAGAGATTCCCCGTCCCGGTTCCACCAGCGGGTCTCACAGCGGTGACACGAGTAGAACTCGACCTCGGTGCCGTCGGGCAGCGTCAGCTCGATCTCGATGACCGAGGAGGCGCCACACGACTCGCAGCGGAGCGGCTGGCCATTGTCCCTTCCCATAGCGCCCGCAGCGTAGTACGGCTTTTCGCGATCAGGAAGAGCCCGTCGCCTCGTCGGCGATCTCCGGGATGTCCTCGAGCTTGCCGACGTAGCGGGATCGCCTCCGCCCGTCTTCCCACCAGTACGCGTACCAGTACGGCCCGTGGGGGCACCGCGTGCACGCTGCCTTGCCGCACCGGACGTGGTGCTGGCGCAGCTTGAACTCCGGAGAGGATGCGGGGAACGCGACACCGTGCTGCTCGAGTCTCGCCTTGGCGAGCATGACGAGTCGCCGCAGCTCGTGCTCGTCCATCTCCCTGACCGCATCGAGCACGTCCCGGTCGATCGCCATGACCGCGACTCAGGCCACCTCGAGCGTCACGAACAGCGGGCGCACCGGGCTCCTGCGGTCCGTGAGCAGCCAGCCTCGCGGCGGGGTGACGCGCGTCGCGTGTCGCTCACACATCGCGTAGCCGGTGCCCGGCTCGATGGGGCCGAGATGGTCGTCGAGCCAGACCTGTGCGGCCGCATAATCGAAGGACATGACCGCCGTCGCAGGCGTGGCGCATCTGGTGCAGGACGATGTCACGTCCGCTGACGCTAGGTGGGCTCGGCGCCGCCGCCAAGCATTTGATCTGCCGCAGACATCGCGGCGAGGGCACGTCGCAGCGCCGCCCGTCTCGGCACGCCGGCGAGCTGGGCCACCGTCGCCCCGGACGGATCGCGAAAGACAGCAAGAGGGACACCGGAGACGCCGACGCCGTCGGCGAGGGAGCCCTCGAGTTCCCACGTCACCTCGCGGAACTCGATGCCGGCCTCTTGGAGCACGGCCCGCGCCTCATCGCAGCTGCGGCAGTCGGTCGAGGTGAAGAGCACGACGCCGGTGGGTAGGTCGGTCCCGCCGAGCTCGACCCTGGGATGGAGCGGCTGACCGGAGCGGCGTGCCAGCCACGCCGCACCCACCGCGACGAGACCGACGACGGCGACGAGCGCGAGCCGCACCAGCACGTCATCCATCCGGGCGCCTCACGATTCGACCGCGATCCCGGCAACGAACGCTACCGCCGCGTCGGCGTGCGCGCTCCAGGCCGCCACGACCGGCGCCGGTGCGTCGATGCGGTAGCTCGCGATGGCCAACTCGTCGGGGACGTCGAAGCGTCCCACCGCGCCCGGGGCGACAACGAGCTTCTCGACGGGCAGATCGCGCACCCCCAGGGGCTCGAGGGAGACCGTGAGCGGGTCGCCGCCCGGGTTGTACACCCAGAGCGTCGACACGGCATCGGGGACGCCACCCGCCCCGGGGAGGAGCCACCGCGTCGAGCCGTGGTCTGCACCCGAGGTCGCGGCATAGCGGGGGGAGCCGGCGGCATCGATGACGTCCTCGCCGTCGGCATCGCCGGCGGGACCCTCCTCGGCAAGGACGACGGCGCCGATCGCCGCCGTCGAGCGCAACGCGATGCCGTAGTCGCCGTCGGCGAGCACGGAGAGGTCCACCCGCTGCGGAGAGCCGGCGGCGACCTCCACCCGGGCCACGTCCACCAACGTCCCCTCGGACGTGAGCAAGTCAACGGAGACCGTGGCAGGCTGGGCACCCGGGTTGGTGAGCGCCACCGTGGACAGCATCCCCTCGATGCCGGCAACCGGGAACGTCCACGTCGTCGCGAGGCCCGTCCCCGTCCAGGTCGCCTCGTCTCCTCCCGCGGCGAGAACGATCGCGGGGATGATGACGCCGTCGACTGCGCTGACGACGAGCGAGAGGTCGTCGAGGAAGGGGACGACGGGGTCGAGCTCGATGTTCGCCCAACTCCGCCCGAGCACGTCGATCGAGCCGAACTGCGGCAGCGGCTCGGGACCGAACTCGCTCGTGCCGTTGATCGACACCTTCACGTCGTTGGGAAACGGGTTGAACAACCGGAGGGTCAGCGTCGTCCCCTCACGGGTCGTGCCCCCCGGAAGGTGCCAGATCTTCGGCACCGAGACCACACACCGGTCGGCGGTGAGCAATCCGGGCGCCCACACCACCGAAGACGCCGCTGCCGGCCCGTCGTCGAACTCCACGAAACCGGGGGCATCCCCGCGCCGCACGATGCCCGCCACGTCGACAATCCGGCTGCCGGGGCCGCGCAGGATCACCTCTCCCGTGTCGGCGGGCTCGTTCTGGATAGGGCTGGGCAAGGTGATGACGGCCTCACCCTCCACTTCGGAGGCGAGCAGCAACGCGGCGTCGCGATCGGCGCCGGAATTCACCCACGGGCAATACCAGACGCTCGCGCTCGCCGTCGGGGAGTGAGCGGCTTCCGGCTGGCCGGTGAACTCGGGCTCCGGCACCTCCGGCGCCGGAGCGAGGGCGGCACCCGTTGCCACCACGGCGAGCACGACGAGGGTCCACAGCCGTTTCACGCCCCCCGCCTCCCCCACCAGGCCGCGGCGAGGAGCAACACCATCGCAACACCGACCGCTTGGGCCTGGAGTCGTCTCGACGGGATCGGGGCGAAACGGGTGCGACCTTCGGAGGCGCTGACGATGTTGCCCCAGTCCCGCTGCTCCCAGGGACCCGGCTCCCACCTCGAGGACGCGGTCTCGGCGAGGAACACGGTCTCGCCGGGGGCCTCCTCCCCCCGGTAGCCCGAGGGAGTGCGCACCCATACGTCTCCAGAGCTGGACAGGGCACGGACCGCCCCTGCGGGATCATCGACGACGAAGGTCGGACGGCGCAGTCCTTCGAGGGGCACCAGGTCGAGTTGACCACCCATGACCTCCTCCAGCGGTGTTTCCCCGACCACGATCACCCACCGGATGCCGAAGGCGGCGAGCGCCTCTCCGGCACGGAAGGATCCGCCCGTGATCGCGGAGTCCAGGACGGCGGCGAGGGCGTCGTCCCCGGGGCCCGGTGCGGCGAGCCACGCCTCGTCGAGTGTCGGCAGGGGGGCGGATGCCACCCGGTAGGCGGCCCCCCTCACGGTGCGGTGTTCACCGGGTAGCGAGTCGGGGGGACCCACGAAGAGGACCCGGGCGGTGCCGGCCTCGTCGCCGGCCGCGATGAACCGCACCGGTGCCCGCAGCTCGTCGGCCGGCAGACCCGCCCGCCCCGGCACGAGGACGAGCGCCGTGCTGGCCACGAGCGCGACACCGCCGAGGGCGCCGACAGCAACCACGACTCGATCCCATCCCTTGACGATGTCGACCCGTCGCAGCGCCTCGAGGACGGTGGCGGTGACCATCGCCGAGCCGATGGCGACCGCGGCGAGCGCGGCGAACTCCACCTCCCGCCCCGCCCCCGTCGCCTGGCTCCTCGCCACCCACGCAGCGCCACCGGTAGCGACGCTGCCCCAGATCGCGACCGCCCCGAGCCGGCCGGGCGCGGCAAGCAGGGCGCCGGCGACGGCGACGCCGAAAGCGATGGCGAGCACGGCGCCCGGCTCCCAGAACGCGTCGCCGTCGCGGACGAACTCGCCGAGGTCGGCAGCGGTCAACCACGGCGCGGTCGCGGCGATGCCGGCGGCGCCGGCAACGAGCGCGAGGGCGCCGGGGCGCCACGTACGGACGTTCCCGGCGACGTAGCCGATGCCGACGAGCGCGACGGCAACCACCGGAAGCAGCGGCGAGGCCATCGCCAGCAACGAGAACGTGAAGACGGCTCCGGTGAGCCGCCCGATCCGCCTCCGTGTGGTTCGAGGCCAGGCGGCGACCACGATGCGGAGTGCCCAGGGGAGGATGCCGATGCCGACGAGGGTCGGGACCGCGCCGGCATCCCCGACCGCCCTCGTCGCCGGCCCGGCGATGAGAACCACCGACCCGGCCATGGCCGGGACGAGGTCGATGCCCCACGCCCTGCCAAGCCGGAGGAAACCGACGACGCCAAGGAGGAAGGACGCGGCGACGAGAACTGCGGCTGCGGTTGCGGGCCGGTCGAAGACGATCGCCTGGACGACCCCGGCGAGTCCGACGAAGGGAGGCAACGGCTCCGTGGAGCCCAGCCCGGCGGGATTCCATCCGCCGGCGTAGGCGGCGGCCGCGTCCCAGCCCGAGACCGGCAACGGCAGGCTGAAACGGGCCGCGGGGAACCCGGAGCCCCACAGGGCGCGGGTGGCAACGATCACGAAGATCGCCAGCAGCGCCCCACCGGCGAGCTCGGGCTTGCGCAGTTCGCGGCCGAAGGCGGCGATGTCGAGTGGCTCGTCCGTCTCGATCCGTCCCCGCAGGCCCCCGCCGAGCGACGCGCCGAGCCGGCGCAGCGCGGTCGAGCCGCGAACTTGATACCGGAACAGCTCGTCGTCGCCGACGACCCTCCCTACCTGTGCCGACCGCCGCGCCCGGAGGATCGAGCCTGACGTGGCCAGCGTCCACAGCCACGCCCCCGCCCAGCGGAAGACAGGCCACCGACCGGTGAGCGGTGCCAGGACCGCCTCGACGAGCCCGATGATGAACCGCACCGGCAATGCCCACGCCAACGTGACCCAGCTGTACGCCTTGACCATTGCCCGGATGCGGCCGGCTTCCTCTCGCCATCCGCCGAGCCCGAGGTCCGCGGGCGGAAGCAGCACCTCGGACGATGGGACGACGACGACGCGCCCGCCTCGCAGCCGGGCTCGCTGACAGAGGTCGATGGCGGCGGCACCGGGCGCCATGGCCGGGTCCGGACCGCCGAGACCCCGGGCGAGGTCGCGGCGCACGAGCAACGAGGCACCGCCGGCGGCGGCGACGTCGCGCACGACGTCGTACTGGCCGGCGTCGACCTCGTCGGGGTCGAGCCCGAGGTACGGCTCGTCGAAGACATCGGTAGCGACCCCGACGGCGAGAAGACGGTCCGGCTCGGCGGCGCTGAGCAGCTTCGAACCCGCCACCGAGGCCTCAACCCGCTCCGACTCGACGGCGAGGGCTCGCAGCGCGTCGGGCCTCGGCACGGCCCCGGCGCGGAGGAACCACACGTGGCTCTCGGCGGCACCGACGCCGGCGACGACGTCGGCGACGCCGGAGACGAGGCCGAGCCCGACCTCCTCGGCGAGCGCCCGCACGCCGTCACCGCTGCCGACGATGACGACGCGAGACGGTCCGTACACTTGCCGCTCCAGCGCCGCGATCGTCTTCGCCACGGCCACGGGATCGTCGCCGAGCACGGCTGCGACCACGGTCACGGGGGGAACGCCCTCAGGACGAGAAGACATGGAGGCCACATTCTGGAGGCGACCTCGAAGTACCGCAAAGACCGAACCGTGCTCCTCTCCGGCGGCGTCGGGGGAGCCCGTATGGCTCGCGGCCTTGCTGCGGTCGTCGCTCCCGAGGCGCTCACCGTCGTCGTCAACGTCGGCGACGACGCCGAGATGTACGGGGTCCACGTCTCGGCCGACCTCGACACCGTGACGTACACCCTCGCCGGGATCGAAGGACCGGAGGGGTGGGGAATCCGCGACGACACGTTTCGAACGCTCGAGGCCCTTGCCGCCATCGGGGTCGACACGACGTTCCGCCTCGGCGACCGCGATCTTGCGACCTGTCTCGCCCGCACGGCAGCGTTGCGCACCGGGACCACGCTCACCGACTTCACCGCCCGGCTGACGTCCGCCCTCGGCATCGGCGCCCGCATCCTGCCTGCCACCGACGACCGGCTGCGAACCACCGTCCGCACCGGCGACGGCGAGTGGCTCGACTTCCAGGAGTACTTCGTCATCAGGGGCCATCGCGACACCGTTGCCGGCATCCGCTACGTCGGAGCAGACACGGCCCGGGCCGCTCCCGATGTGATCGGGTCGATCGACGAGGCCGACCTCGTGCTCATCGCACCGTCGAACCCGCCGCTGTCGATCTGGCCCATCCTCGCCGTTCCCGGGATCCGG
>JABAOE010004346.1_pt2 | contig 14909 bp, 16 predicted proteins | sample 7062141 | NCBI WGS metagenome assembly JABAOE01 (sample SAMN14538627, study PRJNA623070) | marine sediment metagenome | biome: marine biome [ENVO:00000428]; feature: marine pelagic biome [ENVO:01000023]; material: deep marine sediment [ENVO:00002113] | place: India: Gulf of Khambhat ... | reverse complement strand
GCCCCACACAAATTCAGGGTCTCCCCACACTAAATTGAGCCTGTAGCGTATCTCTTTAATAGCTCTTTCTATCCCGTTGTCGTCGTTGATAGCGGATAGTCCTATACTCACGTTAGTGATGTTTTTGGCCGTAATTAAGACTTTCGGCACCCACTTACGAACTAAAGGCCTGCCAAAATCTGTGGCGACATGTTTGAATGTATACTCGACTGCTTTAGGAGCCCAGTTATCGGGAGTTCGGGTCACGTCGATCAATACATCGTCTCTGTCAGAATCAGAATGTATGAGTACGTAACCGCGAGTATCACCGCGAACGATCTCACTATTGAAATATGCTATTGCTGTGGGCCTGAAAGAGTCTCCACCTGACCAAGTCCTGAATGACGAATTTTGTTTTACGGCATTACCCCTAACGCTATGTCTGAGATCTAATTCAAAAAGAATATCATTATCACCACTTGTAGTATCTTTTTGAAAAGTCCATTTAATACTCTCTTTTTTCTCGTCGTAAATACCTACGATATTCTCGGGGTCATCACAGGCAGCCAAAAAGTTAGCGTAACGCTCGTTAAAATGATCAGAAATATGCACAACCTTGTAACCGTCAGTCGCATAGAACCCATCCACTCCTGCCCAAAATAATAAATCTTCTGCTTGAACAAATGACCGATGGGAAACACATCCCGCAGTATCGTGGATACGGACAGGCGCAATTGACCCCCTGCCCTGTCCATCGAAGGTCCCCTCAAGCCTATAGATCTGCTCACGACAGCCTACTACAGGAATACTCTGGATGGAGGATATACCTTTGATAACGTCATCCACAGATCCACGGAGTTCCCCAGGACAAGAATCAGGATCGCCTGGTTTACTTTGCTGTACATCATACTCGCGAATATCTGTGCCTTCCTTAAAATGGGCATAGTAAGTATACTCACCTACTGTATGCACGAATTTAGCGAGTGGCGGAGGTTCGTTGTCTAACGAATCATCATTCGTATAGATAGTGACGTTGTCTTCTATGTCAGAATCAGCGAACGTATCTGTGAATATTGTAGTCCCATTGGTGACCTCGCCGATTTCAAACAAAGTGTCCCCACCGTCAATAGTTCGGTATATCTTCACTTTTATTACGGTAGTGTCCCAATTCTCCGTAGCTCCGTTAGCTAAAACTGGTATTCCTGTTATATCATTCTGATTAGCACTAGGGTCGTCTGAATTCTCCACTTCAAGGACCGTGGTGGGGCCTATATCCTCAAAAGTTTCGGTGTCCACAACATAACTATAAAAATAAGCAAAAGCATATAGGTATGTTTTTGTCCCTACAGCCGTGGGTGTGACAGTCGGATCTGAGNNATCTGAGGCAAGGTACGGCAGTCCCGCAGTTCTTAACTGAAGTGTTCCCCCGCCGTCTTTGTAAACTTTTCTCGGTCTTTCAAACGAATCATTTGATAGTATCAAGTGCTTTTTCCATTCAGAATGCGCCATATGGTTCGTAATAGTGGCGGTTGTCCATACTTGATTACTAGTAGGCCCAACTAATGTTGTGTAGGCGACCGGATCGCGGTAGTAAATTCTGGCACCCGAATGCACGAACAATGTGTCATCTTTATTGTAGTTTATTAAAGTACTGATTCTCTGGGCCCCGGCAGGTATCTGATAATCAGTAGTATCCTCGTCTATGTGTGAACCCGGTCGAGACTGTAGACTCTTATTTTGAAGGAGTATAAGATTGTCGCCCTCTTCATAAAAATTGATAGGGGCATTGATTATATCGTCTGTAATTCCGCCTGTGAAATCTTTTACCGCGAGAGGCGCTACCCGTAGATTGCTCACGTATACCCCCTACAAGTAGCTTACCTCGAAACCTACTGAGTTATCATTAGTATAGATATCGTACTGCGTAGCAGAAACTTTCTCGATTGTGGGATGCACAAGATGTCCAGTGCCAGATAGTTTAACTGTGAACGATGTTTTATCGTAAGTTAAAGTTCCCGGCAGAGTGATCGTTTGTTTATACAAACCGTTACCTACCAAAACCCACGATCCTGCAGCAATACTTACCTGAGTAGGATCTAAAGAACCAGAGACAATCTTCGTGCTATCCACGCCATCATGGCTATGATCATTAAGTTGCTGTATGTTGTCTTCAAGAGCGGGGAAGACGATCGACCCAAGGTCGCCATTCTCAGGTTTTTTGAATCCAAAACTTAGTGTAAGCATAGTTATCTCATTTCTCTAAATTATCGAGGGCCATATCAATACCCTTTTTAATTTGCTCCACCAAGATGTCGTTAAAATCTTTAGTATCAGGTTGATCATCTTTGGCCAATTCGTCTAATTTGGGGAAGACGATCTCGTGAAAAAACTCGCGAATAACCTTCATTCCACAAATCTTTATAACACTTTTTAAAGCCAGCTTGCCGATTAACCCCATAAGCATTTTGAGAATCATTCTAACTTCCCTTCTATCCTTGAAAGACGTTGGTTCATTTCTCTTAACTGATCAAGAATCTTTTCTTGATAAGTTCTCATCCCGTATATTTGGTTTGAGTTTTCACTAGCTGTTGCGTGGATATTTGTAAGCCATAAAATACCGCCAGCTAATATCGCGATCACCGTGCTAATAGCTGTTATCCACGCTGGTTTCATTAACTCAACCTCTCAGCGTATAGAAACGCCTGAATTCGAGCCACTGAAGGGGTTCCAATAATAGCCCTAGAAACTCCAAAAATTTCCGTTTCAGATGTCAGAGTTAATCTTACAGTCGGCATCTGCATCTCATAGTTATTAACTGCTGACATAGTCACAAGGTGACTTGGGTTGCCAGCATCTTGCGTTGTTAAAATACCAGGATTTGTAGTTGTATCGTCGCCATTACCAGTTGACCATGCGCTTGTCAGGCTTGTGTAAGATGGTGATCCGCCACTAAAAGTATATTGCATGCTGCCGGATAATTGCCACACACCCGGACTCAGAGTGACGGAATTGCCTGTCAGGCTGTGCCATGTATCGCTCGTGCTCGGAGTCTCTACAGAGCTTGTGGCAGCTTCAAACGCTGTTTGCCCCGATACCCCAAAAACAGTAAAATCAGGCAATGAAGTGATCGACACTCTGTTTAGAGTAGTGTTACCTGTGTTTATAGTCCTTGCAGCAGTGGTGCTGTCTTGCTGAACCACTCTTATGTTTAAGGTGTCACCTTCAGCAAGTTCAACTATGTGGGAGCCATTGGCACCAATTCCCCCCACACCTTCACTCGCTGACACAGTCGCGTAATTGCCGCCATTCTTATAGATATACAACTGATCTGCGATTAGATTTGTACCATTAGTCCAAAGCAAAGAAGCGCTGACAAAATACTGCCCAGATCTAGGAGCTGTGAAAGTCCAACTCGCACCTGTCGTAATAGTGTTATGAGTATCTAATTCGACCGTATCGTAATCTGCTATTTCGACTGCGTTATGTGCAAAAGAAGAATTAGCTGTGCTTCCTGACGCATGGGCGATTGCTTGGACTGTTTGAAAATTTGCTTGAGAACTCGTCAGAATCGCACCCGCATCAAGCTCATTCATTGGGATTTCAATAATCCAGCTAAAGCGGTCACCTACTGCGAGGTCGTTGTAACTGACAAAGTTGACAGAAGAAGTATCTTGCGTAAACCGCATAGAATCAGATCCGCTAGCATTCACGTGTATATGTTTATTAGACGTCCCGGAGTCAAGCCAACGACNNGCGTTCTAAATCCGCCATTATCATCAGGCATCTTGGACGTATCTCTCGTGAGATTAGGAGGGAATGAGACTTCTACGTTTACCGCTGCTGGCAGAGTTGGAGTTCCGTTAACAAAAGCTGAAATCAAGATCTGAGCTGTATCACCAACTTGACGCCATTGACCCTCCAGGAATCCCGTATCAAAATCTGGCGTCCCTGTGCCGAGAAGTTGGGGTGTGTACTCTTGCCATGGGCCCACTACAGGCCCATTCACCCTAGTAATTTCTTCCCATGTGACATCATCAATAGCGACATCAAACGCTGTTGCATCTGTGCCAGTAGCGTGAATAATAAGGCGAACTTGAGCGGCCCCCTCAGGAACTACAATAGAGCCAGTAAACTCTGCGCCATTTGTGGGGGTTATTGCAAGAGAGCCATCACCACCATTATTATTGAAGACATTAAGAAGCTCATTGTTCGTTTGATCATAAGCAAAGACACGATAGAAATTGTTTACATAGCCTGAGAGTGTCTTATATTTAAAGCGTACTTGCATCTCTTTGCCGCGAAAGAATGTAGGCACTGCAATACTAGAAAGCGAGACTCCTTCTCCTTGGCCGTCTGCTGCTGTTTTAGAAATCAATCCAACCGCATCCCCATTAAGAAGATTTGCCGCAGTTGTGTTACGTGCTATTGAAACAACGACAGGGCTGCCGGATGCGCCATCTACAGGTGTGGCCGAAGCTCCGTCGTCGTATGTTGTCCAATCACCGACCGTACTTTCAAAGTTAGTGTTGTCCCCAGAAATAATTGAGAAAGCTCCGCCGCCTGCCCCAGTCCCCAGTTCCACTAAATCAGTACCGTTATCAAATAAGAATCGTTTATTTGTTGTGTCGTAAACTACTGTCCCAGCTTTTCTTGTTAAACCANNACCACTCAAGGTGGCAAAAGCTGCACTTGGGACGGTGATTCTAGAAGTATTGGAAGCTGTGCCCCCATCAATATCTTTAGCAGTAACTACTTGGGCGAGGTCTTTCTCTAAAACAACTCTGACCGCAGAGCCGTCGTAATATTTTATTTCGTTAGTATCAGTACGTCGCCACATCCGCCCTGCGACAAGATCGGCTCCTGTGGGATCAGCAGCTAGATTCTCAATCTGTGCTCGTTCTAATTCACCATAAACCTTCATGTTTTTCTCCTATTCGATACCAATCAATCTGTACGATCCCGCCGGTAATGCAGGGCTAACTTCAATCCGAACATTCGTGGCTGAAGTAGCCTTAATCACAGTGTACACTCTTTCAAAATCATTCGCATTGTCATGCAGCGCCCAAACACAATTTCTAGCATCCGACACATCCGCTGAAACATCTACATCTTTAGTCGTATCTGTGCCGTTCCATACAGTATCCGACAAATGCTTATTAACTGTCACCCTCTTAAATACAGAGCCAGTGTCAACGTAAATCTGGCCATTATCCGTAGTCCACACAGCTCGCCCTACGCGAGTTCCGCTAGACGCTGGTAATGTGCCCGTGGTAAAATTCTGCAATCTTCCACCAATAAACTCGCCTGTCATATAAAGATCGTCAAATTGGGCACCCGAAGCCCCTAAATCGCGATCCCCATCACTCCCAGGTACTAAATCATCCTGAGTAACAACCTGGCCTTTCGTAACATCTGACGTCGAACTAAGTGTTAAATTATCGCTGGCCCCAGTACCCCCGATCAGGGTTTGACCTCCAGCCCGACCAGTTAAGAGCATATATTGGGTGTGGTCGTCGTCTAAGAGGCCCGAAATAGAACCATGGTCTACTTCAGAATCAGGAACACTCGCTAAGAAAGTCCCCGATGCGGAATCCCAAAAAAGTGTAGCCCCGTCGCCAATAGCTGTGGTGCGGGCTGCATCTTGAAATAAGAGATTTCTGAGGGACAACAATTCAGACATAAGAATTTCGTCTGTACCGTCTGAAATATCACCACTTAAGTAAAGGTCTCGCCAACGTAAAGTTGTTGCCCCCAAATCATCCGCACCGTTGGAATCAGAACGAAGTGTTGAGGATATCTCAACGATACCTGCGCCGTTGGGGGTTAGTGTTATATTGCCATCTAAATTAGTGGAACTTAGGACATTCCCATCAATCCTTAGATTGTCCGCGTTCAACTGGCCGGTAATGCCCACAGTTCCGGTCGCTGTAATACCAAGGGTCTGCAAGGGTGACTGGACATCAACAATGCCAGCGCCATTTGCAGAAACGATTATATTACCATCGACATTTGTAGAACTAAATGTATTTCCATCAAGGCGTAAATTATCAGCATTAAGCTGAGTAACAGTAGTAACTCCCGCGCCCAAAGTTCCAGTGGTAGGTCTTCATCGCCGAAAGATATTGCTCCACCGCTGTCAGTAATACTGCCGTCAGCAAGAGTAAGAGTGCCAAAGGTAGATCCAGTCGCGCCACTTATTGTCCCCGTTGTTGAAAGATTCTCATTCCCAAAAGAAATAGCACCTGTGGTGTCCGTTATGGACCCACCTATGATTGTCATAGTGCCTGTGACTAAACTGGTATTCCCCGTAAGCGTTGCGCCGGTGATGTCTCCTGTGGTGGAGAGGTCTTCATCTCCAAATGAAATTGCGCCGGAACCATCAGTAATAGAGCCAGAAGTAAGAACCAAATTACCAATAGTAACAGTCCCCTGATAGAAACCATCCTTCCACCTCTCTGTAGTCGTCCCGTTATCGTATGTGTTATGTAAAGCTGGGCGAAAGGCTGAATCAATTTGTACAAAACCTGTATCAGCTCCAACCCCGTCACCTGAGTTAGCATTCAGGGTTAAGTTCGTACCCGCACTAACGCCACCGTATATAGTTTGACCAGCGTACAGTCCGACAACCGCTACCCCCGCAGCGTCTAGGTCATCGAAACCTCTTTTGTGGACATACATATCCTGGGTTTGAGTTAAGAATAAAGAGAGAATCGAATCATATCCGAAGTCTAAATCGTATATTTTGTGCCAACTGGGGGATGCTTCCCCTTCTCTTTGCTCCCATCGATAAGAAGCCGCTTTCCCGTCGCCGTCATCGGTGACAACCCGGTAATCATTAATCGTGTTACCTACCGCTGGGAGATCCCCAGGCGTTGCAACAGCAGGTTGGGTACTGGGGTATAGAACAGCCAATATCCAATTCAAAGCCCCTTCGACATTGGTAACCCCTGGCAAAGCTGGGTTAACGTATAGAAATTCAGCAAGACTATGCTTGTATGGATGTTGGCTTTGATTCCAGATCTGCACTCTATGATGTTGAAAAATCATCTAGAACCTCTAAGTGAAAAACGCTGGGTTAAAAGCAGAAGACCAAACAGCATTCTCTTCTTTCATAGCCACAACAATAGCACTTGTCGCATCCTTATACTCATACGTGACTTTCGTACAAGCATCCCCATTCTTAGCACCTTGTTGAGCTGTATAGACTTCAGAAACTCTATCCTGTGCGTCCAATACAACATGTTGCCAAACTAAAGCTTTTAGCTGTCCTGGTAACTGCCCGTACAACGAACTATCGGCCCCCATCATACCTCCAAAATAAGAGGCCTAGTAAACTAGGCCCCGACAATTAGTTGCCTCGCAACCACTCGACATACAGATCGAATTTACCGGCTGTTAAATCTTCAGCCCCAATCGTCATGTCAACAGTGCGTTCTGCAGTCAATTTAATCATAGTGGCCACAGTATTTACGGGTATTCCCGCAGCGATACCTGATAGAGTATCAGCATCTACTGCCGCCAAAAGATCTTCAGCCCCTTCAGAATTGAGAGCTATAGTTCCCGTACCACCGGCAGAGGCCATGGCAGTTAAAATATCCAGATACACATGTTTGATAATTGCGTTATCAGGGAGAACTAGCCTGTTTTCTGCAAGATCTGCATTCGCGAGATCTTTGAGGAGATTAATAGTTCCAGTAGCGCCACCCTGGGTAGCGAAGTCGTAACGAACAACTGAAACTTGCGTTTTTTCGTCTACCTCATCGCCCAGCTTATATTTAAAAGCTGTGCTATTCATCCTATTCAAAAATTGTTTTGCTGCGTCCGTAAGCATATTTCTTTCTCCTTTATTTTAAGAGGATGCGGGGATTTTCGCCCCGCTTCCTCTGTTAGCTACTAGATAGCATAGTTAGGGATAGAGTGCATGATTCCACAATGGCCAGGTTTATTCACGATAAGTTCGCCGTAGAGAGCGATATCGCAAATGTACTGATAACCAGAAGTACCACGAACAACGTAGTACTGGTTGCCATCTGGGGAAATGTTTTTGCGGAACATTTCGTTAGTGTGGAATTTAACTGCCCGCCAGTCCATGTAAGCGATGACATCGTCCGGCCATTCCTGAATACCGACAAACTTCAAACGAGTGCCCGTAACAGAAGTGATTTCAATTTCAAGCCAACCGAACTCAGAGGCTTTCTCTGATTCAGGAGCAACTTTAAAACCACCTTTTTGAACTTCGATAAGCTTCATAATTACACCAAGGTGTTTGAAGCTCATCAAAACTTCATTAGCCATGCCTTTCGCTTTAGTACGAACAGCAACATACCCATCAAAGATTTTGTCCAAAATGTTGGCAGCGGTAACCGCAGAGCCATCAATTTGAACAGCTTGCAAGAAGGGGTAGTCTGTTTTTGTTTGCCCGTAAAGCGTGGTCGAACCACCGTTAGCATCACTCAAAAGAGAATCCCTAAGTGATGTAAAAGTAGTCGTACCGGTGTTGTCAACACCGTCATGGTAAACTTTAGCGTTTTGAGCAGTTGTGTAAGCTGAGATATCAGCTGCAGCACCGCCGCGAGTTGCAGACACAGTGATAGTACCTGAATCAGGGCGATTCGCGGCATCTGTGTTCACATCGATAGCGATGACGTAGTAATCAGCGATAGCTGTGTCATCGTCTCGCAAGCGAATTTTTTGGTCGATACAGAAACGATCCACATGTGAAACGATTGCTGTACCACCTACTTGGCCATCACCAAGTAGCTCCGCAAAATGAGGCCCTTCCCCAAGCTGAACTGAAACAACTTGTTTCATGTAATCCATGAAATCTTCGATTGAATCAGGAAGCAAACGAAGGAAAGAATCTTCTTTCACGCGACCGTCGTGCTGAACAATGTCCGTTTGGTTGAATAAGAGTGAACCCCAGGCTTCTTTATAGTCTGTGATTTCACCACGGATGTATTTATCCTCTGCGATATCCGTTTGAGCTGTAAGACCGCCAAACTTAACAGAAGATGCACCCGCTGCTTTAAATGGAACAGGCAATGTGCCGCCCTTCCATCCAGTGTCTTTTTCGACACGCATCAAAACGTAATCACGTTTGATCATCTCCTCGCGAAGAAGATCATACGTCAAGTACTCATTGAGCATGTCATTAAAGGTTCTTGTAGTTGCCACTTTGTGACTCCTTTAATAAATGGGTTAACTTCCAAACATCTCCCGACGTCGCTGGCGAATATCGTCTAATGATTTCACCACTGGTCGTGTTGGAGATGCTCCACTACTTGCAACTTTCGGTATTACCGGAGGCTTGGCGGCTGGCTGTGTCGGGCCTGCGGGAGCTGCTTGGGGATTTGGCGCTTGCGGCTGTTCCAAATCACCGGCTCCTACCATCTTTAATACCTCATTAACCGCTTGTTCGGCGGTAATGTCTTGTTTATTAACCATAGCATGGTATTTGCCACGATTCCAAACTTCTTCTTCAAAAGCGCCCTGTTTACCCATTCTTTGGTCAAAGTTTTGAGCAAATTCGCGGATTTCAGGCCGCGCAAGCACATACCCAACCTCGCTTTTTTTAGCTTGGACGATCTGATTTTGTACTTGCTGTTGCAACATTTGATTCTGATGAGCTAAATCGTATTGTTGCGTACTTGTATTAACTTGGTTATCATACGCCAATTTTTGTTCTGGCGTCATGTCGTGGTATTGTAACCTTTGTTGGGCATATTGTAGGACTTGATCCTCTTTAACCCCTAAAGTCTTGAAAAACGCATCCCAGTTATTGGTATCCCTATAATGAGCTAAACGTCCCAGATCCGTCGTGATATTTTCGTATTCTGGCTGTAGTTTCTCATACTGCTGTTTTAACTTATCGCGGTTTTCTTTTATCTCATCTAAACCATACGCTTTAGACATCATATCGCGAAAATACTCCTCAGTCTCTTTATCCTTGATAAAAGACCTTACCCTTTCGTCAAACTCCATTTCTTTTCCACCAGCCTTAAACATATAGTTAGGCTCGTATGCTGGAACTTCGGGTTCATCTACTTGAGAAGCATCCTCTTCGACGGGCGCTACATGGTGGCCATCAATGCCTTCTTCAGGCTCTTGTGGCGTAGGTTCCTGTGGCGGGGTTTCTGGTTCATACTCAGCGTTAGGGTCAACACTATTGTACGCGTCTGCTACTTGTTCATGTTCTTGTGACATTCTTCATACTCCTTACTGGGCCGCTGGCCGGCGGCTCTGTAATAATTGCTGGGCCATCTCTTGAAGGCCTCCTTTATTCATTGTTTTTAATTGCTCTTGAGCACTCCCCTGATCCGCCATTCTCTTAATCAACCAATCAACCGCTTCAGCTGGGAGAAGTGCTCTTTCGGATTTAGTCGGATCGCCAGGCTTAGGCACGTAGTAATCTACTTTCACCATGGCCCCGCCCGTAGGAATAAACTCATTCTGTGCGGCAAGTAGCATTTGCTGTTGGCGAACTTCCATCTGCTCGTACATCATCTTTACTTGCTGGTAGTATTGCTGGATTCTTGGATCTAGTAATTTAAAATCCGGCATGCGGATACGATGCAATAATCTCTTAAGCATATACTGATGGTTATCGTAAAAGTTTGGTTGGTAAGGCTCTCCTCTATCCAAACTTAAAATCATGTTCGTGCCTATTTCGTAATCCATCGTGAGATCACTAAAACTCTCATCAACATTGGCAAACGGCATATTTTTTATAATCTTCCCGATATCATCTTTATTAAGACCGCTCCCAGCATACTGAAGTATTTGATTCATAGTGAGCTGTTTACCCATCATTGTATGAATATCGTCAGATCTGGGTTCAAGTTTTATTTGGTAGGCAAGCGGCTCAGTATTTTTAAATTCCGGAATGTTAACCCATTCGTTTTTCCCAATCATGGGAACTAAACGGTCTTCGGTAAAATACTGGCGCGCAAGTTCCAAGTAAAGCTCACAAATTTCCATCAAGAAGCGCTCAAACTTTTCCCCGTAAATCGCAAATCTCTTTTTATCGCGAATAGATTTAAATAATTGCCCAAACGGGTCGTTCGCATTTTGTTTTGGCGGTTTAGCCTCCATGTCCTCACGCATGTTGGCTACTGCATACATCTCTTCGATTTGAAGAGTCATATAATTCACATATTGCTCGCCACTTCTTCCTTGAAGTATAACAGGATCGCGACCCGTATACTGTAGCGAACGAACTCCCGGCAAATTGACCCCGTCTGTGATCTTCGTGCCTGATTGTACAAGAAGTTTATCGTCCCCTAGTGTAACTTGGTGTTCCGCAATCTTACTGGCTGATCTGTTAATCTCGATTTGGTATGGGCGAAGCTGCTTGATAATCGAGCGATGCCTTGGCGAGGTTTGTATTTCGTCAAATCCACGAGTTCGTATAGGCCAAATTCCAAAAGGCAGTTCCCCTTCAAAAAGGATAATCTCCCTTGTCGCAATATAATAGTAACCTTGGGGGTGTTTTGGCGATGGTCTGAAATACCACTCCACGACCAGCGAGTGATCCTGCGCTTTATCATAGCCGGACCTTGCCCCTTCAAACACATAGAAGCTTTGGTCTGTACTAGTAGTAATCTTTTTAAGCTTTTCATCATCGCCGCGCACCCAGCTTTTTACTTTAGAAACCGGAACCATTTTGCGTATAGCTAGGTACGGGGACTCGTCCAAGGTATCCGCACCCCGCGCCCGCAATAAATTGAACCCGTAGATTCTTTCAAATTCAAAATCCCCTTCAAACTGGGGAGCATCTTCGTTGGGGATAAGCTCTCCCGTCATAGGATCTACAGCAGGCTCCCCGGTCTGCGGATCTATTACAGGTTGGTAGCCTAGGAACCTCCCCTTATCCGGATTCCAAAAAATCTTTACTCCGCACTCCCCAATCTCCACATAATCAGTAGCGTATTGGAGAACCTTTTCTTTAAGCTTATATTTTCTCTTGGCATCTTCCCAAACACTCGCATTCAGTTCGGCAGCCTTTCTATCGGCTGTTTCTTTCTCGTTATTCGGGATAATCGCAACGCCGGGAGCGTGAGAGATAATGTTGTTAATGTAATTCTTTGTGATCCTCTGCACATGATTCTTAGTAAGGCGAACTTTTTGTTCCTGGGAAAGGTGGCGGTTTTCACGAAGCCGGTTCCAGTAGCGCGCGTTTTTTCTGGTGTAATGATCCCCAGAGACAATGAGAATGTTGGAACGCATATCAGAGAAAATTGCTTTATCTGCTCTTTCTGATTCCCAATACAAGCGGTTGAGGTCATTGACATCCAATCTCTTCTTTTCTTCAATATCAAGCATCCGAAGACTCCTCTTGCTCAAATTCTCCATTTGAAACTAGCTCTTCGTACCTTTCAGGATCTTCTAAAAGTAAAGTATCAAGATAATCTTGCCCCAACTTGGCGGATATCTGCTCCTGACCTTGCTCCTCAATTTCTTTATCGATAGTTTGAAATTTGGTCAAATCCACAACTCCTGATTGTGGTTCTGGACGATAAACAAACCCAGAATCAAAAGAAATCTGCATTTCCCCCATCGAAAAACTCTGAACTCCTGAAACCCGACATTGCTCGATAATTTTACAAATCCCCTTAGCGTCTAGATCATGTATCATACATCTCGTTCCAATAATCTAACTCCGCTTCCACAGAGTCTAGGTTCGCGTTGCGGGGTTTGGCCCACTCCGCCCGCTCCCTATCGATTCGTTCACTCTCAGTCTCCACTTTCTTTTTGGGAGGCTTGAGATCCTTTTCAAGGATAGCATCAAAATCCAGGTTAAGGTCAATACTTGAAAAATCCCAAGGTACTTGACATACAGCATATCGTAAAGCGTCACATAAATCATCCGCAGCCTGCGTTTTGGGGGTCGAGTTTAATAAACTAGACAATTCTCCTACTAATTTCTCAAGTTCTAACTGATCTTCTTCGTACATTTCGGTAGGAATCTGCAGCATATTATGCTTAAAAAGGGTATTTAAGATGCCTTCGCCAATATCGTGACTCTTTTCCGCTGGGACAAAAGAATCTCCCATCCTACTCGTTATGGTGAAAAAATCCTTCGCATGCCAATCATACGCCTGCCCGATTGGGGAACATCTCAACTCACGCCGCATCTCGCGATATTGTTTATAAATATCCGCATCTGTCGTGACTATTTGGTCTCCCCGCCAACATTTGAGAACTTTACCTTGGGTGTAGTCTGGAGATATCGCGATGAATACGATGGCAGCTGGGTGACCGCCCAAACCGCCAGAGCCAATATCAACAGCGGAATACACCACCCAATTAGGCGGTCTAACAAATTTGCCACAACGATTCCTCTTGGGATTAAACGCTTCATACTTCCTCCCACTCGAAGACACAAATCTTCCGTAAATCCGTCTTTGAATCTCAGCCTCAGTGGGACACTTCGCTATCGCCCTCTTTATTTTCTCGTGCGTCCAGTGCGAAGCGCTCCCATCTTCAAAGAATAAACAATCATACAGCGAAACGTTAAGCTTAAGCGCATCTTTGTGCGTCTCAAGAGTCCCTTTTTCTTCCATACACCTGCGCCAGTGCTCTTGACCCAGAGTGGCAGTGAATACACCTCTCATATACCCATCCGTCGCGTTAAGCCTTGCCTGAAGCTCTGGCAACAACTCCACCGGCATCTCCTCATCCCAGAAAAGAGCATACACAGTCCCCGACTGTAAATCCTTTACGTGCTGGGCATATGTCTTGAAATAAATAGAAACCCCCGAGTTAAAATGGCAAGCCTTAATAAACTTAGTCTCCATCTGAGGCTTCCACCCCGTCATATCGTTATCTTGAAACTTGCCCTGCGGCAAAAATTGAGACCATTTCGTCTTGAATTCGATAGTAGCTACCTCTTTGGTCGGGTAGCAATACCAAAACTGGTTGGGCTGACCCATCCCCGGAGCCCAAAGCTCCGGCCAAATATTTGGATTCGTCGCCCACTCGATACATTGGCGGATGTTTACTGAAGACTTGCCAACCTGATTGGCCGCCACCAAGTAAGCTTCTTTTTCTTTGCACTCAAAGAATTTCCTCGACCAATCATAATGCTTCCACGCGTACCGATGAGGAAAAGTCTTGATAATCCGCTCTTTTTCCTCCAAAAGAGCAAGCCTCTGGCGGTTGACCTTAGAATCTGTCGTCATCGGGATCTTCCGTCTGCTTCCTGAAATTCTTTACCGGGTGCTCTTTGTACACTGGAACATTCAACATTTTATCCTGCGATTCAAGCAACTTCAGCTTTTCGTCAATCTCCTCCAAGGACCGCGCCGATTTAGCCTCTTTTAACTGATTCGAGACATGGGCAGTTTGAATCTGGTGCCTTTGCACAAAGCCACCCTTAATCCGCTGATCCACTTGAGCATAAGCCCTCAAAATAAGATTCGCAGCCTTCGTGTCGTACTTCGTCTTCGTTTCAACAATCTCACCCTCTTTATTCCTGACATGTTCATGCTGCACAATGGGGATTTCGAAAATCTCGCGAATCCTGGCGATTCCCATCGCCAAAGCCTCTTCCATCGCATCCTCATATACCTTTGGAGGAAGGATCATCCACGCAGCCAAATGATGGGAGCTGAACACTTTGTCCACGAAAAAGGCCGGATTGCACACATTTCGACAAACGCGCACCAAGTCGATCTTTTGGTTGCCCTCGTCCTCCTGAACACACTGGTACTCGTCCCAAAAACGGAACTTCAACAGCCGCATGCTTGGGGTAGGGTTGATTTCAGACTCCAATTCGGCTTCGTCAAGGACGAGCACAGAGCGAGGAACGCGTTTCAAGCGCTTCTGGACCTCTGGGGGACATAGATTGAAAAGAGATGCGGGGTTTCCGATCTGAAAAATGCTTTCGAGCTTACTCACACATCATTTTGAAACAATTTTTAAAAATTTTT
>JABAOE010007757.1_pt1 | contig 14912 bp, 13 predicted proteins | sample 7062141 | NCBI WGS metagenome assembly JABAOE01 (sample SAMN14538627, study PRJNA623070) | marine sediment metagenome | biome: marine biome [ENVO:00000428]; feature: marine pelagic biome [ENVO:01000023]; material: deep marine sediment [ENVO:00002113] | place: India: Gulf of Khambhat ... | reverse complement strand
GGTTTTGCAACGTCATTCTCCGGCACGGATTGCGTGCTCATACAGTTTGTCGTACCAGGGCTTGCATTCCTCGAGCAAGGCTTCGAGTTCCCCGGGGAAATCCTTTTTCTCGACGTAGCGTGAGAAACCGGTGCTCTCGTGCAACGCGTGATACCAGTGCCTGGCCCAGATGCCATCCTCGGGCCGCGGTCCGGCTGGCCAGCTCAACATATCATCGGTATAGGGGATGTCGAGGTGAGCGCAGAGCTTTTGCAGCACGCCACCGGGATCGAGCAGGAGTTCACGCGAATCCAGGATCGCCGGATGCTGCCCGAGATCGAGCAATTCGCAGTAAAGATGCCACTGGGTCTGGAGTCCGGTATCGGCGAGTTGCGCGTGCGGCATCTGGATCGTGAGCGACGGCAACATCTGCTGCGGATCGCGAATCAGGAAGATGTTGTAGGTGTGGCGCATGAAGCTGCGGTCGACGTCGACCAGATGATGGGCCATCTGTTTCATAAACAGGATATCGCGTCCCGGTTCGCCTGCGGATGAAAGCAGCTCACGCATGACAGCGTCGCCGTCACAGTTCACCGTTGCCAGCACCTCGTCGCGGCCAGGGTGAATCGTGCCGGTCACGCGCAGAAAATGCCCGTACAGCGGCTCGTCGACGACAAGCGTGTCGCTCCGCTGCGCGAAACTGTACATTAACGCCGTCGATACATTGCGTGGGCCTGACCAAAGACAAATGGCTTTCATCGTTTTACGGTTACCTTTCTAAACCCGTCATGGTCGCGCCATAGGGCTGTTGCACGACTGGCAACGCGACTCACGAGAGGTTCATAGTGGTACCCATTTGCCGGTGGTACAGAGAACCTGTCGTTGACAGGCAAGCCGGATTGTACTGAATCGCCTGGTTGGGTGCGATGTGTCACCGCGATGAACTGGGAATGGACCGGATAGGTTAGAATTGCGGACTAGATCACAAATCATTGGTGGAAAGCTGAGACGCCGCGACGATTAAATTAGACTTCGGCATGCAACCGATGATGCGAGTGTGGGTAATTTGACGGATAAACCAGTTGGGTAAGACTTTCATATTGGGAATATTGCTGGGGACCGCTGCGGCTGCCGGGCTGACGTATTCCGTGGAGCTGGTCGACCTGCATCGGGAGCCATCACACATATCCGTGCAGGCAAACGGCGGTAACGTCGAGACGTTTCGCATCGACCTGCCGCGCGACCGCATACTGGTCGGATTGGCTGGCGAGGAGAACGCGCTGCCGGCAGAACTCGACTGGCCAAGCGATGCGCTGTTCGGTAGCCTGCAGGCGGAAATGTTCAAGGTGCGTGACCGATACGATGTCGTGGTCGGTGTCGCGAGCCGACTCGCGAGCGCCTCGGAGCAGACCGGTCCTTTCATCGAATGGGTACTGCACTTGCCGGCAAGAGGCACGCTGTACCTGCAAATGGATGTCACACCTGCGCCGGAAGGTCATCGCAATGGCCGAATGTTGGCGGGAACCCGCGATTTCGCCACAATGCATGGCAACGCCAGGGAACAGTTTGTCACCGATATCGAAAGCAGTGATGCGGGTGTGCAGGGACGTATCGAACTGATCACGATTTTGGTCGGCACATTCAGCGAGCAAGTTCCACTGGATGCCGAAGCAGCACAGGACGACGAATCATGAAAATCCTGGTCTCGATACTGGTTGGTTTTGTCGTCGGCGCTATTCTTTTCGTCGGCGGGCTGTATTTCAATCCGTTCGCGGAGCAGCTCGCGGTTTCGCCACTGGCAATTTCGCGTGACGAGCAACTGAACTTCACTTACACGGCGGTGGCCAGCGAATCGATACTTTATACTGATTATGGCGAGTCAAACATCAAGCCACACCCCGCTCGCGTAGTAGAGCTTTGGGAACAGGCCATCGCGGACACGCGCCTTGCGGTGACTGTGCTGGAAGACGGCCGCGGCGATGTCGCGGGAATCGGAATCAAGTTTTCTACGGATTCGGAACAGAGTGAGCTGATCCGCTCGGAAATCCTCGTTAACAGCGCCTGGCATATCTACGTTCCCGGCCAGGGCACCCTTTTCATAGATCAGATCGAGAATTACTGGTCATACATGCAAGAAGTCGTTGTACCGGCGCGGTGGAGTTCGGGCGATAACTGGCGGGGAACGTTCTTCAGGATCTTGACGCACGGTCCGTTTGCTTTGGGGACGGCCCGCGTGACCGGCGGCACCGGCAATTTTTTCGGCATGTCCGGCGAGGCCGTGGAGTCCCTGAATGCGCGCGCCTACGCTACGGTGGGTGGCTTGGTGTCGGCGAACGGTGAGCTGACCGTCAGCCTGGCGCAATCCGCAGACGACTTCTAATAGCAGCCGCTCCTACCGTCGTTCCTGCAGCTTGTCTAATTCTTTCAATTCCAGGTCGGTATTTGTCAGCAGCTCCGGGTCGATGACGGCGTGCGCCGCTATCAGTGGTTTTGCTTGCAGGAACTCTTTCGGGCTGTTGACGGCGTCGACTGCAATCAAGCGGCCATCCTGCAGGTAAAGGCAAGCGAAGGACCGGCTGTCCGGATCGCCGCGTACGACCACCTGGTCGTATCCCTGTGACAAGCCGGCAATCTGCAGTTTCAGATCATATTGGTCCGACCAGAACCACGGTACCTGTGCATAGCTGGCATCCTCACCGCAGATATTGCTTGCCGCGACCTTCGCCTGCTCTACGGCGTTATGCACAGATTCCAGCCGCAGGCGGTAGCCCAGAATCTCGTTCGGATGTTGCGTGCAGTCGCCGACCGCAAAGATGTGCGGATCGGATGTGCGGCAGTGATCATCAACGACGATACCGTTGTCCACGTGGAGCCCGGCATCGGCTGCGAGTTCGGTATTGGGCACGATGCCAATCCCTATTACGACGAGTTCGGCCGCAAGCTGCTTGCCACCCGACAATTCAACTGCGGTCACTCTTCCGTTGCCGCTGAATCCGGAAACCCCGGTCGACAGCATGATATTGACGCCGTGTGCGGCATGTTCCTTCTGGTAGAACTCGGATAAAGCAGGTGAGACGACGCGGCTCATCACGCGATCTTCCATTTCCACGACGGTCACCTCCGCACCCAATTGTGACGCAACGGCGGCTACTTCGAGGCCGATATAACCGGCGCCGACGATCACGAGCCTGGTGCCCTTGGTCAGCTGCTTCCTGATCGCGGTTACGTCTGCGATGGTTCGTAAATAATGGATGCCGTCGAGATCGACGCCCGGAACATCCATTACACGCGGTCGCGCGCCGATTGCGATCACGAGCGTGGCAAATGCCAGCTTCTCATCGCCGGATAGACGCAAGGATCTGCTGTCAAGATCAATAGCATCAATCCTTGTTTCGAGCCGCACCTCGATGCCCGGATCATCATAAAAATTCTGCGGCTTGAAGTGCAGCCGTTCGGCGTCCAGTTCACCGGCGAGAAATTTCTTCGATAATGGCGGCCGATGATAGGGAAGCCAGGGCTCTTCGCCAATCAGCACGATCGTGCCGTCGAATTTCTTTTGTTTGAGCGTTGCAATGACCTGGCCGGCGGCATGCCCGGCGCCGGCGATCGCGACCTTTGCGCCCATCAGCCGTGTCCCCCGCAGCTACATTGCACTGATGCCACCGTCCACCCTGATTTCAGTTCCGGTCACAAAGCTCGATTCATCGGATGCAAGGTACAGCACGGCATGAGCGACGTCATCCGGCTGGCCGACACGCCCCAGCGGAATCTGACGCGCCAGTTTCTCCAGCGCCGCTTTTCTGTCGCCATCCTGCGCGATGCCATCGAGAATGGGCGTGTCGATGAACACGGGATGCACCGAATTACAGCGAACGTTGTTGCCGGTGCGGGCGCAATGCAGCGCAACGGACTTTGACAGGTGCCTGACACCGGCCTTGGCGGAGTTATAGGCTGCCAGGTTGTGCCCGGCAATGATGCCGGATATCGAGGAAATGTTGATGATGGAGCCACCGCCGCTCTCGGCGATGAGCGGCACGCCGTATTTGCAACCAAGAAACACGCTGTCGAGATCGACTGCATGTACGTGTCGCCAGTTTTCATAAGTCTCCTCTTCGATACTGGCAATGGAGCCGATGCCGGCATTATTGACGAGAATGTTCAGGCCACCGAATTTCGATTGAACCTGCCCAAGCACACGCTGCCATGTCTGTTCATCCCGGACATCCTGCTCGATGGCGATTGCACAATCCGGATAAAGGATGTTGATTTCGTTCGCGACGTCAAAAGCGCCTTCAACCTTGATGTCGCTCAGGACAACTTTTGCGCCTTCCTTGGCCAGCATCGTCGCGATCGCCGCGCCCAGTCCCCGCGCCGCACCGGTCACCAGTCCAATTTTCCCGTCGACTCGTCCCATGGAGGCGATTATAAGGCCAAGAGCAGACGGAGCTATTTTCCGGGACTCTTGTTTGAATAAGGAATCGCGGCTGAAGCCGCTCCCACTCGCTTCGAATTCCGGGCGCGCTCCGATATCCTGACGTTACGAAAATGAGCGGCGAGAAGAATGAAAACGAACGCTATTAGAATTTACGAATACGGTGGTCCGGAAGTCCTGCGCTACGAGGAGGTCGAACTCGGCGAGCCCGGAGAAGGCGAAGCGCGCATCCGGCATACGGCGATCGGCCTCAATTTCATCGACACCTACCATCGGACCGGCCTCTATCCGGTCGACTTGCCGACGGGGCTTGGCTCGGAAGCGGCGGGCATCGTCGAAGCGGTCGGTCCCGGTGTGACGAACGTGCAGCCGGGAGACCGTGTTGCATATACCGGCAGGCCCGCGGATTCCTATTCGGCATGCAGGAATTTTCCGGCATGGCAGCTCGTTCCGGTGCCGGACGATATCTCCGATGAAGAGGCCGCAGCCCTCATGCTGAAGGGCCTGACAGCCTGGTACCTGCTGCGACGCAGCTACCCGGTGCGACAGGGAGACCCGGTGCTTCTGTACGCGGCTGCCGGCGGTGTCGGGTCACTGGCAAGCCAGTGGGCGAATCATCTCGGCGCCACCGTCATCGGCGTGGTGAGCACGGACGAAAAGGCGGAGTTGGCGCGGTCCCAGGGTTGTACGCACGTCATCATGGCGGACAGCGACGATATTGCGGCAGAAGTCCGCGCGCTGACCGGCGGCGAAGGCGTCGCGGCCGTGTACGACTCCGTCGGGCGGGATACTTTTTTCGCGTCACTCGATTCCCTGCGGCCGCACGGAGTGATGGTCACGTTCGGCAATGCATCCGGGCCTGTCGAACCATTTGCACCGGCCGAGCTGGCAAAACGGCATTCGCTTTATGTGACGCGGCCCATTCTGTTCGATTTCATCGATACAAGAGACAATTTGATGGCCGGATGTAAGGAACTGTTCGAGGTGATTTCGAGCGGCGCCGTAAAAATAAGCGTCAACCAGAGATACGCACTGAAAGATGCGGCGCAGGCGCATATCGACCTCGAGTCACGCAAGACGACGGGTTCGACAGTCCTGATTCCTTGAGATTGATTCAGGGCGCTGGTGCGAGCGGCCACAAGACCGGCAACAGGACCATGACAGCGACAAATACGACCAGCGTCAGCGGTACGCCGAGCTTTATGTAGTCGATGAAGCGGTAACCGCCCGGACCCATGACGAGGATGTTTGCCGGGTGCGAAATCGGGCTCGTAAAACTCGCCGAAGCCGCCATCGCAATCGCCATCATCGCGGTCTCGGGTTGCAGGCCCATGTCGGACATCGCCGAAAGCACGATGGGCGACATCAGTACCACGAGCGCGGCCGTCGGAATGATCATGGTCGCCATTGCGGTCAGGACGTACAGGCCCATGATGACCGGCCACGGGCCGGCAGAGCCCAGCAGCTCCATCACCTGGTTCGCGAGATAGGCCGCCGCGCCGGTTTCCTGCATCGCGGTACCGAGCGGCAACATGCCGGCAATCAGGAAAATGGCGCGCCATTCGATAGCGCGGTACGCCTGCTCCATGTTGAGGCAGCCGGTCAACACCATCATGCTGGCGCCGACCACGGCAGCGACCGCGATCGGCGCATAGCCGGCCATGACACTCAACACGACGCCGAGCATCAATGCCGCTGCCAGCGGCGCCCGCCGTGTATCGGGCGGCTCACGACCGAGCGGCGTCAGAATCAGGAAGTCCGGATCTTTGCTCAGGAGCTGCAGGCGGTCGTGCGGTCCGAGCAGCAGCAAGGCGTCACCGATCTGCAGCCGCTCGTCGGCCAGGTCGGCACCGACCGGCCCGCCTTCGCGCCATATGCCGGCCAGCTCGATGCCGTATCGTTCCCGGAAATTGAGTTCGCCGACCGTTCTCCCGGCAAGGCTCGAGCGAGGATCCAGCGTCGCGTCCATCATCGTCAGGCGTTCGGATTCGAGGGCGCCCAGGTGCGGCGATACCTTGGTGTCGACATCGAGTTCCTGCAATCCACGCAACACGTCGAGGTCTTCGTGCTGCCCTTCGATCAGTAACAGGTCGCCGCCGACCAGCACTTCGTCACCGTGCGGCATGACGGTCAACGTGCCGTCACGAAATATAGCGACGACGCGGAAGTCGAAAACATCGGCGAGGCGGCTTTTCTCGAGCGTTGCTTCCGCGAGATCGCTGTATTTCGGCAATCGCACGACGAACAATCGCTCGTCGGCGTTATAGTCCTCGCTCAACTCCTCGTCCGTCAGCAGTTGCACGTTGGAAAAGTCGGCAAACTTTTCGAGTTCGGCGATCGCCTCGTTCTCGCCCTGCACAAGAATGCGATCGCCTGCACGCAGCGGCACGTAGGCGAGATTCGTCAGGCGATAGGCGTTCCTTCTCCAAACGCCGACGACGCTGACATTGAACCGGGTGCGGAATGCCGCGTGACGCACCAGCTCCGAGACCATTGGCGATCCTTCGGCAAGTTCGACTTCCGCGTAGGCGACCTTCGCCGCGACCATCGACTTCAACACCGGCGCCTCGCGTTCGATGACCAGGTCACTCCAGCGTTGCAGCTCGCGGAACTGGTCGATACGGCCCTTGACCAGGATGCGGTCGCCGCCGTGCAGCACGGTTTGCCGGCTCGGCAGCGCCTCGCTGCGCCCGAATCTGACCAGGGCAAGAATGATGAGGCCCGTGGAGGATCCGATGCGGCTATCCGCGAGGGTCTTGCCGACCAGGATCGAATCCATCGGCACTCGCAGCATGAATGTCTGCTCCTGCAATTTGTAACGCGCACGCAGACTGCGCTGGCTCTGATGCCTGTCCCGCTCGGCATCGATCTTTGGCAACCACAGGCGACCGACCAGGGCGATGAATATTACGCCGACGATCAACAAGGATCCGCCGAGCGGCGTGAAATCGAACAGGGCGAATGGCTCGAATCCATTCCGCGCCATCACCTCGCTGACCAGCAGGTTGGGCGGCGTGCCGATCAGTGTCATGAGACCGCCGAGCAGGGTTGCATAGGCGAGCGGCATCAACAGGCGTGACGGTGAGATTCTCGTGCGCCGTGCGACATCGATGACCACCGGCAACATCAGGGCCGCGACCCCGATGTTGTTCATGAACGCAGAAAGGACCGCGGCGACGATCATGATGACAATGATCATCGCGACTTCGCGCCTGCCGGCCAGGCGAATGAGCTGGCGTCCGATAATGTCGGCGATGCCGGTTCGGGTCAGGCCCTCGCTCAGGATAAACATCGCCCAGACGGTTATGACCGCGCTGTTCGAAAAACCGGCGAACGCGTCCGTCGTCGAGACCAGTCCGGAGACCGCCAGTGCGCACAAAACGAGCAGGGCGACGAGATCCATGCGGATCACTTCGCTGACAAACAGGATCAACGAGATGGCCAATATGCTTAGAACGAGTGCGATTTCGAATGTCATTAATCGCTTTGGCCTGTACTGCGAAGGTTTCCTGAATGAGAATGCCGAGAAAGGTCTGGTGAATTTATACACGACAGATTGGCACTAAGCCAAAGGTCCGTTCTCTTTGAAAAACTTCGACCAGATGTACAGTCCTCGCGTCAAACCACGTCCGGCGAGTCACGAGGTGCGGGGAGTCGGCTACCGCGTCAGCGAGTGGGGAGACGTGGACCAGCCATTGCTGGCCCTGTTGCACGGCTGGAACGATAGCGGATCCTCGTTCCAGTTCCTGGTGGACGAGCTCAAGGGAGACTGGTTCGTCATCGCGCCGGATTGGCGGGGCTTCGGCGAATCCCGGTGCCGGGCGGAGGGCTACTGGTTTCCGGACTACATCGCAGACCTCGATGCATTGCTCCGCATCTACAGCCCGGAACAGCCGGCGCGGCTGGTCGGGCACAGCATGGGTGCAAATGTCGGCGGGCTTTATGCGGGCATCATGCCCGAGCGGGTCGCCGCGTTCATCAACATCGAAGGTTTCGGCCTGCCCGAAAGTGATCCGGGAAACGCGCCGGCAAACTACCGCCGCTGGATAGAACAAAGCCGCGCCATGGAGCCCTACACCACCTACCGCGACTTCGGCGCGCTCGCGCAACGGATCCGCAAACGCAGCCCCCGCATGAGTGAGGAGCGGGCCCTGTTTGTCGCCAGCCTGTGGGCAGAGCAGCTCGACGATGGCACGGTGGCATTGCGGGCGGATCCCGCGCACCGGCTGCCCAATGCGGTGCAGTACCGGCGCGCCGAAGCGCGGGCCTGCTGGGAGAGGATCGAGGCGCCGGTGCTGGTCGTGAAAGGGGCGGAGAGCGATTTTTACTCCAGGGCCAGGGAGCACGCGGGACCGAACGAGATCGACAGCTTTGCGGCGGCAGAATCGGTGGAGATCGCGGAGGCGGGCCACATGGTGCACTTCGAGCAGCCGGGCGCACTCGCTGCCGTGGTGGAAGCCTTCCTTGGCCGGGTAAGCCCAGTTGTGTAAAAATATCCAGTACTGTATAAAAGTACAGTTATGGTATCTGCGGCCGAGCTACAGACGGACTACCTCGAGTTCCTGAACCCCGCGCAGCGGCAGGCCGCGTCGTTCGGACAAAAGATGCCCGATGCCCCTTTCAGGGCGGGGCCGTTGCTCGTGATCGCCGGTGCCGGGACCGGCAAGACGATGACGCTGGCGCATCGCGTCGCCCACCTGATCATCCAGGGCGTCAGCCCGGAGCGCATCCTGTTGCTGACCTTCACCCGCCGGGCGGCACAGGAGATGACGCGGCGGGTGGAGTCCATCGTTGGCCAGGCCTTGTCCGGCAACAGCCGGCCGAATAAGGCACTGGGGATCCTGCCATGGTCAGGCACCTTTCACTCCGTTGCCAATCGACTGTTACGACGTTACGCGCATAACCTGGGACTCGATCCGGGATTCTCCGTGCTCGACCGCGGAGACGCGGCCGACCTGATGGATGTCACCCGTCACGAACTGGGCCTGTCGCGCAAGGCGCGGCGATTCCCCAAGAAAGACACCTGCCTCGCGATCTATTCACGCTGCGTCAACGCGCGCAAGCCGCTGCTCGAATCTTTGGATGAAACCTATCCGTGGTGTGCCGACTGGGAGCAGGAATTGCGCACGCTGTTTCGCCATTACGTCGAACGCAAGCAGGAAACGCAGAACCTCGATTACGACGACCTGTTGCTCTACTGGTACCACCTGGTCGGCGACCAGGAACTCGCGGCCGAAATCGGCTCCTGGTTCGATCATGTTCTGGTCGACGAGTACCAGGATACGAACCTGCTGCAGGCCGACATCCTGTACGCGATCAAGCCGGACGGAAACGGCGTGACCGTCGTCGGTGACGACGCACAATCGATCTATTCGTTTCGTGCCGCGGAAATCGAGAACATTCTGAATTTTCCGGATCAGTACCTGCCGCCGGCCAGGATCGTGAGCCTCGAAGAAAATTACAGGTCTACGCAGCCGATACTCGATACCGCCAATCGCCTTATCGCGGAGGCCGAGCGGCAATACAAGAAGAACCTGTTTGCAAAGCGCACGGGCGGCGGCAAACCGGCGTATGTAACGGTCGAAGACGGTGACGCCGAAGCCGAACATGTCGTCGAGGCAATACTTGCCAATCGCGAGCAGGGCATGCAGCTGAAAGACCAGGCCGTGCTTTTTCGCGGTGCGCATCACAGCGATCGCCTGGAACTCGAGCTGGTACGTCGCAACATCCCCTATGTGAAGTACGGCGGGCTCAAGTTTCTCGAGGCTGCGCACGTCAAGGACCTGTTATCGATACTCAAGTGGGCAGAGAATCCGAAGAACCAGCTCGCAGCTTTCCGCGTGCTCAAGCTGTTGCCCGGAATGGGGCCATCCCATGCCGCGCGCTGCTTCGCGTTCCTGGTTGCCAGCAGCCATTCTTTTTCCTCGCTTGCCGGATTTACGCCGCCGTCCGCGACGCGCACGGACTGGCCTCTGTTCTGCAAATTGATGACGTCGCTATCGTCGGCCGAAGCGGGCGACAGCGCCTGGCAATCGCAACTGAATGAAGCTCGCCGCTGGTACCAGCCGCATCTCGAACGGCTTTACGACGGTCTCGAGACGCGAGAGGCGGATCTCGAACAGCTGGAGCAAATATCCGGCCGTTATCCGACCCGCGAGCGGTTCCTCACCGAGCTGACTCTCGACCCGCCGAGCGCCGCGGGGGACCGGGCCGGCGATCCGTACCTCGACGAGGACTACCTCATTCTGTCGACGGTGCATTCGTCCAAGGGACAGGAATGGGATGCGGTATTCGTCCTCAATGTCTCGGACGGGAATTTCCCTTCGGAATTTTCTACCGGGAATTCCGCCTTGATCGAGGAAGAGCGGCGACTGTTATACGTTGCGATGACACGGGCCAAACAATCACTGCAGCTGATAGCGCCATTGCGTTATCACGTGACCCAGCAACGGCGCGACGGCGACAAGCACGTGTACGGTGCGCGGAGCCGCTTCATGACGGACAATCTGCTGCATACGATGGAAGCCCGGTTCCATGGCCGTAGCGAAACACGACTGAACGGGCTTGGCCCGAGAACGAACAAAAGGCTGGACGTTGCCAGCCGCTTGCGGGAAATGTGGTAATTAGCAGTCGACCGTGGCGTTCAGGTGCGACAGATGTTACTGCGAATTTTCGGGGCACATCGCGCAATACAAACGCTGCCTTTGAAATTCGCTTTCATCGAGAATGCGTTCCGATGTAACTGTTCTCGTATTATTGCCAGGCGCCGAGCACGATACCGCAAACGGCGAAAAGGATGACGTTGTAACCCGCATTGATCATGAACAGCCGTATCGACCGCTGCTCAAACAAATAGGTTATGCCGTAAGCGGTTGCTATCCAGAAGATGCCTATCATCAAGCCACTTTGAAGTCCTGTCAGCCAGGAACTGTCCGGGCCAAGCAACACGGACAATCCGGTGATGGCAACAAACTGCAAGAAAAATGTTCCGCCGAATGTCATCGGCATGTTGGCGCTGTTGACGGCGTCTTCCGTGAGACCGACTTCCTCCAGCCATATACCGCCAAACACCGGTTTCGAATACCAGAGTCCCCCCAGAGCGAAGGCAATTAAAGTGGCTACGACGACGGCTGGCCAGTGTACGCCGGCCAGTGCTTCGGCAAGGTTCATCCTGCTCTCCTTGTTATTGTCGCCATAGGGAGTTTAGCAGAGCCGAAGCCTGTAAATACGACTGAACAGGGATTGATATTACGCAAGCTTGCGCTTGTCAAGCGTCACATATTTACATTCAAGGAAAAAGTTCACATGTTTATCGTGAACCTTGTCACAATGAAGCCACTCTAATTAATATATATCTTAAGTGTCTTTTGCATGCAGGAGACGTGTGTATGAGTTGTCATTCTGCAAGCGACCGGGTCGTAGCGGTCCACAATCTTCGCGACTACTTTCGTGAATCGATTGATGCTGCAATTGAACATCAGGGCGTTAGCGTAGATCCTCACGCTGCTCATTACGTCGTCAACCTGCTTACGCTCTTTTCCCGCTCGGAAAGTCTGTACGAAGATCATGGTGATTCGTATGGCATCAAACCATTAGCGCTGATGATGGCGGATGCCGTAGACGCAAGGACGCCCACAGAAAGGACCTTTTCGCTGCAACGCATCGGGGATGTCGCTCTTTTTATAGCAGGATTCTTTGCTGACAGTCTTGCTCACAAGCTCGTCGATCTCGATTATTACATCTACATGGGCGGCAATGCATACGGTTCCCTGTCCGAGGAAATACGCGGCACGTCCCGCGGCAAAGCGCTGGCTGCGGTGTACAGGGAACTCGCGAGAAAGTTTCAGATTCTTGTAGACGTACTGAACGAAGTGCGCGATGGCGCACGACAATCGTCGGATATCGACGTATTGAGAACCTACGAAGTCTGGCTGCGCACCGGCAGCAAGCGTGCGGCAGAGCTGCTGCGACAGAATGGCGTCGTTCCGATACCGCAATCCTCGAGTAGTGATCACCACTGATGCTCTCGCAACTGCAGGAACACCTGACGAATATATACAGGGTCGATCCGGGGTATGACGTCAACGACTTCCTGATTACGGATCCGACTGTTGCCAGGATCCTGGGTCAGGAATCGCTGATTCCGGAGACCGAAGAAACCGTGTTATTGCGGCAGGATGAGGACGGGCTTGCACTCAGCGTGTTCCTGGACAATGAAATGTTGTCGCGCCTCAAAGACGCGAATCCTTTACAGGAATTGCAGGCAAATCAGCTGAATGATCTGTGGACAGTGCTCGAGGGTATAAGCCATTTCAATTATATTGTGTGGCGTGCGCGCAAGAATCGCAGCGTCTCGCTGCTGGAGCTCGAGATGCAGGGTGAGGTAGATAAGTTTGTCAGCACGTTCCTGATGGCATTGAACCAGGAAGAAGGGGAGCTTGCCGTGAGGCTGCATGGCTGGCTATTCGACGAGGTGCGATTCAATCCTGGCCTGAGTAAGGACCAGCAAGAGCGATACGCATTGGCGAACAGTTATGCCTCCCGCTTCTGCCACGGTCTCCGCGAACGCCTCGCGCGGGACAGCAACAAGGGATTGCAGGAGCTGCGTCATTTTTACCGCCTCTCGCAGCGCGACAAGATCAGCCATATTCATGCATGGTCCCACGGCTACGCGTAGATAAGCGAGGCCGCAAAAAAAGCGGTGGCCGAAGCCACCGTTACAAAAGTACGAAACAAAACCTTTGGGAGATTCGCTTGTCTCGTCGCCACCCTGGCCGATGTGCACCCGGACCAGAATTCGGTACATATCCTCGTCCTTACCTATTAATTCGATGCTCCGGGAGCCGGAATGGTTGCGAACAAAGGGAAGTGAGTCATTGTTATATGCTTAAGGGGATTTCAGCTGTAACTTATTAGGCTGACGTATAATCCTGAAAAACAAGAAACCGGAGCTATTGCAATGAGTACCGCAGCAGAGACGCTGTCCGTCAGGGACCAGGTAGCGGAAGAGGAGTGGCAGACCCGGGTCAACCTGGCAGCATGTTATCGGCTGATAGCGATGTTCGGCTGGGACGACCTGATTTTCACGCACATATCAGCCAGGGTCCCGGGGCCGGACGAGCACTTCCTGATCAATGCCTACGGCCTGCTGTTCGAGGAAATGACCGCGAGCAGTCTCGTCAAGGTCGACCTCGACGGCGAGATCGTCCTCGATACTCCGTATTTTATTAATCCGGCCGGTTTTACGATTCACAGCGCCGTGCACGCCGCCCGCAAGGATGCGGGATGCGTCCTGCACACGCACACGAAGGCGGGCGTGGCCGTCTCCGCGCAGGCCGGGGGTCTTTTGCCGATCTCGCAGATAGCGCTGGTTCCGCTCACGTCATTGAGCTATCACGACTACGAGGGCATAGCGCTCAACGAAGACGAGAAACCCCGACTCGTAGCCGACCTGGGCAGTAACGATTTCCTGATCCTCAGAAACCACGGCCTGCTGACCGTTGGTGAAACGATCCCGGATGCCTTTCTTTACATGTACGCGCTCGAAACCGCATGCCAGACACAAATTGCGGCGCAAGCGGGTGGCGCCGAACTGATTCAGGTGAATGCAGCGATCGTCGACGGCATCAAGGCACAGGTCGAGCTAGTAACAAAGGGCATGGGTGGCGAACTCGCATGGCCCGCGTTGTTACGCAAACTCGATCGCAAAGATACGTCTTACCGGGAATAAGCGAGCTACGCGAGAAACATCGCGTACGCGGGATTGTCACTTTCCTCGCTGTACGAATAGCCGAGATCATCGAGATGCGCCTGCAGTTCGTCTGATTCCTCATCGGGAACCTGGATCCCCGCGAGTATGCGGCCGTAATCCGAACCGTGATTCCGGTAGTGAAACAGGCTGATATTCCAGTTCGTCCCGATTGCATCGAGGAAATCCAGGAGCGCACCCGGACGTTCGGGAAATTCGAAGCGAAAAATTCTTTCGTTCTCGATGTTCGCCGGGCTTCCGCCGACCATATGGCGCACATGCAGTATCGCCATCTCATTGTCGCTAAGATCGACAAGCGGAAAGCCGAGCCGCTTCAGATCGTCCACCAGTTCGGCGTGCTCCTCGGCGCCACGGCGCAGTTCCACGCCAACGAAAATATGTGCCTTTTTCGAATCGCTGTACCGGTAATTGAACTCGGTAATGCTGCGCCGGCCAACGGCCTCGCAGAATTTGCGAAAACTGCCGGGCTCTTCCGGGATTTCGACGCCGATCAACATCTCGCGTTGTTCGCCGACCGCTGCCCGCTCGGCGATGTGCCGCAGCCGATCGAAATTGACGTTCGCGCCACAGTTGATCACGACAAACGACTGCTTCTCGATCTTGTGTTCCGCGATATATTTCTTTGCACCGGCGACGGCAAGTGCACCGGCGGGCTCCACGATCGAGCGGGTATCCTCGAAGATGTCGCGAATGCCGGCGCAAATCTGATCGGTATCGACGGTTACGACTTCG
>JABAOE010004702.1_pt1 | contig 14912 bp, 16 predicted proteins | sample 7062141 | NCBI WGS metagenome assembly JABAOE01 (sample SAMN14538627, study PRJNA623070) | marine sediment metagenome | biome: marine biome [ENVO:00000428]; feature: marine pelagic biome [ENVO:01000023]; material: deep marine sediment [ENVO:00002113] | place: India: Gulf of Khambhat ... | reverse complement strand
GTCGTCATGCATGGCAAGATCTATGTCCTTCTTCTTGACTCCAGGTAATTCAACCTCGACCAGGTAGTTCTCACCCGTGTCATCCAGACACGCAAACATGTGAGGAGGCAAGACGGTTTTTTCAGCCAAAGTTTGTCACCTCCTATGAAGTTCGAGACGATAACATTCTTCACTTTAGCAACTTTTCGAGTCTTTCGTTCACAACATTCCAGTTGACGATGTTCCAAAACGCGTCGACAAACTTGGCTCTTGCGTTCTTGTAATCGAGGTAGTACGCATGTTCCCAAACATCAAGAACCATGAGGATTCTAAAGGTGGGATAGATGTTGGTGTTGTGCTTCTCTATCTGCATTATTATGGGTCTATTAGTTTGCTTGCAGAAGGCGAGTGCGGCCCACCCTGAGCCTTCCACGCTGACAGCGGCTTGAGAGAATTCCTTCTTGAACCTTTCGAAATTTCCGAATTCCCTGTTCAAGGTGCTGCTCAAAACACCACCTGGCATTTCTGTGCTTTCACCACTTGGTGCTAGGCTAGGCCAGAACAGCCCGTGGAGTATGTGCCCTCCTATGTTGAAAGACAGCGCTTTTAAAATAGCCTTGATATCCATTTCGCTGTTCTCTCGTCGAGCATCTTGGAGTTTTTTGAGAATGGCATTCGCGCCATTCACGTATCCTTGATGATGCTTGTCGTGGTGTATCTTCAGTTGCTCTTCTGAGATGAACGGTTCCAAGTCTTTTGTTCCGTACGGCAGTGGCGGTAGAACGTAGAACCTATCGGTCTCCAAATTTTTCACTTCCCTTCTTTGATCATGCGAGTTTTTAGTATGTCGATTCGATTTTTAAATGTGTGTGACTGTGCCGCAACAGTAACATCGCATGTGGCAATCAACATTTGCGGATGGACGCCGACAATGATAGCTCCTGTGTTTGTTTGATGAATTAGAGAAGCAGCAAATGCAGCATCAGGAGAATGATGAAACTCTTTATTGGTAAAGACATGGAAGTTTCAGGTCTTTGTTCAGCGTATGCACGCGAGAATCAAGTTATGAAATTTGTCAGTCCTGCGTCTCTAGCGAGTTGGATGGCTTGCTCTCTTTCGCTGCGTGTGAGTCGTCTCTGCAGTTCTGGTATTTCGTCAGCTCTCCATTCAGGGCGGTACTGANNCCCAGCTTCTGGGCAATCCAGTTCAGAACTGGTTTTGTGCAACATTCCAAATGCTCAGGTAAGACCAGTATTCGGATTATCAGTTCTCCAAACTTGTTCCCGTGAAGATGATTTCTCGTACACGCTTCCCAGTAGCTAGGAGCATCTGAAATGCGTTCGGCGCACCGGTTTGATCCATACTTGAAATCCAGCAAATAGACATCTGCAAAACCCGCGAGAAGTCTCGCTGTTTCTTCACTGTAGTACGAGTTGGAATTCCAAACAACAGGCACATTCACGTTTACATGCATGAACGTTTCAAGCCACTGGGCCAGCCAAGGAGTCGGCTCACCACCAACTAAGTTGACGTTTCTACAACCCCTCTTTCTAATGTGTTCAATTGCTGTCCCAAGATCGTTTGGCATGTAGATTTCACCATGTTCAAACCACTGCGAAATCGACCAGTTCTGACAATGTTTGCATCTGAGTGTGCAACCCAGTGTGAATATTGTTCCCGAAGGTATGAGTTCTGGTTCTTCACCCATGTGCTCGAAAATTGTAGAAACAGTGATTTGGTTGCCACATTTGCAGTAGCCCAGTTCTCCTACGAGTCTGTTGAAGCCGCATTCGCGGGTGCAGAAGTGGCATTTTTCAAGAATTCGGTTGGCAATTGCGAGTTTCAAATCTAAATAGGATTTTTCAGGTGTCTCTAGCTTTTCTAGCCGTTCCTGGCGGGTATCTACTTTTTCCTCGAGGTGATAATATTCTGTCGAGAGCGTTCCATGGAGTGCCCAAAGCTTTTCGAGCGGTTCCTCTTCCGCAAAATCAGCAGGCAGTTTGCTTGCTACAATAAACTTAGCTAACTTGTCGTTTTGCATCACACCGAAATATCTTGATAAACTTTGCCTAGCCCTTTTATCCTTCAGTACTGCTCGAGCGTCTGGTCTCCAAGAAATCCTCATGCGTCCTCTTGCATAGGATTGTGTGCGGCTGATTTTATCTGTATTGTTTATTAAGGCATTTGTCGGCTTTAGAACCTGCCCAACGGAAATGAGATCTTTGCGATTGAGACATGCGCGCCCAAACAGCTTCAAACGGGAGAATTCTAGATAACGGCGTAGGGGTAGGAGAAGCCTCCATGGTGAAATTTTCCCTTTATGGCTATGTTGTATCCGCATGCTGGACAACGGTTGTCTTTGGTTAGGTTCCACTTTGTGATTTCGAAGCTAAACCGTTTGACGACTAATTCGTTGCAGTTGGGGCAGTAGGTGTTTTCGTAGCGATGACCCGGTACATTTCCGATATAGACGTAGTGTAGCCCGACTTCTTTCGCGGTTTCGTACGCCCTTTCTAAGGTTGCAATGGGAGTGGAAGGTAAGTCTGTTAGCTTGTAATCTGGATGAAACCGCAACAAGTGGAAAACTGTGTCTTCGCTGAGGTTATCCTTTATCCACATGGCCAGCTCACGAATTCTGTCTAGGGAATCTCCTCTCTTGGGCACAATAAGATTGGTGATTTCTACGAATATAGAATGTTTTTTCATCTCTTTGAGCGCTTCATAAATGGGTTCAACTGTGGGAACGGCGGAGAACTTCTTATAGAATTCTGGATCTGCCCCTCCTTTGAAATCAACTGTTGCTGCGTCAAGTACCGGAGCTATTGTTTGAACCGCTTCTGGTGTCATGTAACCGTTTGTTACAAACGTATTGAAGAATCCAGCTTTGTTGGCCAGAGTTGCTGTGTCGTAGGCATACTCGAAGAATATAGTCGGCTCAGTGTAAGTATAGCTTATTCCTTGACAGCCGTTGTCCTTGGTTGCCTTGACAGCTTTCTCCGGAGGAAAGTCTCGGCCTACGCTATCTTTTTCCTGACTTATCATCCAATTGTCGCAAAACTCGCAGCGGAAGTTGCAACCTCCAGCGGCAATCGACATTACCAAAGCACCTGGATGAAAATGTGCCAAAGGTTTTTTTGTGATCGGGTCAACACACGCCGAACAAACTTTACCATATGACAGTGCGTATAACTTACCCTCTTGATTCTTCCGAATCCGACAGAAGCCTACTCGCCCTTCAGGTATGGTGCATAGCCTTCCGCAGAGGATGCATCTGACGCTGTTCCCTGGCAGCTGCTTGTATAACATGGCTTCGTGTAGCATCGCTCTCACTCTTCCCCCTCTACACGTACGCCATTGTCGCTCACTGTAATGTTAATCGTTGGTCGAAGCGCTCTAAATCCCTTCTTGTGTCCATTTGTGATGACAAATCCGGCTTCCCTCAGTTTGCGAAGATGAAAAGAAATCGTTGTGGGTGACACGTGTTTGGAGAGAGCTTTCTCTATTTCGTTCATTGTCAGAGACTTTGGATAGCACTTTAGAAGATGTTGAAGGATCTCTACACGGGTGGAATCGCTGATTGCATCACCGACTATGTGTCCATCCAGCTCTTTCTGAGTCACAATAAATCACTATTTTCATATTATAATATAAAAATACTTAAAGATTCTCCGTGTTCAATTCTAACCTTCGATAATGCTGGCACAATCGTCTTCTTCCTTTGGCTCTACGATTTAAGAGCTGGTCCTAACGAATGTTCGAGTGCCTTCTTGGCGAGGAGGCGTGTTGAATCAATAACTGGTAAGGGTGAGTTGGTTGCATTCACAACGAGTGGGATTTCAGTGCATCCGAGAATCACAGCGTCGCAGCCTGACTTTTTCAGTTTCTGAATGATCTTTATGATGTCTTTGCTCGGAAACCCTGCTATTTTTCCTGGAACCAGTTCATCGAAGATGATTGAATTGATCTTTTCCTGATCTTCTTTATCTGGAACAACCGCGTTAATCTCGAGCTTTGACAAGGCATGTCGGTACGTTGGTCCTTGCATGGTGTACTTGGTCCCAAGGACTCCTACTTTTTTGTATCCTTTTGATTTGCACTCGCTGGCAACAGTTTCTGTGATGCTTATGAGAGGTATCGGAGATTGGCTTTGCACTTTTTCGAAAGCTCGGTGAACCGTGTTATCTGGACATATCGCAAAGTCTGCGCCAGCTGCCCTCAGTTTTTGCGCAGATGAGACCATCAGAGATGCTACGCCATCCCAGTCATTGTCTTCGATGCAGTTCATGTAGTGACTCAGAGAGTGAGTGTGCAAACTCACTTCAGGATGAACGAATTTTCCCATAACCGCAAAGGCCTCTCGAAATATTGTACGATAACAAAGAGCGGCGCCTTCAGAACTCACAGCAATGATTCCTATGTGCCTAACCATGTTCCATCGTTCATCATTCACACTGTCTTGGTTTTATGACTTATGGAAGAAAGTGCGAGTACGTGTCCGACTGTCAGGCTTTTCCTGTTGATTTGGATTTTTCAATTAGCTCTTTTGCTTTGTCCATGCGGATCGTACGTTCTTCAACCATCTTTTCAGCCACTAAATCTATGAGCTTGCCCGTTGCGCCAGCTGCTACTGCGATGTTTCTTGCGTGAAGAGACATGTGTCCACGCTGAATTCCTTCATGTGCTAACGCTCGTAACGCTCCAAGGTTTTGGGCTAGACCGACCGCTGCTAGGACCTCGGCAAACTCGTTGGCTGTTTTTACTCCTAGAATCTTTACGGCGATCTTTGCTATCGGATGTGTTCGCACGGCTCCACCTATGAGACCGACGGCCATCGGCAGCTCAACTGAGCCTACCAAGTCCCCATTTTTGTTCTTCTCCCATGTTGAAAGCGTCGTATAACGCCCAGTTCTGGCTGCATAGGCGTGGGCGCCAGCTTCTATTGCGCGGTGGTCATTGCATGTTGCGATTACGACGGCTATTGTGCCGTTCAAGATTCCCTTATTGTGAGTTGCTGCGCGATATGGGTCTGACGCGGCAAAAGCATAGGCGTTTACAATGCCGTCTACGACTTCTTCGCCGCCCACTGCTTTCTTAGGTACTAGGCACCATGCTCTTGCCAGGCGCTTGACGGCCAAATTAGAGATTATTCGTAGGTAGACGCGACCTCCAGTCAGGCGTTCTATCGTCGGAGCAACAGCTTCTGCCATCGTATTCACGGCGTTGGCACCCATAGCGTCACGGCAATCGACATGCAACTCTGTTATCAACATTGGTCCTTGTGCTGTGTGGATAACTCTTGCGTCGAGGTCTTTTGCTCCTCCACCGACAGAAACAAGCACAGGGTCCTGATCGTTTGCCTTCTTCAAAAGAGCCTGTTTCGCTTGTATGATTTGCATCCTTGCAGCGTGGGGATCTCGTATATCGACTGCTTGTATCTGTCCAATCATTATGGGCGGTGTGCTGCTTGTGTGGAAGCCTCCGCCTTGCCTCACCATTTTTGCAGCGTAGCTTGCTGCCGCGACAACAGAAGGCTCTTCAATCGCCATCGGTATCAGATAATCTCGTTTGTTTATCTGGAAGTTCACACCTATGCCCAAAGGGATTGGCATGGCTCCGACAACGTTTTCTATCATGCGATCAGCTAGGTCCATATGCAAAGAACCGGTTTCTCTTAGCAGAGCGCATTCTTCGTCTGATAGCCCAGCAAACTCCTTGACCAACGTTAAACGTTCTTTAGGGCTAAGCTTGTAGAAGCCTGAAATCAGCGCAGATTTGCCCATGCGATATTCACCGTAGTATCCTACTATCAAACGACAAGAGATAAAAATGCTTCTAGAAGATGCGGCGTTCTGGAAGGAGAGCAAGGGAATTGCTGGAAGAGCTTAAAGGAAGCGAAAAACTATAACAGGGCTGTTGCTCTAACCGTCAACTAGCAACGCCAACAGAGGGTGTAGTCGTGATAGTTGTGCCTGGTCCTTCGTCTCAAAAACTTGGTTACAAAATAGCAGAGCTGCTCAAACAGAAGATTGTCCCAATAGAGTTTAAACGCTTTCCAGATGGGGAATCTTACATTCGATTTGAAGGCGAAGTCGGAAACAAAGATGTGGCTTTAGTTCAAACTACAGGTCCTCCTCAAGACGAGCATCTCGTTCAGCTACTGCTCATGGCAGATGCCGCCAAAACCTTGAAAGCCAAGACGATCACGGCTATTGTGCCTTACTTTGCGTATGCAAGACAAGACCAGCGTTTTCGATTGGGAGAAGCATTCAGTGTGAAAACTATAGTGACACTACTTCAAACCTGTGGCGTTGTTAAAATTCTCACTGTTAATTCGCACAATCCAGCTGTTCTTGGAACTCTGCAAGTACCTGTCGAGGATTTGTCTGCCATCCCACTATTGGCCGAGCACTTCCAGAAGAGAGGTTTTGATGGAGCCTGTTCTCTGGCTCTCGGCAAGAAAGGTTTGGCGACAGCAGTCGAGGCCGACGGGGTTCTTGGAGGGGGTTCTGATTACATATCTACTCAACGTGATAGAGTAACTGGGAAAGTAGTGATTGAAGAGAAGCCCTTGCCCGTTAAGGGGAGGGATGTCGTAATATTTGATGATATTATAAGCAGCGGCGGTACGATGATGAAGGCAGTGGCTTGGACTCGCAAGCAAAATGCACGAACGGTTCACGTTGCTTGTGTACATCCGCTGCTAGTGGGAGATGCTGAAGACAGGATTCTTCACTGCGGAGCAGAGAGTATTGTGGGCACAGATAGTGTTTCCAGTCACATTAGCGTGGTTTCCGTTGCTCCCCTGATTGCTGAGGCTTTGATTACACGAGGAGCCAAGAAGTGAGCAATCTTTTCTTTCTGGTTTCAGGTGAACATCCGTCGCTTCCGCTCTCGGAACTGAAGGCCATTTTGGAAGCCGAAGAGTATGAGTATCAGGTTTTGGAGAAGTTGTCGCAGGTCTTGCGGCTTGCGGTTGACGTTAATAGTGCAAAATCTATCGAGTTCAGATCCGCTCTGACACGGGCTTGCAGCGTAGAACTGCTGAGCTGCGCTGCGGATGCTGACGAGATCTCCAGTGCGGTACGTTCGGTTTCTCTAGACAAGTTTGTTCATGAAAACGAAAGCTTTGCCGTGCGTATTCGAAGAGTAGGAGAAAACATTCACAGCCTCTCGAGTGCAGAACTTGAGCGAAAACTAGGTAAACTCATATTGAACAAGGCGAAGAGGTCGAAGGTAGATCTGGTAAACCCTGAAAAGACCTTCTTTGGTATCTTGACTGACAACAAATTTTTATTTGGACTGAAAATCGCCGAGATTTCTCCGAAAGTTTTTGTTCAAAGAGGGCCGCGGCAAAAGCCTTTTTTTCACCCGTCAGCTATGCCTCCTAAACTTGCGCGGTGTATGGTGAACTTGGCGAAGCCGAAAGCGGGTGATCTTGTCCTAGATCCGTTTTGCGGAACGGCTAGTATGCTTGTAGAGGCGGGATTGATGGGGTGCCGAACCGTAGGCTTAGATGTGAAACGCTCCATGGTTGAAGGAGGGCTACGTAACCTCCGGCATTACAACCTTCGGTCCGAAGGAATGATAGTAGCAGACGCTTCAAAGCCTCCTACAGGTAAAGCCGACTGCATCGTAACAGACCCTCCTTATGGCAGATTGGCCTCCACGCTGGGACGCGAAACACACCATGTGATAAAAGACTCTCTTTCAGCTCTTCAAGATAGTCTAACTGGCGGACGACGGATCTGCATCGCTGCTCCAAGATCGGTGAAAGCAAGTGAATTAGGTAAAGAGTTGAGTTTGAAACATGTGGAATCCCATTTTGTGCATGTTCATCATAGCCTAACGAGAGAAATCATCGTTTTTGAGATGAACTGAAATGAGTTTGTCCGTCATCTTTCTGGGAACTGCAGGAAGCGTACCGACACCGAAACGAAGTCTCCCGGCGATAGCCCTTTACAGGAAAAATGAGCTTCTGATATTTGACTGTGGCGAAGGAATCCAGCGGCAGATGATTCAAGCCCATGTAGGTTTCCACCGAAAGACTAAGATTTTCGTGACCCATCTGCACGGGGATCATATTCTCGGGCTACCTGGATTGCTCCAGACTATGGCTCTCCTGAACAGAGAACGCAGGCTAGAAATCTATGGACCTCCAGGAATCGAAGCCTTTGTGGATGCTATTCAGCGAACAGTTCAGTACAATCTCACTTTTCCATTTNNTGAACTGCACGAGATAGAAGACGCTCAAGTTGTCAGCAAGGAGAAAGAATATGAAGTGCACGCGACATGGGCAGACCATGTTGTTACAAGCTTGGCTTATGCTTTGATCGAAAAGCCTCGACCCGGAAGATTTAGCTTGAGAAAAGCAGCGGCCTTCGGGGTCCCTGAAGGTCCATTATGGTCGAAACTTCAACATGGGTCCTCAGTACAACTTCCTAACGGCAGAGTTGTCAACTCAAAGGAGATTGTTGGTCCCCCGCGCCTAGGAAGAAAGGTCGTCTATTCTGGAGACACCAGACCGACTGATGACATTGCAGAACTAGCTCGGAACGCGGACTTGCTCATTCATGACGGAACATTTGACGATGACTTGAAAGACAAGGCATACGAAGACGGACATTCTACCGCACGTCAAGCCGCCGAAATCGCACACAGGTCTGGAGCCAAAAGATTGCTACTCACTCATGTCAGCGCAAGGTACAAGAATGCTAGTGTGTTAGTTGAACAGGCAAGAACGATTTTCGCTAAGAGCGATGTGGCTGAAGACTTCTTGAAGATTGACCTTCCCCTAATAGATTCTTGACTCCTGTTAACCAAAGATCTCATGAAGTCTTTCCATGCTTTCTTCTATTTGCTTGATTGATTCTAACATAACTACACCGTTGAAATTAATCCGCTTCAGAGCTTCGGCGACATTTGCCCAGTTGACAGTTCCGTGCCCTATTCCTAGATGGGCATCGTAGTTTCCCTTGTTGTCGCTTGCGTGTACGTGAACGATTTTCTTTGAGAATTTGGTGATGAAGGCGTGAATCTGCTGGTTTATGTTGGCGTGTCCTACATCTAGCGCTAGGTTCAATTCATCGTTGACTTCATTGAAGAAGCGGGAAAAATCCTCTACGCTCTTCAGAACAAACGGAAAAGGCTCGGGAACGTTCTCAATGGCTATGTCTACTTCATGTGTTGTCGCGATGTTTCGCAGACGCCGTACGGATTTCATGTTCAGCTCCCAGTCAGAACCCGGATAGAACGAAGTGACGGCGGTCTTTAGTCCAGGGTGGAAAATCCAAAGTTTGCTCTTGAGCTGTCTGGCATGCACGATGGATTTTTCCAGTCGTCTAAAAACAGTCTTTTGCAGAACCGGACTCGGTGTAGCTATGTTGATGTCGGCGAAGGGTGAGTGAACCATAAATTCAAAATTGTGCGCTTCGGCTATTTTCCGAAGTTTCTTGACGCGTGTGTCATCTAACGTGTGAAGCCCCTCATCAAGAAGTTCTACATAATCAACGTCAACCCTTTTTAGCCGTTCAAGAAGAGAAGTGAACGGTTCACTCAAGCAGAAGAGCATTGACAAACCAATCCTCGGTTTTGGCATATTTAACCCCACTTGAACTACGAAATCAGCGCTGCTGGTTCATTTCTTTCACTGCTTGATAGATTCCCGTATCGCGTGGATTGGTCAACAGGAGAACTTTCACCGCGCTCTAGTCTCCTCTCGCGGTCCTAGGTGCCAGCCATTCAATGAGTTCCTTGGGGTTGTCGCATGTAAGTTGAACCTTTATTGGTCCAAGAGGCGATTCTGCGACTGGCTGGCAAAACGAAACATGTCCTGCATAAGCCACCTGCTTGTTCAAATAGAAGGTGATGAAATGTCCCTTTAGTCCTTTGAATAGAACTCCGCGAGCGGCGTCGCGAATTCGTTCTCTGCGAAGCAGGTTGTAAAGTTTGGTCAACCCTTCCTTGCCTTTCGCATTGGCAATAAGGGGGTTTCCATTGTCGCATGGCTTGGTTTCAAATTCTGCTGTGCTGAAGATGTTCTCGACTGCCTGCTTGACTTTGTCTGGGTCTTCAGTTGGATTTTTTTCTACGACTATTCTAATCTTCAGCTTGTCCATCTTTTCAGAGCAGCCTCCAAGACTTCATGGATTTTCACTTTGAACTCCTCTCTTGTTCCTTCGTTTACAATTAGGTAGTCTGCCATTGCTATCGCATCGCCTAGACCGACACTTAGCTCTCTTTGGTCACGCCTTGCAAAAGTCTTCCAGTTTTTTGGGTCGTCGCTTCGCTTCCTTCGGAAAAGACGTTGAAATCGTACTTTGGGTGAAGAGTGAATGGCGATGAGGATGAAGTTTTGATAGTGTCTCCTGTATTCTTCCGTTTCGTAGAGGCTTCGAATACCATCTACAACAACCGTGTTTCCTTTTGCCTCATCAATTTTGAGAATGCATCTTTTCGCTACAACTGCTGGTCCCTCTTCTTTCCTGAGTTGAAGCATGGTTTTTCCGATGTTTTTCGGTGAGGGTTTCAATCCTCTCTGCTTGGTCTCTTCTCTAATCTCGTTGCCCATTACAATCACTGTGAAGCCTTTTCGTTCGGCTATCTTGCGGAACACAGCTTTTCCGACACCTGGCATGCCGGCTAAGCCCACGACAATTTTGGTCATTCTCGTGCTTCCTTGTGCAAGTTCTAAACATGAACAATCTAAAATTATTTATGCAAGTGAAGATATCCTTCGCAAACTCTCATTTCCTCGAATTGGAAAAGCACATCGGCAACGCTTATATTATCGAGATGAGGCTTTTTGTGGCATAAGTTTGAACAAATGTAGAAGAGGCGAATGATAGATGGCCTATTTAACACAAACGAAAGGTGGGCAACCTGTACTCATTTTGAAAGAAGGAGCTTCAAGAAGTCGAGGAAAGGAAGCGCGCAGAAACAACATAATGGCTGCAAGGGTAATCGCTGAAGCTATAGCCACCACACTCGGGCCACGCGGTATGGACAAAATGCTAGTTAGCAGTATTGGCGACATAACCATAACCAACGACGGAGCGGCAATACTGGACGAGATAGATGTGCAGCATCCAGCAGCAAAGATGATGGTTGAAGTGGCTAAGACGCAAGATGACATGGTGGGAGATGGAACCACCACGGCAGTTGTCCTATCAGGAGCATTGTTGAAAGAGGGTGAAGAACTGCTGGAGCAGAAGATTCATCCAACGATAATCGTGGGTGGCTACAGAAAAGCGGCTCAGAAAGCCTTGAAGGTTTTGGATAAGATAAGCAAAACTGTTGATCCGGATGACGAAAAATCATTGACGAAAGTTGCATTAACCTCGATGGGCAGCAAAGCTGTTGGTCCAGCCAGAGAACACTTCGCAGAGATTGTAACTAAAGCTGTAAAGCAAATTGCGGAAAAACGTGGAGACAGGTGGATTGCCGACATCGACAATATCCAGATCCTAAAGAAAGAGGGAAAAAGCCTTGGAGATACTGAGCTCGTGAAAGGCATCATATTGGACAAAGAGGTTGTACACACAGGCATGCCCAAGCAAGTCAGAAACGCCAAGATAGCGCTGGTGGACGTTGCGCTGGAAGTCAAGAAGACCGAATTCGATGCTACTATAAGGATTCAGGATCCCTCCAAGATGCAGGCGTTCCTTGACCAGGAGACCAATATGCTCAAGGAGATGGTCGACAAAATAGCCAAGAAAGGTGCCAACGTCATCATCTGCCAGAAAGGTATAGACGATATGGCACAGCATTTTCTGGCTAAAAGAGGAATCCTAGCGATTCGACGGGCAAAACAGTCGGATATGGAAAAACTCTCACGGGCTACCGGTGGTAAGATCATGGCTAATCTTGACGATTTGAATCGAACAAGCCTCGGTCAAGCCGAGTTGGTTGAGGAGCGGAAGATCGGAGACGACAAGATGGTCTTTATTGAGGGGTGTAAGGATCCGAGATCAGTTTCCATACTCATTCATGCAGGGCTTGAGAGAATGGTTGATGAAGCGGAGCGGGCTATACACGATGCTTTGTCTGTGGTGGCTGACGTTATTGAAAAGAACAAAGTTGTTGCTGGAGGTGGAGCTGCAGAGATTGCCGTGACTCGAGCACTCCGCGACTACGCAACCACGATAGGCGGTCGAGAACAACTTGCTGTGGAAGCGTTCGCGGACTCCATGGAGGTTATTCCCAGTACGCTCGCTGAGAATGCTGGTCTAGAGAAGATCGATGTTATGGTTGAGTTGAGGGCAGCTCACGAGAAACCTAGAGGACACATGATGGGAGTCGATGTCTTTACAGGGAAGATAGTTGACATGTACAAGAAAGGAGTAATCGAGCCGCTAAGCGTTAAGGAACAAGCCGTGAAATCCGCTGTTGAATCTGCGACAATGATCTTGAGAATTGACGACGTGATATCGGGAGGAAAGCCTGAGGCTCCGCCAATGCCTCCTGGCGGTCCAGGTGGCATGCCTCCAGAATACTAACCCCTTCATAGACACATTGGACAGCGCTCATCTAGCTGTCTGTCAATTTGCGCAGGCAGACTTTGCAGAAACCTTCCACTTTCAGTGTTGGTGTCGTCAGTAGTTCAGAGTACATAAGATCAATCGGTTCGCAGTGATGGTGCAGACCTCCACTGTGTCCTAATCCATGGGCTACTACCTTGCTTGAGGACTCTCGATTGATCCTGAAAAGAGAGACAACTCCGATTCTTGCATCCACGTAGTCATGAACAAGATGAAGGGTCCTTTTGAGCTGTCTTCCATCAAGAAAATAATATGCAGCTACTATCGGATCCGGTGTTATTCCCAAAAGAAGGTTTATCAAGCCGTTGGAGCGTTTGATCTTTCTGATTTCTGTGGTTAGCTTTTCGAAAAGAAACCCTCCACGAGATTCGCCCTCAATCGTTATCACAAGGTCATGTTTTAACACAAGTTTCGCAAGCCACTCAACATCGTCCCACATCTCTTTTGGAAAGTAACTCGATGCGTCTTCAATAATCTTGACTACGTCTTGCTTATTCTCAGGATCCTTATTGATCATCAGAAGGTCTATGGGTCGCATGAATATTATCTCGGATTCGAAAAATATAGCGGTGATTACGGTTCTAGACACATTTCAGAACTGGGAGTTCCCCGAATCCCGAGGACGCACACGAGTCGAAAATATCTGTCATTGAAGATAGTCTCTGCGAACTCATCTTCTCTTCTGTGTTGCCATTGTAAATTGTCACGCGTTCTGCTTGGAAAAGCAGCCTCGGATTTTGGATTGAGCGTGCGAGAAATGGCAGGTTCTTTGCAGCACTCAGTGTGCGAAGGAGAGAGTCAGTGGAATGTGCATACGTAAAGACCGAGGACGCGTGCGTGCGTGATTCGCATAAAAATATTTAAATTCGTTTCTTTGCTTATTTCGTTCAAAGTTCCTATGCTTCAAGGCAAAGCTCAAGGGAGTTGTGAACAATGAGGCGTACAAAGAGGTTTGACAAGAGGCTAGAGAGACTTATTTGCTCAGATAATCGTCCAACAAAGGATTTGGAAGGATATGCTGCTGAGTTGAGGCAGATGGTCGACGATCTGGCAGGTCCTGAACTTCTGCGTAGACAGACTCGTTTACTTAAGAGCCTGGCAAATCAGACGCGGCTTAAGATGCTGGGGCTTCTCAGTGTACGGGAGATGTGCGTTTGCGAGCTAACAGTGGCGTTAGAGTTGACTCAGCCGACGGCTTCTCATCATCTGAACATTTTACAGAATGTTGGGCTTGTACAGGATAGAAAAGAAGGAAAGTGGGTCTTTTACAGCGTTGTGAGACCCGATGTTATTAAAGGCCTTTTCGAATTCCTAGGATTTCCAGGATAAGATCTTCGCGGTTCCAAGCAGAAACACTTCGGCAGATTTGATTGCAGCAAGTCACTGCCAAAAGAAAGGTTTAAATCCATATATTTAAATCTTTTAATCTAATACGCTGTCTACTCAGCGAGACGACTACCATGACTGAAGATAAAGAAGCTAAGCTGGGAATCTTCGAAAAATACCTCACACTGTGGATTGCCCTCTGCATTGTCGCGGGACTCTTGCTAGGGAGGTTCGTCCCAGCCTTCGGTGAATATTTGGACTCCTTGAAGTTCGCTCAGCTATCCATTCCAATCGGCATCTGCCTCTTTTTCATGATGTATCCCACAGTTGTCGGCATCGCTTTCAGTGACATTCGGAAGGCTGTGAGGAAGCCGAAACCCATGCTCCTCACGATAATCGCGAATTGGGCCATCGCTCCACTGATAATGACACTGTATGCAAACTTGCTGCTTGCTGATCCGATGTACAGAGCTGGTGTCATACTGCTCGGTATGTCTCCGTGCACAGCCATGGTCATGTGGTGGATGTTGTTGGCCAAAGGAGACCTTGCTCAGGGATTAATAAACACCGCCATCAACGCCCTCCTGATGGTGATGCTCTACGCCCCGTATTCAGCATTCTTTCTAGGCGTTAGTGGCATACCCGTTCCATGGGATTTGATCGCCATGAGCGTAATCATTTTCATAGCGCTCCCTGTCTCTCTAGGAGCAATTTCTAGAAAGGTCTTGATAGGAAAAAAGGGAAAGAACTGGTTTGACTCTGTTTATCTCGAGCGAGTGCGCGAAATCTCCATCATCGCATTGCTGCTTACGCTGATCGTTATGTTCTCTTTCCAAGGAGAGATTATCCTCAACAACCCGCTTCTCGTGGCCTACCTCGCCGCACCAAATCTGCTCCATTACGTCACAATGATTGTCATCACCTACACAACTTCTTGGCTGTCAAACTGGGATTATCCAACGTCAATAGATACTACTCTTATCGGTTCAAGCAGCCACTTCGAAGTCGCCATCGCAGTTGCAACAACCCTTTACGGGCTCAATTCAGGCGCTGCTTTGGCTACAGTCATAG
>JABAOE010000530.1_pt1 | contig 14916 bp, 13 predicted proteins | sample 7062141 | NCBI WGS metagenome assembly JABAOE01 (sample SAMN14538627, study PRJNA623070) | marine sediment metagenome | biome: marine biome [ENVO:00000428]; feature: marine pelagic biome [ENVO:01000023]; material: deep marine sediment [ENVO:00002113] | place: India: Gulf of Khambhat ... | reverse complement strand
CGCACTGAACCGAGAAGTTAGGCAACTGCGGTTTGAGACCGAAGGACGGTCTGGACCGCCGTGTTCAAACCCCTTGTTTTGCGGACTGACGGCTGGCTGACGTTCAGCCTGGTGACCCGGTCCATGGGCCGTCCCCGGCTGCTACACTGGTTCGCGGTGACAGACCCGGCCCAGCAATCGCCCCTCGCCGATCCAGCGTTTCGTAGGCTGTTTGCGGCTCAGGTCGTGGCGCTCGTCGGCACGGGCCTAAGTACGGTCGCGCTCACCCTGCTCGCCTTCGAGCTTGCCGGGGGCAACGCAGGCGTCGTGCTGGGCACGGCGCTGGCGGTGAAAATGATCGCCTATGTGTTCTTCGCGCCGGTAGTGGGCGGGCTGGCGCACCGTCTGCCGCGCAAACCTCTGCTCATCACTCTGGATGTGCTTCGGGCGGGACTGGTGCTTGCCCTGCCCTTCATCACCCAGATCTGGCACATCTATCTCTTGATCTTCCTGATCAATCTCCTGTCAGCCGGGTTCAAACCCGTATTCCAGGCCACCATCCCGAGCATCCTGCCCGATGAGGCGCGCTATACCAAAGCGCTGTCCCTGTCCCGGATCGCATACGACCTGGAGAGCCTCGCCAGCCCCCTGCTGGCAGCCGCGGCACTGCTATTCATGGGCTATACAACTTTGTTCCTCGGCAACTCGGTGGCCTTCCTGATTTCAGCCCTGTTGATCAGCGCCACCGGCCTGCCGGCAGCGGTGGCGGTGGAACGCAGCGGCGGGATTACCGCCCAGATTCTGTTCGGCGTGCGTGCCTATGGGAAGACTCCGCGTTTACGCGCGCTGCTGGTGCTATATCTTGCCGTGGCCAGTGCCAGCGCCATGATCATCGTCAACACGGTGGCGTACGTTCAGGGCGTACTTGCCGCACCGGATGAGCAGACCTCCCTGGCTCTGGCGGCGGCCGGCGGCGGCTCGCTGCTGGCGGCGCTTGCCATTCCGCGGCTTTTGACCCGGTTGCGCGATCGCTTGGTGATGCTGGTGGGCTCCGCGCTCGTGTCCCTTGGCCTGTTCACATTGGCGATCGCGCCCGCCTATCCGACCCTGTTGCTGCTGTGGTTCGTTCTGGGTGTCGGCACCTCCCTGGTGCAGACGCCAGCGGGGCGACTGTTGACCCGCTCATCAGCCGAAGGTGATCGGCCCGCCTATTTTTCTGCCCACTTCGCGCTCTCTCATGCCTGCTGGCTGCTGGCCTACCCCATCGCCGGGCGTCTGGGCGCCGCCCTGGGCGTTTCCATCACCGGGCTCGTGCTGGGCCTGGCGGCGGCCAGCTTCACGGTGCTCGCCTGGACATTGTGGCCGCGGGAGGATCGGGCGGTGCTGGAACATGAGCACGCGGCCCATGCTCATGCCCATCTGCACACCCACGACGACCCCCATCATGATCATCCCCATGAGGGTTGGGAGGGCCCGCCACCCCACAGTCACCCCCATCCCCATCGGGCGGTCCGTCATGCCCACGCGTTCGTCATCGACGAGCATCATCACCAGTGGCCGCGATAACAAACGGGGGACAGTGACCCTAACTCTGAGAGTTAGGGTCACTGTCCCCTTTTATGCAGCCTTTTATGTAGTGCTGACGTCCTCGTAGAACTCGTGGCTGTGCTCGGGGAGCAGGTGCGGAAACAGGGCCTTGTTGCGTTCCTTGCCCAGGCCCCGCGAGAATGCAATGCGATCATCCACGCTGTCCCAGGTTTCAATGATGATGAAATGCACCCCCTGGGGCTCCTCGTGAGGCGGTTCCTTATGCCCTGCCAACTCCTCCGGCGTCATGATCCGCAGCACCGCCTCTACCATGGTCCCGGGCCGGGCTTTGAGAATCCGGCGGTCCCGGAATCCCGGCGCCCGGGCCGAGAGCCGTTCCAGGTCCTGATAAAAGGCCGTTACCTGATTCTCATGACCGTTTTTGGCGTACACCGTCGCCACATAGGTCACCATGGGCGAGACTTCAAAACTCCGCCAGCAAGCGGCCGAAGCCTGTCATCTGATCCTCAATGCCGTTGGCGCGCAGCGCGTGCCAATAGGTGGCCGTATTGATGGCGATGACCGGCTTGCCCAACCGCTCTTCCGTCTCCGCCGCCAGACGCACCATGGACAGGTTGGTACCTACCTGAACAATGGCATCCACATCGTCCCCATCCAATTCCTTGATCGTTTCGACACACTGTTCTTCTGTGATCTCGGCAATGGCGGTCCAGCGCGGAGCCTGCAAGCAGCGATCGCGCACGACTTCGAATCCGGACTCTTCGAAGTACTGGCGCACCTCTGCATTCGCTACGGGGAAATAGGGCGACATGAACGAGATCCGCTGCACGCCGCCGTAGGTCTGAAGCGCCTTGGTGCAGGAGTGGGCACCGACGCTAACGCCAACGCCGGAGGCGTCGGTGACCTTCTTCTCGAACTCGTCAGCCCCCTTGACACCCCCGTAGAAAGTGATCGCCGACATACCCATGACCAGATAGTTGGGATCGCAGGTCATGACGCTCTTCACCGCATCCAGCACGTTACCGGAGATCACCTGGGTGCCCGCCATGAAGGTCTCGTTGCTCACCGCATGGGCGTTCTCAGTAAAGATACGGCTGTAATGATTGGTGACACCGGGCGGCCGCATGTCATCGAAGTCCGGCTGCACGATGGTGTTGGTCGAGGGGCCCAGCACGCCGAACTTGCGACGCCAACCCAGGACGTCTTTGTTGGTCTTCTCGGTCATTGGATTTGCCTTAGAGGTTGATGGACAGGAATCTTTTCAGCATACCGCCTGGCCCGGGCATGAACCACCAAAAAGCCGCGCCCTACCACGCCTCGGATATTCCCCATGGCATCAGCCAGACCACAGCCTGACCGTGGGTCCCCATTTTTTCCGGTGCGCGCTCAGCCGAGATCGGCGAGGAAGGCGTCGATACCCGCAAGACACTCAGTCTCGTTCAACAGCGGCGCATGGCCGCGATGGGGCACCTGCACCACCTGAAGATCCGGCTTGACAGCCCGCATCCTGTCGATGATGTCGTCGGTGAGAATATCTGACAGCCTGCCATGCAGAACCAAAAGCGGAATGTCCTGCAGGGCGGCGAACAGCTTCCAGGGGTCTGGAAACTCGCCGGCGGCCTCGCGCACGGCCTGACCCAGCCTGGGATCGTGATCCAGTCGCGGCACGCCGCTGTCATCTTCCCGATACCCCAACCGGGCGAACGCAAGCCAATCTTCATGGCTGAAATCGGGCAGCGCCGACCCGTAGGTGGCTTCAGCCTGCTGGGCGGCTTCTTCCCAGGAGGTGACCGGCGACGCCAGGCCCACGTACCCCATGATCCGCGCCACTCCCTCCGGCGCCACCTCGGCGCCGACGTCGTTGAAAATGACCCGATTCACCCGTTCCGGGTGCGCCCCGGCCAGAATCGTGGCCACCAGCCCGCCGAGGGATGTGCCCAGGCAGACCACGTCATCCACGTCCAGCTCGCCGAGCAGCGTAACGACGTCCTGAACATAGGTGGTCGGCTGGTAGTTTTGCCACTGCCGATCGTAGTCGGACAGACCACGACCGCGAAAATCCAGCGCGATCACTCGAAACCGCGGCGACAAGTGGGCGGCGATGGCGTGAAAGTCGCGGCAGTTACGGGTCAGGCCCGGCAGGCATAACACGGNNAACATGGGCGGTCGCGCCGCGGAACCCGGGTAGTCCCGGTAATGCAGCCGCAGTCCATCTTCACTGACGTAGTACTCGTCATTGAACACAGTCATTGTGTCACCTCAAGAACAGGCCATCCACAGAACGGCGCGTCAGTAGACCGCCGGTCCCCATTTGCGGGATCGCTACAGGGGTTCCACCCGATAGACCTGGCTCATCTCAATCACGTGGCCATCGGGATCGACCAAAAACATGATCGCGCCGTACTTGTGAGTATCTACCGAGCGCACATCATAGTCCCGTGGTGGCTGCAGGATGCGCGCCCCCAACCGCTTGAGATTGTCGTGCACCTGCTTGATATCCTCCGTCTGAACCACCAGCACAGCATCGGTGACGCCGATGGTGCCGGTATCTTCCCGCGTCGCCGCCAGGGGTGGATTGTCGTACTGCAGCAGTCCCACCATGCCGATGGCGTCGTCCTTGCCCGCCATGACGGCAATGCGCGAATAGGCGGGCTTGCCGTTCAGGGGCAGGCCGCCGCCGGCCGTTGGATCCCGCGCGCCGCCCCGGTCGAGCCAGACATCGAAGCCGATGGCCCGATAAAACTCCATGGACTTCTCAAGGTCACGCACCAGCAAGGTGGTGCGGCGCACTACAGACGTCGCGGCGCTGACCTCCTGGGCGATGAGCACACCAGCCAGCAACCATCCAAGAGTGGAGAGAGTGAGTCGCAGCATGGCTTATCTCCCGTGACGCGGCGCCGTCGTCCGCGGGCCGCTCAGGTTCGGTGATTGATCACCACCTTCCCGATGTGGCTGGACCGGGCCATGTGCTGGAACGCGGCCACGGCATCCTCGAAATCAAACTCCCGGCCGATCACGGCTTCGATATGGTTGACAGCCACGGCGCGCATCATCTCCTGCATCATGCGCTGACTGCCGTTGCTGATGGCTTTCATGGACAGGTTCTTGATATAGAAGCCGGGCATCTTCGGCAGCTCGTCGGGCAATCGGGCCGTGCCGATCATCACGATGCGCGCGTTGTAGCCGCAGCCCAGCATGGACTGATCCAGCGTCTCCCGACCCACGTTCTCCAGCACCACGTCCACCCCGCCGGTCAGGTTCTGGACCTCCGTGCCCCAGTCCGGGGTGCGGCGATAGTTGACCGTGATATCGGCCCCCAACGCCCGCATGCGCGCCAGCTTGTCATCCCGCGACGAGGTCACTACCACCCGGGCACCTGCCGCCTTGGCCAGCTTGAGCCCCCAGGAAGACACGCCACCGGTGCCCAGCGACAGCACCGTCTCGCCGGACTTCACGCCGGCCACCTCGTGCAGGGCGTGCCAGGCGGTGATGCCTGAGCCCGCCAACGTGGCGGCGGTGTGGTCGGAGACGCCCTCCGGGACCTTGACCAGGCCGGTCACGGGCAGCACCGCCTCATCGGCCAGCCATCCGTCGATGGTATTGCCCACGTCCTGAGCGTAGTGGGCCGGCGTCCAGGGCCCATCCACCCAGCCCGCGAAATGCACGCAGACCACCCGGTCGCCCGGCTGCACGGCGTCGACCCGCTCGCCGACCTCAACGACCCGGCCCACGCCCTCGCTCAGGGGCACCAAAGTCGGCGGCTTATCCTCCAGGAACCAGCCCCGGGCGATGGCTAAGTCGCGCGCGGCCAGGGCACTCGCGGTAACCTGCACGCGCACCTGTTCGGCACCCAGTGCCGGCCGCTCCCGTGCCACCAGGCGCAGCGTGTCGAACTCCCCCTGCGCGCCCACCTGCCAGGCCCGCGGACGGCTCTCGTCAGCCGCCTGAGTCAGGGCCCGGCCGCTGGCGGCCATGGCAGTCACGCCCACCGCGCCTTTGATGAATCCTCTGCGATCAACCACACTGGTTACCCATCAGTGGCGTGCGGCCTGGCGCGGCTCCGCCATGGCCTCCACCTCAGTCAACACCCGCAGCAGATTGCCGCTCCAGATCTTCTCGATGTCGCTTTCGGAGTAGCCGCGGCGCAGCAGCTCCGCCGTCAGGTTACCGATCTCGCTGACGTCATACATGCCGGCCACGCCGCCGCCGCCGTCGAAGTCCGCGCCCACCCCCACGTGATCGATACCCATGACGGACACCATGTGATCAATATGATCCGCCACGTCATCCAGAGTCGCCAGGGGCGGCGGATACTTGGCGTTGACGGCACCCATGGCGAGCCAGAAGCGCTCCAGGGCCTGCTCCCGGGGACCCTGGGCCGCGCGCAGCTCTTCGCGCATCTCATCCAGCGCGGCCTGCCGCTCGGGGCTGTTCACCAGCTCGGCGATGTAGGCGCCCAGCGTGTTGACCTGCACCACACCGCCCCGCTCGGCAATGGCCTTGAGCATGTCGTCGGTCATGTTGCGCGGATGATCGTAGATCGCCCGCGCCGAGGAATGAGACGCCATGGGCGGGGTCGTACTGAGCTTGAGCATGTCCCAGAAGGCCGCATCGCTGGCATGGGAGACATCCACCATCATACCTGCCCGATTCATCTCCTTAACGACCTGCTTNNCTGCTTGCCGAGATCACTTAAGCCCCCGTGTATGGGCCCTTGTGGATCGGTGGCGGAGTCGCCCAGGGTGTTGTTGCGCGAGTGAATCAGCCCAATGTAACGGGCGCCGCGATCGCGAAAACGCCAGACCCGCTCCGTATCACCACCCAGGGCATAGCCATTCTCGACGCCGATCAGAACCGCGTGCCTGCCCGAGGCCGCGATGCGACGCACGTCGGCCGCGGTGGTGGCCAGGGCCACCTGCTCGGCATGATCGTCCACGAACTGGTGGATGCGGGCGAAGATACGGTCCGCCTGGGCAGCGGCGGTGGCCAGCCCCGCTTCGGTGAGCTCGCCCTGATTGACGTATACCGCCCAGAACGCGGCGTCCAGCTGGCCCTCCTCTATGCGCGGCCAGTCCACCTGGCTCATCTGGCGAAACGGGTCGTGGCGCTCGAGAAAATTGAACCCGGGCCGCATGAGAAACAGCGGGGTATCGACATGGGTATCCAGCGTGAGCACCCGGGCGTGGATGGCTTCTGCCCGAGCGGTCGGAAACTCGGCGGATGTGGGAGCACGCGGGACGGCCGGCGCGTCGGCCGGCTCGCCGCAGCCGGCAAGCCACGCTGCTGCTAGCGTAGCCAGAACAACTTCAGAATATCGCATGGAACCTTCGCACTGCTGCGGGGTAAAACAGTGTACCGTTCGCACGGATGCCCGGCCACCAAGGGATTGTGGGGATAGCTTGGAACGGCCATGATCTGTTGGCCAGACATTCAGGAGACCAGGCATGGCGGTGAAAGAACGACGCGGCTACATCAGCTCACCTTACGGCCAGCTCCACTACCGCGACCAGGGAGACCCGACTCAGACCACGGCGATGCTGCTGCTGCACCAGACCGCCTGGTCCGGTATTCAGTGGCAGGGCGTGCAGCCGCTGCTGGCCCAGGCCGGCTATCGCTCCATTGCGCCGGATACGCCCGGCTACGGCATGTCCGACGGACCCGCCGAGCTGCCAACCATCGACGACTATGCAAAAGCCATGGTGCCGCTTTTAGATGCGCTGGATCTGGAGCGGGTACTCATCGTCGGCCATCACACCGGATCATCCATCGGCGCCGCGCTGGCGGGCCTGCTGCCGGGAAGAGTTGCCGGACTGGTGATGCACGCGCCGTCTCTGTACACCGCCGAAGAACGGCAAACCCTGCTGGGCTATCCCCACTGGGACCAGTCCCTCAAGGACGACGGCAGCCACTGGACGGCCCGTTGGGACTTCGCCCGTAAGGCCACTGGCGAGAAGGCGAAGCTGGATGCCACGCAACTCTCGGTGATGATGTTCTTCACCACCGGTGCGACCGAATGGTTCGGCCATCACGCCGTGTTCAACTACGATCTCGGCGCCGCCCTTAAGGCGGTCGACGTACCCACACTGGTCATTTCCAACACCGGTGACGTGAGCCACGACAAGGTTCCCCGGGCGCTTAAGCTGCGGCCCGACTTCGAGTACGCCGAGCTTTCCGGCGGCACGGTCTATATCGTCTACGAAGAACCGGAGCGCTGGAGCCCGCTGCTGATCGAGTTCGCCGGCCGCGTGCTAACAACCGGTTAGCGTGGGCCGCGCCTGCCGCGTACACCATCCCGCACAAAATGACAACGCTGTCATTATTTGCCTGATATCCGTATACTTTTCTTACGCGACTGCTCGCAATAGCCATCCGGGGGGTGCATGGCGAAAGCCACCTTACATGACGTGGCGGCGAAAGCCGGTGTGTCCATTAAGACGGTTTCAAGGGTCGTGAATAACGAACCCAATGTCCGCCAGGGCACCCGCGATGCCGTGTTGAAGGCGATCAAGGCCCTTGACTACCGGCCGGATACCTCAGCACGCCGGTTGGCCGGTAGACGTTCCTACCTGGTGGGCCTCCTCTACGAGGATCCCAGTCCCTATGAGAATCCCAGCGCCAACTACGTGATCGACATTCAGGGCGGCGTACTCGAACGGGTCCGCGCGGAAAGCTATGACCTGCTGATTCACCCCTGCAACTATCAGAGCACCCGGATCGTTAGAGAAATTCGGGCGCTGGTGGCCCAGACCCGGGTGGACGGCCTCATACTGGCGCCACCGCTGGCGGAAATGGCTAAAGTGGCCAGCGCGTTGCGGGAGCTGGGAACGCCCTTCGTGCGTATTTCACCGGGCCAACGGACTCGCGGGCAGGAGGCTGTGCACACCAACGACAGAGCCGCCTGTGCCGACATGACCCGCTATCTGGTCTCTCTCGGTCATAAGCGCATCGGATTCATCATTGGCCATCCCGATCACCGGGCGGTCGGCAATCGCTTTCTGGGCTACCAGGACGGTCTGGAGAGCTCTGGGCTGAAACTGGATAAGAGCCTCGTGCAGCAGGGGTTTAACACCTTCGAATCGGGCGAGAAAAGCGCTCGGCTGTTGCTGTTGCAGCCGAATCCGCCCACGGCAATCTTTGCCAGCAACGACGATATGGCAGCGGGCGTGCTGCGCGTGGCTCACGAGATGGGGTTGTCGATCCCCGGCGAACTGTCGGTGGCAGGCTTCGATGATCTCCCCCTGGCACGCCAGATCTGGCCATCGCTGACCACTATCCGTCAGCCCATCAAGGAAATGGCAGCCGCAGCGGCGGAACTTCTGTTCGCACAGATCAAGGGCGAAGAGGGTGGCGGCCCGATCGTTGTCGAGGCCCCGCTAGTGCTGCGGGAGTCTACAGGGGCTCGTATCAGCCTCAAGGACAAACGTAAACGTCAGCACTCGGCATAGCGGCAGCGCTGAGCCTTAGCGGACAAAGAACGGGATATTGGCGTGGGCCGCATGACCGGCACCGTCGTAGACATACACAAACAACCGATACGCGCCCGGCTGATCGGGCGCCTGCAAGAAGGCAACCCCCGCGCCTGATTCTTCAACCAGGCCACTCAGACTCCCCATGAGCACCTCAGGATCACCAGCCACCTCTGTGGCAGTGCTTTCCGGCTTCACCTCCCAGCGGTAGGTGAGCGGATCCCCGTCGGGATCAGTTGCCTTGACTCTGGCTTTATATCGCCGGCCCCGCTCCAAAGTGACGTCCTGCTCGGCCTTGTCGCCGTTCAGGCGCAGTGGCTTTAGCCGCGGCGAGCGGTTGTCCGGCCACCGACCGTTCCAGATGTAGTGCATGACATCAACAGCTTCCGTCGCCTCGCCCGTCTCGGTGAACATGCCGAACCAGGTCGGCGTGCGCTCCTGCTTCTGTCCCCACAGAAACACATAGTTGCCCAGGGTCTGGTTTGTGAAAGGTGCGATCGCCTGGCGGTAGCCTTTCAGATAGGTACGCGCCTTGGCGCTGGAATCCTGTTCGATAGGCGCCCCCCAGCTTGTTTTGGCGACTTCCCAATAACCAATAGCGCCCCACTCGGTCACGAAATAGGGTCGATCGAAGCCGCTGCTCGCCAGGTAGTCGGGCAGCGCAAACAGCTCGCCATAGAGTTGAAAACTCAAGAAGTCCAGATCCGGCGCCCTGATCTTCAGAAAATCGATGAGTTCTGCGCTGAATCCAGCCAGCGTGGTCGTGGTGGGGTGGTTGGGATCAACGGCATGGATCAGCTCTGACAGCTGATTGACCGCGTCATAGACCCTGGGATTCTTGAAGTCGTGATTGAGCTCATTACCAACGATCCAGGTGAGCAGGGCCGGATGGTCTTTGTATTTGAGGACCTCCGCCTTGAGCCGCTCATACTGTTCCGCCACGGCCAGCGGATCGTCGTAGTCCAGTCCATGGCGTTCATGGACCATGGGCAGGCACATGGACACCGTCAACCCCAGGGCATGCGCCCTGTCCAGCAATTCCTGACCGTTGGCCGTCGTCCAGGTTCGAAACGATGTGCCACCGTGGGCGGCAAATGATTCCAGATCGCCGACCTCGATACCTGCGCCATTAATGCGATAGGGCTTGTCGTCCCGCAGCAGCGCGAACTTGCCATCGGCTTCGACAATTTCAACCTTGAGCGGGCTCGCCTGGCCGTCTGTGGCAAGAAGAGCCAAACACATGGCTATGCTCAACGCGACCCCAAGCCACGGCCAACCAGGCGTGCGCCTCTGCAGATTCATTGTCGCTACCCTCTCACCAGCAGCGCCTCGAGCTGCTCCAGCGATTGGCCCTTGGTTTCCGGCAGCAGTCTCATGAGGACAACCAGGCCGATCAGCGCAAACAGGCCGTAAATCAGAAAAGTCGCCGCATTACCCAGGTTGGCAAGCTCCCATGGAAACACCAGCTGGACGAGAAAACTCACCCCGGAATTGATCAGCCCCACGAAAGAGATGGCCAGACCGCGGATGCGATTCGGGAACAGCTCTGAAAACAGCACCCACATCACCGGTCCCAGGGAAACCGCAAAGCTAGCCACAAATCCCAGGATGCCCAGCAGGATCAAGGTTGGATTCATGCTGATGGCCGCCGCGACCAGCTGAGCCCCATATTCCTTGAGGACCGGCGCACCCAGGCTTGCGGCAAGGGCTGCCCGAAACTCCCGATCGCTGGCATAGGTGACCCCCGCGATCTCGGCAATCGCAGCCCGGTCGATCTCGGCCGGCAGTTCGGTGATGGCCTGATCCGACAGGGTGTACGTCGCGGAACCGAAACCGTAAGCCAGGACAAACATGCATACCGCGATGCCCGCCGCGCCATAGCCGAGCAGCGGGCGCCGGCCCACCTGATCAATCAGCAGAATGGCCAGCACCGTGAAGATCAGATTGGTCAGGCCAACCAGAACAGCCTGCATGAAAGCGGCATCGGTGCCGATCCCGGATTGCTCGAAGATCATAGGTGCATAGAAGAACACCGAATTAATGCCGGTAATCTGCTGTAGCACGGCGACTGCAATACCAATGGTGAGCACGAGACGCAGGGCCGGCGCAAACAGCTCTGTCAGCGGTATCTGCGCCCGAGCCGCATCCACGGCGACACTGTCGCGGACTGCCTGAACATCCAGCAGCGCCTGTTCCGGCCCGCTCGCCCGACTCATAATGGCGAGCGCCTCCTCTTCCCGACCATGCATGATCAGCCAGCGCGGGCTCTCCGGCACCAGCAACAGCACCAAGAAGTAGGTCACTGCAGGCAACGTCTCGACCCCCAGCATAAAACGCCAGTTCCAGTCACCAACCTTTAGAGCCTCGGCCCAGGCGGCCTCGGACTGTCCCAGCATCAGGATCAGATAGTTGCTGAAAAAAGCGACCGATATTCCGATCACGATGTTGAGCTGGTTGATAGAGACCATGCGGCCCCTGACCGGGGCTGGAGCGATCTCGGCGATGTACATGGGCGCGATGAGCAACGCTGCGCCAACGCCAAAACCACCAATCATGCGCGCCACCACCAGCGCGAGGAACGATGGCGCCAGCGCCGAGGCGACGGCAGAGACGACGAACAGAAGCGCCGCGCCCATCAGCACCAACTTGCGGCCGAAGCGGTCGCTCAAGGGACCCGCGAACATCATCGCCAGCGTCGCGGTAAGGGTGAGTGAGGCCACCGACCAGCCCAGTTCGATCTTGGTCAAGTCAAACTCGGCCTCAATAAACTTCACAACGCCGGAAATGACCGAGGCATCGAAGCCCATGAGGAAACCGCCGAGAGCGACGATCATGGCGATCCTGGCGGTAAACCACATGCTGGCACTCATGTTGGCTGGACGGCTGTCACGAGTCTAACCTGGCTGACAACCTTCAGAGCCCGGAAGGGACACGCTAGCCGCATTTGACGGTAGCTTTGTCCTTCGCATTCGGGACGATCCGCACATCGGCTACGGATACAGCCATTTTGCCGCGCGTCAGCAGGAGAAAACTGGTGTCCACGGCGTCCGGCCGCAGCCCTTCCTTGATGAAGCACTGCAGATCGAACGAGATCCGTATCCACTGATCGCGGGGTGCGGACCGCAACAGTTTGGTGATGTTGGCGTCCGCCCCGCAGGGATAGCCGCAGCCCATCCGCAACGTGACTTTGCGCGTTGGCGGCTGGCTCACTTTCATCACCGCCAGCAGAGCACCCTCGCTGGCGGCTAGCGCGCTTAAATCCTGCGGTTGCCCGCTCGCAAGGTAGAGCTGGCCTTCGCCCTGGCCACTCCAGGCCGCTGCCAACACACCGGGATCGGTATCCAGATCGACGCTGATGGCGCCTGCGTAAGACCTGCTCGAGGCAGGGCCCACTGGAACGTCCCAGCGATCGGTGTCGCCCAGGTAAATCCCCATGGGCGCAACCGGGCCACCATCGAAGATGCGCAGCTCCGAGGCGGGCTGGTTGCCCTCATCCCCAATCGCCGCGGGGGGAAAATGGCCACCGACGAGTACGCTGAGCACGCCAAGAGTGACCCGGGCGGGGCGCCAGACCGCGCTCACACGCCAGAGATGCTCAGCTCTTCCCCTGGTTCTCATGCAACCCCTCCTCCGCTGACGATCCTGACATCAGCCAGTGCCAGACACAGCGCGCCGCGGGTCGTAAGCATGAACGGAATATCTCCCCGGCTCAGTGTGCCACCCGCCAAGATGTCCAGCGGCAACCGTGCAAATTCCCAGGAGCCTTGCGGCAGCTCTCTCAGCAGCGAGGTGATGTCGTGACTCGCCGTGCCACTGGCTCTGGCGAGGCGAAACGTTACCGGGCTATCCGGTAATTCTTCCACCCGAATGGCCATGATCAGGCAGGGCTGTTCCCCAGCCAGCTGCTCGAGATAGCAGGGCTCGCTCACGCGGAAATAGATGCGCCCCTGGCCCGCGTCAGTCCAGCGCACCCGGATGGCGTCGCCCTGCACGTCCTTATCGATGGTCGCGACGGAGATAGCGCCGCCGCGGGACGTGGTCGTGACCCCAGTGACTGGGGTCATCGCTTCAATATGATCGCCAACACAAAGCTCGAAGGGATGGCGGGCGCGACCGTCAAACACCCGCATCTCGGTGCGACGCTTGCGGATGATGTCGGCAGCGCTGTCGCGCTCGGAGAGTCGTTCCAGCACGACCTCATCGGCACAGCGCAACCCATAGCCATACGGGAACAGGGGCGCATAATCCGCGTCGTGTCGATTGACGCTCGTCTGCAGAGCATCCACTGGCCAGGAAAAGGACAGGCGCCCGGAAAAGTCGTGCACCACCTGTCCCTCGACGGTGCCGAACAGCATATCCGCCACACCGTCACCCTCGGAACCCGGCAACCAGGCCACCACGAATGCATCGCAAGCGTTCAGCTCCGGGTTCACCCAGAGCGGGCGTCCCGTCAGCAACACCGCAACAACCGGAATACCCGCCGTCTTGAGCCGGCGCAGTAGTTCCAGGTCAGCAGGCGCTTCGCCGGAGTAGCTCAGGGTATCCCGGTCACCCTGACCTTCCGCGTAGGGGTTCTCTCCAAATACNNGAAGGAACCATCGATACTGAGCTCGGCCCGGCCGCCGGCTTCGGCAACGGCGATCCGGATACCCTGGAAGATAGAGGTGGCGCCGGGGAAATCCGAGTTGTCATTGCCGGTGCCCTGCCAGGACAGAGTCCACCCGCCGCACTGCTTGCCAATATCGTCAGCGCCATCGCCCGCAACCAGCACGTTCAGATTGGGCTTTAAGGGCAGGATGCCGTTGTCATTCTTCAGGAGCACCAGGGATTCGCGAACCGCGCGCCGCGCCAGGGCGCGATGCTCTGGGGAGCCGAGCCCAGCCGTGGCCCCGGCGCAGCGACGCTCAGAAGGTCGACCCTTGTCGAACAAGCCGGCGCGCAGCTTCACCCGCAGGATACGCCGCGCTGCGTCGTCGATCCGCTGTGTGGAGATCTCGCCATCGCGGACCTGGGCTATGGTGTTCGCCAGCAGCTCTCGCCAGTCCTCAGGAGCCATCAGCATGTCCACGCCGGCGTTTATGGCGTGGCCCGCCGAGGTATTGCTTGATCCGGCAATCTGGCCAAAGCCGTTCCAGTCCGTCACCACGATCCCGTCGAAGCCCATCTGCTTCTTGAGGATGCTGGTGAGCAGGTAGCGATGGCCATGCACCTTGTGCCCATGCCAGCTGTTNNGCTGTTAAACGCCGCCATGACGGTCTGCGCGCCAGCGGCCAGCGCCGTAACGTAGCCCTGACCGTGTATGCGCAGCAGTTCTTCCTCGCTGGCGGTGTTATCGCCCTGATCCCTGCCCTGCTCCGCACCGCCGTCGCCAATGAAATGCTTGGCGGTGGCAATCACCTTCCCGGCGGCCAGGAACTCTCGGGTACCGGGAACGCCCTGCAAACCTTCCACCATGGGACCGGCGAAGGCGCGCACAATCTCCGGATCTTCGGAAAACCCCTCGTAAGCGCGACCCCAGCGGTCGTCCCGGACGACGGCCAGGGTTGGCGCGAACGCCCAGTCGATGCCCGTCGCGGCGACTTCTCTGGCCGTGGCGGCAGCGATATCCCTGATCAGGCCTGGATTCCCGGTCGCGCCAAGGCCGATATTGTGGGGGAAGATCGTCGCGCCGAAAGTGTTGTTGTGGCCGTGGACCGCGTCAGTGCCCCAGATGATGGGAATGGGCACGCGGCCTGCCCCGTCGTCCATGGAGGCGTCATAAAAGCCGTCGGCCAGCGCTAACCAGTCGGCAACGCTGGCATGCTTGTCACCACCGGGGAAAGAACCGCCGCCGTTGAGGACCGCGCCGAGATGATGGCGGCGGACATCCGCGGGCGTGACGAAGGCGATCTCCGCCTGGATCATCTGGCCGACCTTCTGCTCC
>JABAOE010002665.1_pt7 | contig 14919 bp, 16 predicted proteins | sample 7062141 | NCBI WGS metagenome assembly JABAOE01 (sample SAMN14538627, study PRJNA623070) | marine sediment metagenome | biome: marine biome [ENVO:00000428]; feature: marine pelagic biome [ENVO:01000023]; material: deep marine sediment [ENVO:00002113] | place: India: Gulf of Khambhat ... | reverse complement strand
CAGCTCGGCAATGAACCTTGCCTCCATGAGGCCCCCAGCCTTGTGAACGCTCGTGTTGATGGAGTCCACGACGCCATGGCGAATGAGCTCGAAGGCTTCAGACACCGAACCCGCCGACTGATCCGCCTCGACCTTGATGGGCGAATGGTTTTTAACTTCCAGTAGGGCCTGAATCTGGGAACGTGGCACTGGTTGTTCAAATACTTCCACTTCCAGGTCCGCCAGGCCTTTGGCCAATCGAATGGCGGATTTTGCATCAAAGGCCTCATTGGCGTCGACCTTTAGGAAGACTTTGCTCCCCACAGCGTCTCTGACCTTGGCCACCCGCTTGATGTCGAGAGGATAATCGCCGCTCACTTTGAGCTTTAGAGCCGAGATCCCTTCTCCAACAATCCTCTGCGCATCCTCCGCCATCTTTTCCGGTTCGTCCAGGCTCATTAGCCGGATCACCCGTATCTCCTCTTTCACCTGGGTGCCCAGTAGAGTGTGTACAGGGACATGGAGGCTCTTAGCCAAGAGGTCGATGAGTGCCGTATCGACACCGGACTTGACTCGTCGATTGCCCATGAAGGCTCGGTTAATGGACTGTCTAATCTTTGCTAGCTGGTTTAATTCCTGGCCTATGATCTTTGGTTTGATGACGCTTTCGACGGCGTATCGGGCGGAACCCATGGTTTCGCCGGTTCTAGGGAAAACATCGATATAACCGTAACCGGTGACGCCCTCCTCGGAGCCAACCTCCAGCAACAAGCCTTCCGCATGATAGAACTGGTTCGCAGAGGTAATGAGGGGTTTGATGTAAGGCAATTTGATTTGCGAAATTTCTACTGTTTTCACTTTCATAGAACTATCCTCGACGGAGTAGACGGACTTCAGGCTTTGCTTCTGATCAGGGTGTCCACGGCCACGGCTCCCTGCCCTTCCGGCAGGACCATAATTGGATTGAGCTCGATGGTCTCCAGCTTCTCGGCAAAGTCGGCGGCCAGCCGGGACACCTTCAAAATAATGTCCACCACGGCCTGCTCGTCGCCCCTGGCTCGGCCCCTGGCCCCTCGCAGCATTTCGATTCCTTTTAACTCCTCGAGCATTTCCCGGGCATCCCGGTGTGCTAGGGGCGGCACACGAAGGGATACGTCCTTTAAGAGCTCGGCGTAAATGCCGCCCAATCCGAAGAGGACCACGGGGCCCAGCTGTGGATCAACGTGAGTTCCCACGATCACTTCCGTCACCCCGGAAACCATCTTTTGAACCAGGATCCCTTCTAGGTGTACTTGAGGGACGCGACTCCTCATCTTCTGGCTCAGTTCGTTGAATCCTCTTTCAACTTCCGGACCCGTCTGGAGGTTGGTCAAAAGCGCGCCTTCCTCGGTCTTATGGGGAAGATCCGGCGAGATGACCTTCAAAGCGACGGGTAATCCAACATGGGTGGCTGCTTTGATTGCGTCACTGGATGATTGGATCAAGGCTTCCTTTGCCAGGGGGATCTCATAGGCTGAGAGAAGGTTTCGAGAATCCGTGTGACTCAAGGTTTCACCCTTGCCCGTTTGGATGAGGGTCCTTGTCCTGGCGTGTACCTGTTCTCTCTTAGAATCGGATGGTGGAATTCTGTCCCTTGGAGGATCCTGGAGGCTGGACCACCATAAGAGGTTTTTGAGCNNAAGAGGTTTTTGAGCGCCCGCAAGCTCTTTTCGTACTCCAGTAAAAAGGGAACCTCCAACTGGGAAAAAAACTCGAACCAGGAAGGATCCAACTGCTCGCTCGCTCGGGATAGAAAGACGATACCCTTGCCCTGTTCCTTGAGCACCTCCCTGGTGCGCGTGTAGAGGTCCTTTAGGCGCTCATTGGGGGCTTTCGGTAAACTGAGCCTGCAGCAGATCAGATCAAAGGACTCCTCCGTCGAAAAATCCTTAAGGCAGCTAAGAAATTTCGATGGGTCCGCTTGATGGAGGTCCTCGATATCCAGCGGATTTCCGTTGAAATGGACCTTGTCAAAATAAGATGTCAGATTTTCATAGGTGCTGGTACTGGGTTCCGGTAGGCTCAGGCCGACCCGCTCTCCGATATCCGACAAAAAACTACAGTCGCCGCCTGAAATGGTGACGATACCAATTCCCTTGGAGCGCGTTGCAACTGGACCGCGGGGACGGTGAACAAGCGCGATGACGGTTTCCAGCATCTGGTCCATATTGTCGACGGAGATGACCCCCTTTTGCTTGAAGAGGGCCTGCCAGGCGGCACCCGAGGTGGCCAGATTTCCCGTGTGGGATTCGATGGCCCGGCTTCCCTTCGTCGATTGCCCGACCCTGAGAGCTACAATGGGCTTTCCCAGATCCCGTGCCACGTCCAGGAGCGCAACGAATTCGTCTGGCTTTTTGATGGATTCGATGAGAGCGACAACAACCTGCACTTCGGGGTCATGAATCAGCCAGGCAAGATAATCCGTGAGCCCCAGATCCACCTCATTGCCGGCGGCGATACCATAACGAAAACCGATTCGACGATCTGATGCGGTATTAAAAAAAAGATTCAATAGTCCGCTGCTGTGAAAAACCGCCCCCACACCTCCGATCTGGAGCCCTTGGGGCAACGGCGATGACCAGAGGGCTACGCCGCCCGGGGTCGAAAGAAATCCCAAGGTGTTGGGCCCACTAATGGAGACGTTTCCCTCCTTGGCAAGGGCCGAAATCTTATTCTGAAGCTCTCTTCCGTTCTCACTAAATTCACCAAACCCGGTGGCCACCATCAAGACGGACTTCACTCTTTTTTTAACGGCTTCCTCTAATACCGTTAGGGTGGCCGCGGGCGGAATGGCCAGCACCGCAAGATCCACATCGGAAGGAATGGCGGTAAGTCCCGGGAAACAGGTCCGGCCCCTCAAAGTGTCGTACCTTGGATTTACGAGGAATAAATTTTCTTCCGGGAAATGGAATTGCTTTAGATTCTGAAGCAGAGACAAAGCGTAATGGTTTCGCTCGGACGCGCCCACAATGGCGATTCGATTTGCGCCCAGCAGCGACCGCAGTCGGACCGGCGGTTCATTTGGATTCATCAAGCCCGTCGCCTCCCTCCGGGGTGGCTTCGCGATAAAGTCCCAGGGACTGAAGCACCGGCGAATCATTCATAGAAAATAGAATGGCATCCTCCGAAGAGGACGAATTTTTGTGCTGATGGGATGCCCAGATGGGAAGGCAAAAGACATCCCCCTCTCTCCATTCAAATGTTTTTCCGTCGATGACGCTGAAACCGTTGCCCCGGACCACATTGTAAATGACGCTGCTCGTATGGCGATGGGCCCGGGTTTGTTCTTCCGGACGTAAAAGCTGAATCCAACAGTCGATGGTGGGCATCACGGGTCCTCCCGTGAAGGGGTTGCAAAACTGCATGGCCACCCCATCGTAAGGACTGCCGTCATGGCTGCGCAGCTCCATCAATTTCTCTTCCGTTCGAGCCCAACGATAATTCAACAGGGCGAATTCCGTGTGGCCTTCCTTTCCCCTACGGGCAACAGACCCCCGCCGCTGAACCGGCGAATGGACTCGTCACGACTTGAGGTCACGGGTTGCAGTTCACCCGGGTAGTCTTCATAAAAATTCGTGCCTAAGGTGAATACTAGCGGAACGTCCAACCCATCCATCCACAGCATGGGCTCCTCGTGTTCGCTGTAATGTCCATGCCAGTACCAACTGGGGGTTAACAGGAAGTCACCTTTTTCCATAGACTCTGGCTCGCCGTTGACCACGGTACAGGCCCCCTTCCCTTCTTTGATGAACCTGAGGGCCGCCGGAGTGTGGCGATGGGAAGGAGCCACTTCCGTGCCGTGAAGCATTTGGATTGAAGCCAATAGGGTGTGAGTTGTTCCCACCCAGTTGCCGGGTAGTCCTGGGTTATGGAGGGTCAGCACACGCCGGTCCGCACCTTCACCCCCTACGGGGATCAAGTCCCCGGCCTCCAGAATGCGGCGCCTGAGATGTTTCCAAGGCCAGACATGAGGCTGGATTGGGGTTCGGGGTCGGCTCGCCCTTTCCGCCGTGGCTACCCACAAGGGGTAGAGGTGCTCCGTTCTCACGGTTTCTTCAAACTCTCGGAGAGTCAAGGGCGGACTCCCTTCTGAGTCTTTGCGTCCCGCAATTTCTTGTGTCGTCTTTGCCATGGGTGGCCTCCTCCGACATGGAGTCCTGACGGTGGCCATCATAGATGAATTCCCAAAATCAGACAACTGTCATGGACGTTGCCAATCAGGACTGGGAAGATGATCTGTTTTAAATCCGCGCCGTTCGATGTCCGACGCCCTCAGCATAGCCAATTGCTCCCTGTTGCATGTTTCCGGGCCTCGTTTTATGATCAGTGTCTGGGAAGATTTGTACCGTAAGCTTTCCTTCCGGTTTTACGGACCCCTGGGAGTAGTAAAACAGACACCACAACCGGCCATGGCGGTGTAGCTCAGATGGTCAGAGCACGCGGCTCATATCCGCGGCGTCGTAGGTTCGATTCCTACCACCGCCACCAACTCTTTCCGAGGTGCCCCCCATGTGGAAAAGGCGAGATTATTTGCCATCCTAGAATTGATACGCCATCTATGAAAAAATGTTTCCACCATCTGATGAAAAAAATCATATCACCTCGAGGGGTGTGGGAGCAGCGAGGGAATGTCTCTAGAGGGTAAGACAATACTCCTTACGGGTGGAACCGGTTCTTTTGGTGAGAAATTCACCGAGGTCGTCCTCCAAGAATATCAACCGAAAGCAATTCGGATTTTCTCCCGCGGCGAGCTTTTGCAGATGCAAATGGCAGAGCGGTTCGATCACGATCCCAGGCTTAGATTCTTCATAGGTGACGTACGCGACAAGGAGCGTTTGGATCTAGCCATGAAGGGTGCAGATATCGTTGTACACGCGGCGGCCCTGAAGCAGATTCCGGCATGTGAGTACAATCCCTTCGAGGCCATTCAGACCAATGTGATGGGTGCCAAGAACGTCATCGATTCCGCGTTGGGTCGAGGAGTCGCCAAGGTGCTCGCCATCAGCACGGACAAAGCAGTGAACCCCGTGAATCTATATGGCGCAACGAAACTGTGTGCTGAAAAGTTATTCATCCAGGGAAATTCCTATTCCGGAGATGGAGGACCTCTCTACAGTTGCACCCGCTACGGCAATGTGTTTGAAAGCCGGGGTAGCGTCTTTGAGGTCTTTAAAAGACAACGTGAGAATGGAAAAATTACAGTGACCGACAACCGCATGACCCGATTCTGGTTGACCATCGAGCAGGGAGTTCGATTTGCTATCGGTTGCATTGACAGGATGAAAGGGGGAGAAATCTTTGTCCCGAAAATTCCCAGTATCCGCATTATGGATCTGGTGAAGGGAATCGCCCCCAACTGCAAAATTGAATTTATAGGAATACGATCTGGGGAAAAACTTCACGAGGTTTTGATCTCAAGGGACGAGTCGCGCCAGACCTACGAATTTGAGAATTATTTCTTTGTGAGGCCGGCTCATCAGTGGTGGAAAGCGAAGGAATGGACAAATGGTACGCCCGTTCACGAAGGTTTTCAATATACGAGCGATGAAAACGATCACTGGCTGTCCGTGGACGAACTCCGTGGCATGATAACCAAGCTGTAAAGTGCCAAGAGCAAGACGATGGCGGAGAAGATGATTCCCTATGGACGGCAATGGGTCGAGCCGGACGACATCGAAAGTGTCGTAGAGGTGCTACGTTCGGATTGGCTTACCACTGGACCTCGTGTGGGAGAGTTTGAGCGCGCTTTTTCCGAGTACACGGGTACGACGGAATCTGTAGCGCTGAGCAGCGGCACCGCTGCTCTGCACACGGCCATGTATGCCGTTGGGGTAGCCCCAGGAGATGAAGTCATTGTTCCGGCCATGACCTTTGCGGCCACGGCTAACTCCGTGGTCTTCCAGGGGGGCATCCCTGTTTTTGTGGACGTGGACCGAGAATCCCTGCTCATCGATCCTGCGCAAGTCGAATCAAAGGTTACCTCTCGGACCAAGGCGATAATCGCTGTAGATTATTGTGGTCAGCCCTGTGACTACGACGCTCTTCGAGCCATCGCCGATGGCCATCACCTGCCCCTCGTGGCGGATGCCTGTCACGCTCTTGGGGGGCGTTACAACGGACGTCCCGTAGGCTCTCTGGCAGATCTGAGCACCTTCAGCTTCCATCCAACGAAGAACATTACCTCCGGTGAAGGCGGCATGGTGACGACCAACGATCGTCACGCGGCCGAGCGAATGCGCCAGTTTCGTAACCACGGTTTGACCAGGGATAGCCACGCACGCGAGCAGGCAGGCTCATGGGTCTATGAGATGGTGGATCTAGGGTATAATTATCGGTTATCGGACTTGCATTGCGCTCTCGGAATGAGTCAGTTGAAAAAATTGCCTGCTTGGGTGATCCGTCGGCAGCAACTCGCACGGCTTTACGATTCTGCCTTCGCTGATATGAAGACATTACAACCTCTGGCGGTCCGAGCAGGAGTATCTCATTCCTATCATCTTTATGTCGTTCAATTGGATCTCACAGAGCTACAGACTACTCGGGAATTGGTATTCTCGGCCCTGCGAAATTTAGGAGTCGGCGTCAACGTACACTACATTCCGGTTCATCTCCATCCCTATTATCGCAAGCGTTTTGGTACGGGGCCAGGGTTATGCCCTGTAGCCGAAAAAGCTTATGAATGCATGCTTTCCCTTCCCATTTTTCCACGAATGACCAAAGATGATATCGACGGTGTTATTCGCGCTGTAACCAGTGTGTTGCGGAGTTCTTAGACAATGTTCTGATACCCCTTTATGAGGTGGCCTAACACTCATGCGGATCGCCATTCTAGGTTATGGTTCCATCGGCCGTCGTCATCTGCAAAATCTGCAAGCTCTCGGCTACACAGACATCCTGGTCTATGATCCAGACCAAAGGGCTCGTTGCCTAATCCAGGAAACTACCGGCCTTTCCAGCCTCGACTCGCTGGATAAGGTCTGGTTAAATAAGCCCGACATGGTGTTGGTGACTGCATCCACATCCTCACACGTGGAGCTTGCGCTGCAAGCAGCGCGCCATGGTTGCCACTTGTTTGTTGAAAAGCCGCTCTCCTACACCATAGATGCTCGGTTGTTTGAGTTATTGGACGAGGTTGAAAAGCGAGGTTTGATTAACATGGTAGGGTGCAACATGCGGTATCACCCTGGCCCCGTGGCAGTGAAAGAGTTACTGCAATCAAAGTTTATTGGTGACACCATTGCAGCGCGAATCCACGCAGGCTCGTATCTGCCACACTGGCATCCTGGTTCAGACTACCGAAAGAACTATAGCGCATCTCCGGCCTCCGGAGGAGCAGTCTTGGACTGTATTCACGAGATTGATCTCGCCATCTGGTATTTTGGTCCCGCCAAACTTGTTGGAGCAGCTGGTATTCCAGCTGTGTCTATTGGTTTACAGACCGACGGCATGGCTGAGATCCTGCTGCGTCATGAGTCCGGTGTCTTGAGTAGCTTGCACTTAAACTTTTTGCAGCGGGATTATAAGCGGAGTTGTCAGGTTATTGGGAGTGAAGGAACCATCTACTGGGATTTTAAAAAGCGTCAAATCAAGGTCTTTGGAGACGACGGGGAGCTGATGAAACGCCAAGGGGAGCCTGACGGATGGCAGTTGAATCAGATGTACGTTGAGGAAATAAAGGATTTTCTCCAATCAGTCGAAACCCTAAGGCCTCCGGTCAATTCTATTTCGAATAGCCTAGACACGCTCAAAATTGCACTCGCCGTGAAATCGAAAGTGACAGAGGCATCGTGAGCATATTGGCAATTATCCAAGCCCGAATGGGTTCGAATCGATTTCCGGGGAAAGTTCTCGCACCCATTGCCGGCAATCCAATGCTATGGCACGTGGCAGAGCGAACGGGGCGGGCAAAAACCCTAGACAAGATTATTGTGGCAACTTCTCAAAGTCCAGATGATGATCCCGTGGCCGCGTTTTGCGCGAAGGAGAACATTGAATGCTTTCGGGGTAGCAATGAGGATGTTCTTGATCGCTACTATCAGGCCGCACGCCGAACCGCTAATCCAACCATTGTCCGAGTCACCGCGGATTGCCCACTTTTGGATCCGGGAATTGTGGACGAGGTAGTGAAGGTCTATGAAGGTGGTGCTTACGATTACGTTAGCAACATTTTCCCTCGTACCTACCCTGACGGGCTGGACGTGGAGGTCTTCTCATTGTCAGCGTTGGAGCGTGCCTGGCTCGAGACGAAAGAGCCGTCTGACCGTGAGCACGTCACTCCGTATATGCGGGAGCAAGCAAACCATTTTCGCGTTGGCAGCGTTATGCAGACCGAAAATCTTTCACACATGCGGTGGACGGTAGATTATTTGCAAGACTTACGTTTCGTCCGTGCGGTATATGACCATTTGAAATCGATGGAATTTGGTTTTGTGGAGGTACGAGATCTTTTGAAGGAATGTCCCGAGCTGCTACAGATCAACTCGGATGTGAAACACAGGGAGTTCGATCGATAGCTTTGCGTAGCACCTTAACGGTTAAGGAGGGATAATGAGTCAAAAAGGGCAACAGCTCTACCGGAGAGCGAGTCAAGTGATACCAGGTGGAACACAACTGCTATCCAAAAGACCCGAAATGATTCTTCCTGACCAATGGCCAGCCTACTACGCGCGTGCCCGTGGAGTGGAGACCTGGGCTCTGGACGGGACAAAATATATCGATATGAGCACCAGTGGCATCGGTGCCTGTGTCTTGGGATTCGCCGACCCTGATGTGGACAGCGCCGTTCATAGCGCCATCGACTCGGGTTCTATGGCAAGTTTAAATTGCCCCGAGGAGGTGGAGCTCGCAGAACTACTCTGTGAGTTGCATCCCTGGGCGGATATGGTTCGGTACGCCCGGGGCGGCGGTGAAGCTATGGCCGTGGGAGTCCGAATTGCACGTGCCTGTACAGGTCGAGACAAAATCGCCTTCTGCGGGTATCACGGCTGGCACGATTGGTATGTTGCCGCAAACTTAGCTGAGGCGCATGCCCTGGACAGTCATTTGCTCTCGGGCATAGAACCCAACGGTGTTCCCCGAGGATTGATGGGGACAGCCCTTCCCTTTCACTACAACAACCTCCAGGAACTGGAGAGCCTGGTTGAATCCCATGGAGACCTCGCCGCCATCGTGATGGAGCCGCTTAGAAGCCAGCAACCTCAACCGGGATTTCTGGAAGGGATCCGAAAAATAGCCACGCAAATCGGTGCCGTCCTGATATTCGACGAGGTAACATCAGGCTGGAGAATGAACACCGGTGGTGTTCATTTACTTCACCCTGTGGTGCCTGATGTGGCAGTCTTTGCCAAAGCCATTAGCAATGGTTACCCTATGGCGGCAATTATAGGAATCAAGGGGATCATGGAAGCGGCCAAATCTTCATTCATAAGCAGCACTTCTTGGACGGAAAAAATCGGGCCTGTGGCAGCATTGGCAACCATTCGTAAACACAAAAGCTGTAGTGTGGCCGAGAGAATCATCAAGGTGGGAGAACAAGTTCAATCGGGATGGCTTGAGTCTGCACATCGCGCCGGGTTGGCTGTAGAAGTTACAGGGATTCCGCCGTTAAGCCACCTCTCTTTTAACTATGAAAACAGGGACGCCATTCGCTCCCTGTTTACACAATCTATGCTCTATAGGGGTTTTTTGGCCACTGACTCCTTTTATGCGACCTATGCACACCTAGAGGAACACATTAATAGCTACCTCGTGGCAGTGGAGGAAACGTTTCAAAGCTTAGCCAGGGCCGTCGAAAATGGAATGGTGGAACGGCAGCTCCGAGGTCCGGTGGCACAGTATGGTTTTCAACGCTTAACATGAATCATTGGCTGGTTATTCGCGCCGACGCAGGGCTCCATGAAGGGGCGGGCCACCTCATGCGATGCCTGGCATTGGCACAGCAGTGGCAAAGTTGTGGAGGGCAAGTCCATTTCGTTTCAGCTTGTAACGTCGACGGTTTACGAAGCAGAATTTTTCAAGAAGGGTTTACTTTTACCGCCATCGAAAATCCGTTTCCCCACCCCGCGGATTGGGAAATCTTTGAGACCGTGTTGAGGAGCCATGAACGTGCATGGGTTGTAGTGGATGGGTACCATTTCGATTCTACTTATCAACGTCTCATCAAAGAGTCCGGTTGCCGCCTCATGGTGATTGATGATATGGCCCCCCTACCCCATTACTATGCGGATATAATATTGAACCAAAATATGCATGCCCAAGAGTTGCATTACAAATGTGAACCTTTCACCGAATTGTTGTTAGGTATCCGTTACGCTTTGCTACGACCCGAGTTCCTGGTATGGCAAAATTGGCAGCGACAGATTTCGGTGGACGGGTGCAGGGTGCTGGTTACTTTAGGTGGAAGCGATCCAGAGGATCAAACGGTAAAAGTGATAGAAGCAATAGAAGAGGTGGCCGTTTCGGGACTCGAGACGGCTGTTGTTATCGGACCTGCAAATGGCGAATTGAAACCCCCAAAATCCCCTTATCGCGGCTCTGGCTTATCTACTCAATATGTTTGTGACGCTGACAACATGGCAGAACTCATGGCATGGGCTGACGTTGCAATATCTGCGGCTGGAAGTACCTGCTGGGAGTTGATGTTTATGGGTGTACCCAGCCTTATGCTAGTGAAAGCTGAGAACCAGCAGCCCATAGCGGAAAAAATTGCCGAAGCTCACGCTGGAATCAACCTAGGATGGTATTACGGAGNNCAAATAGCGGACAATGTCTCTGCGTTGCTTCTTGATCATGGATTGCGGGAATCCATGAGCCATAGAGGCCGAGATTGTGTGGATGGTTTGGGAGTTAGACGTGTCCTATCCTCCCTGGGAGACAGCATACAGGATTGGCCCCACGGCGTTGAGAAATAGAAGATGCGGATTTTATTTTTTGGCAACAATTGGGTTGGATGGCAGGTGATCGAGTGGCTCCGGGAACAGGGTGAAGATATCGTCGGATTGGTGATCCATCCTCAGGCCCAGCGCAAGTATGGTGAGGAGATCATCCATAGCGCCGGTTTAACCACAAGCTCTATTTTCCTTGGGACAGATCTCAGGAAGCCGACGACCACCGCAGCCATCCGGGCCCTGGCCCCCGACATTGGAATCTCAGCCTTGTTTGGCTATATCTTACAACCCGATCTCCTCAATTTAATGCCTTTGGGTTGCGTTAATATCCACCCCGGATTGCTCCCTTACAACCGGGGCACCAATCCCAACGTATGGTCTCTTGTTGAAGGCACACCCGCGGGGGCAACAATTCACTACATGGACTCTGGAGTAGACACAGGAGATATCATAGCCAATCTTGAGGTTCCTGTTGAGCCCGTGGACACGGGAGAGACCCTGTATCGCAAATTGGAGGCTGCCTGCGTCGACTTATTCAAGGAGGCCTGGCCGGTGATACGCTCGGGGCATTCACGACGAATCCCTCAAGACCAGAAGGCAGGTACTGCCCATCGCATCGATGACCTCAAACAAATCGATGAAATCCAACTTTCTCGTAAATATTCGGCAAGAGAACTGATCGATATCTTACGCGCTCGCACCTTTCCGCCCTACGAGGGAGCGTACTTCGTGTATCAGGGAAGAAGGGTCTATCTCCAGATCCAGCTGCAATACGAAGAGAAAATGGAGAAGAGCCGTGGTTGAGTGGGACATTGAAATTTGCGACCGTCGAATTGGTTCCGGTCAGCCCACCTTTATTGTAGCTGAAATGTCTGCAAATCATCACCATGACCTCGGTGAGGCGATTAAGCTCATCGAGGCAGCCAACGAGGCCGGGGCCGATGCTGTTAAACTCCAGACCTATCGAGCTGACACCATAACGATTGATTGTGACAACGAGTATTTTAGGATCCAGGGTACCCTGTGGGAAGGGCGAAGACTTTTTGATTTGTACAAGGAGGCCGCCACACCATGGGACTGGCACCCAAAACTAAAAAAAATAGCAAATGAATTAGGGCTGGCACTCTTCTCCACTCCTTTTGACGAGACGTCCGTGGATTTCCTTGAAGAAATGGGTGTCCCGGCCTACAAGATTGCTTCGTTTGAGTTGGTGGATTTTCCTTTGATTAGAAAAGTCGCACGCACCGGGATGCCCGTTATTCTCTCCACAGGTATGGGTACTTTTAGCGAGATCAGCGAGGCAGTTAAGATCCTTCGCGAGCATGGTAGCCCAATAGTGTTGTTGAAGTGCACAAGTGCCTACCCTGCCTTACCAGAGGAAATGAATCTGCGCACAATTCCCGACTTGGCCAATGCCTTCCGGGTCCCGGTCGGCTTGTCGGACCACACTCTGGATACAACAGTTCCAGTAACCGCAGTCGCTTTGGGGGCGTGTGTAATTGAAAAACATCTCACCCTCTCCCGTGCCAAAGGTGGACCCGACAGCGCGTTTTCGCTCGAACCATTGGAGTTTAAACGGATGATTGCTGCGGTACGCGTAGCGGAGAAGGCCATGGGGAACGTTTACTATGGTGTCAGCAGACATGAACCAGACAGTTACATTCTAAGGAGATCATTGTTTGTTGTGCAGGATATGAAACGCGGTGAAACGTTCACCCCCAAGACGCTTCGCTCCATTCGTCCCGGTCATGGACTGAGCACAAGACACCTAGAAGAGATACTGGGATCCCGAGCTAGCTGCGATATCAAGCGTGGAACCCCGCTTTCCTGGGATTTAGTAGCAGGCAAGGGGCGATGAAGATGGCATTGAGCCTTGGATCCCCAAAATGTTTTTTTTATGCAAAGGTTATCTCTCGAAGCCTTATCCAAGCATTTCATGGTTTGAAGACTTTGAAATTGGAAATGCGAACATCCGCTCCATAAATGCTTATTCGGGATTTCACAATAATAATGCTATGAATTCACAGAACCGACTCCTGCCACGCGGGGCAGAGCCTAATGTGCGTCTTGTGAATTGGCAGTTACGGTTATTCACCTAGAAATATTGTTGTTTATGCATGCTGAGGTTTCCAGATATGTTTTGTTCTTACAGGGGTCATCGGGATTTGGTGGCTCAAAGGTCTGTTTATTGAATCTGCTAGAAGCCGTGAAGATGGCAGGTTATAAACCCGTCGTTGCTTGCCCTGACCGTGGTTGGTTGACAGACCAGCTCGACCATCTTGAAATCGACTATGTTTTATTGCCTTTCTACGCCTGGCGTAAATTCTTTGATCGACCCAGGGTTCGCCCCTCGATTCGTAAACAATGGATCCCTTCGTTGGCCCGGTGGCAATTCAACATCGTACACAGCAACGAGTTTTGGTGGGGACCTCACGCGGTAGAGCTGGCCAAGCTCATCGAAGCTCCCGCTGTTGTTCATCTACGGGATGGCCACCACACTCTCAAAAAGGCGCGGCAATATCAGCTGGCCGGGGCACAGGCCATCGTTGCATCCTCTTCGGAACTTCGTCAAAAGTTTGCGCCTGACCCGCTCATCCATGATCGGACCATGGTGATCTTTGACGGCCACAGGGAACGAACATTTCATGAAGGCAGGGAAAAAGCACGGGATTTGTTTCGACTTGGACCGGACGATATTACGCTGGGAAGCGCAGGAACGTTGAGTGAACGGAAAAACCAAAGGCTGCTTTTGCACGCCGTGGCCAACCTTAAACACCGGTTGCCAGATTTATCGATTAAAGTTCTCATTGCGGGTGATGCGATCCCATCCTACGGGCAGGTGTTAAAGCGCGAAATCCAACAACTGGGACTTGCCGCAAATGTGCAATTGTTGGGTCACCTAACTGAGATGGGCTCTTTCTATGCCGCCATTGACATCTTCGTCCACAGTGCGCGTCGCGAAGGGCTCCCTAGCGTTGTGCCCGAAGCCATGTTTAGTAAAAAACCCATTGTAGCAACTGCCGCTGAGGGTGTGGGGGATGCTTTGCCGGATGAACGTTTTGGTTGCGTTGTACCCATCGATGACCGGGCGGCCCTGGAGCGCCAGATCGAACGATTGTTGTTACACCCCGAACTTTGTAAGGCGATGGGTGAGCAGGCGTTTGAACGTGCCCATCAGTGTTTTAGCTTGAAAGCGCTTCAGGAGAATACAGCGAAGCTCTACAGCAATATCGTCCAGAAGCACACTGCGGGTTGCCAATTATTGGTCTCAGAGTAGTTATGCCCTTATTCATTTCATTTCCCAAACAGGTCGAAATAGACGGGGTAAGAGTGCCCGTCAGAGACATCCCTCTCAGTCGCAAGATGAAACGCAGGCTCATGAAAGGGCTATATGAAACCGCCGAGCGAAAGATCATAAAACGTTTCATCCACCCCGGTGACAAGATTTTGGAGGTGGGCGCGTCCATTGGCATCGTAACGTGTTTTTTGTCTCAAGCAGCCAATGGAGCCAGGATCGTCAGTATCGAGCCTGACGCGCGGCTAAAGGTCCATTTTGATCGACAAATTGAACTCAATGGTGCAACGGTTGAATTGATTAACGCTGCCTGCTGTCCGATCTGGAGGCAATCCGTTCCGGAATCCGTAAGCTCTCAAGCTTTTTTGCCTTCTCACGACCCGCTAACAGGAAGAGCCATGGGTTCCACCCCGGGGACGGTTCCGGTACGTTGGATCACGGCCGAGCAGGCCTGCGCCGACACCGGCCTCGAACCGACGGCGCTGGTTGTTGATGTCGAGGGCGCAGAAGCGATTTGGGCTGAACTCCCGCCCAGTTTTCCTGAATCGATTCGAATGATTCTAGTCGAGATTCATCCGGAGATCATAAACATTGAAGTTGCTGGAAAAGTAGTTCAAGCAGTCCTAGATGAGGGATTTCGAGTATCAGGTGTTCGAGGCAATGTTTTCGCCTTTGAGCGAAGACATTAGTCAATGTCCATTGGAAAACACTGGCTCCTAC
>JABAOE010000271.1_pt3 | contig 14927 bp, 15 predicted proteins | sample 7062141 | NCBI WGS metagenome assembly JABAOE01 (sample SAMN14538627, study PRJNA623070) | marine sediment metagenome | biome: marine biome [ENVO:00000428]; feature: marine pelagic biome [ENVO:01000023]; material: deep marine sediment [ENVO:00002113] | place: India: Gulf of Khambhat ... | reverse complement strand
GGTGCTGGAAGCCTCTGCGAAGCTGAGGAAGAGCAGCGTCGACTGTTTGAGCGCAGCGAGTTTCGGCGCTGCCCGAAGCGAGCAGCTAAGGCTTCCCGCCGATCAACCACTGGAGCGATGGGACGCCAGCTCCTAAGCGCACGATACGACATCATGCTAAGCTTGACACGAGACGAAAGGGCTTCTTAGACTCTAAGAAGATGATGCAAAAGGTATCTGATCATTCGGAACGATGTCGCCACTGCAAAGAGCGAGTCTACCAACTGCTCGAGGCAATCTACGGCGAGTGTATTCTCAATCAATCCTTTTCATGGGGCACGCATCCCGAAGACTATGGCGGTACGCCCATGGAGCAGGCATTGAAGGAGATTCAGCATCAGCTGGGCAAACTGAGGGGTTATTTAGATTTTATCAAGGCAGAGCGAATGCCGCCTTGCGATTACTACCTCCCCAAAGAAAAGGTGATCATAGAGTTTGATGAGAGCCAACATTTCTCCGCTCCACGATTGATTGCTTTGAACCACTATCCGTCGGAATGGCAAGTGGGTTTTTCGGTGGACCGCTGGATTCAACTCTGCCGGCAGATTAACGCCAAGGATGATGAGCCACCGGACCGGGACGAACGGCGCGCCTGGTACGACACACTCCGTGATCTCTTGCCGCCGTTCCACGGAATGGGACCCACCCTACGAATCTACGCTGACGATTTTCACTGGTGCTCTCTCGACCAGAAAACAGAGAAAGACCTTATAACTTTTCGTAAGCTTTTGAATTGCCCACCAAGATGAGCGAGTAGGCCTGAGTACTTAGAGTAAGGTACGGGAACGACGGCGAGCAGTCGTAAGGGGGATGAGGCTAAGGGGCCCAGTTCTCCATTTTACGATGATCCAAGAAGCATACAGCCTTCTTGGACCAATGCCCTTGGCGGAAGTGGGCGACGCAGGGGAGCGAGACGGGAGGCCGCAGGCATCGGACGTGCAGCTTCAGATATTCACAGGCCTACTGCCTGCGGCCGGAGACGCGCTCCCCGAGGAGCAATGATGGGTTTATTCATCAAAGCGAGGACCAATCTAGGCAGCCCAGGGGACGAAGCCTAGCCCCTAGACTCTTTCTTGGGGGAAGGGTTTCGGCTATGTTGAAAATCATACCGAAATATTATTCAGGAGGATCACGATGTCAGAGTTGACAGGAGAGAAGTGTACCGCTTGTCGAGCGGATTCCCCTCATGTAACGGATTCAGAGGTCGTCGAACTCCATCCCATGGTTCCGGAATGGAAGCTAATTGAAGAAGGCGGGATACGAAAACTCGATCGTATCTTTCGCTTTCCCAACTTTGTGAAAGCCCTCGCCTTTACCAACGGCATCGGCGAACTGGCGGAAGCGGAGGGCCACCATCCCAGAATTACCACCGAATGGGGGAGGGTCAACGTGACCTGGTGGACCCACAAGATCAAAGACCTTCACCGAAACGACTTTGTCATGGCAGCCAAAACGGATCAGCTCTACGCCACTACAACTCAGACCAACTGACCAAGACAATTCGACGGACTCTTTGAATGTCTTGAGCAAGGGATCAAGGAGAATAAAGATTCAGCTACCGTTACCCATAGGCAATCGCGCCAAGGGGAGCAAATTGACCCTGCTGGATTTGCTGCAACGCGCCACCGGCGGTCACAAGCTCAACCGGCAGAGGGTCTTTCGCCCGTCTTTGGCTTACCAACTCCTCCACGATCCGTTCTGGATCTGGTGCGAGCACCATGCTCCCCGCTCAGAGGCCGTGGACGAAACCACGCGCTACGAAAGAATGCGAATGCAACAAGGTGTGGAGTTTGAGCATGCCTGGATCAAAGCAAACTACCCTGACGCAGTCACGATCAAACCTGCCTACGGTCTCGAGGCGTTGAATAACACGCTGGAGGCTATCCTTGCCGGCGTGCGCGTTATTGCGCAACCACAACTCTGGGACCTGGAGGGTGAAACTTACGGCAAAGCCGACCTCCTTATCCGCGACGACTCCCACGCTTCGGATCTCGGTCCGTTTCACTATTATCCGGTGGAACTGAAGAGATCCAAATCGGTCCGCCCGTATCATGTCCTCCAAACCGCTTCTTACAACAGGATGATGGGGCGGATTCAGGGCTACACCCCGGAGAGGCTAACGGTAGCCCTGCCCACTCGGAAAGAGACGATTGCCTATTTCGACGCGGAAAAGGAACTCGATGACAGTCTCGCCAGGTGGAAAGATATCCGCGACGGGCGCTGGACCCCTGAACCCGGCCGGCCACCGGAGGTGACCGATTCTCCCTGGCGTCAATTCGGCAACAAGCTAGTCGATTCCCGAATGGATCTCGTCCTCCTTGCAGGCATTGGTTCCCGGGAGCGGGACAAGCTCCGTCAGGCGGGCATCCATCGGGTCGACCGGCTCTGGAATCTAGGGCTCGAGGAGGTCTGCGACATTCTTGGCGAAGGTTATGGCCGAACCGCTTACTACGTTGCCCAGGCCTACAGGACCCGGAGTCCCATTCCAAAACCCGGAATCCACCTCGCGATCCCCCGTGGCAAACGGCATCTCTACTTTGATTTTGAGACTTCGGATGGCGTCCATCCCACCGAACCTCCCCATGTTTATCTCATCGGTTGCTGGGATGCCGAGCGGGATCAATTCGTCAAATTCTTGGCCTGCGGCGCTGAAGACGAGGAGAGGATCTTTACAGAATTCCTTGACTATATCGGAGAGGTTGAGACGAGTCGTCTCTACCACTGGACGGATTTCGAGACCCGGCAGATATCCACCCTCATGAATCGTTGGCCCAACTTGCGGGGATCGCTACAGGCGATGCTCGCATCCTGTGTCGATTTGAAACCGTTGATCCAATCGGCGGTATATCTTCCGGTGCCGACCTTTTCCATCAAGAGTGTGGCGCCGGCGTTAGGCTTTCACTGGCGCCAAAAAGCTTTCGGCGCTTTTGAGTCCATGGTCTGCTATTGGGATTACCTCGAAACCAAGGGAAAAGGTCAAATCGACAAGGCCGTTCTCTACAACGAAGACGATTGCGTAGCCATGTGGCACGTGGATCAGGAGCTAGCCAGACTTCCTGCCCTTAACCAAAGCGACGGTCATGACTGACCCAGGACCTTGAGCTTCGTATCTATGAAGAGCTTGTGGGAGAAATCCAGCATGTAAGCAATCTTCCGAATCTCCTCGATTTCATCGTTGGAGGTTTTTCCTTCGGCTTTAGACAACGCAAAGATCCCTTCAACGAGGCGCTTACGTTCTGGCACCGACATGATGCGTTTCGCCTCTTGCACCAATCGGTGTAGATCCACACCACCACGGACGGTTTCCAGCGCCACCTCGATCACCCCTCCAACCGCTTCCGCCGAGGTTCCCCAAACCTCCTGAAGGACTTTTTTCATGTAGGCTTCCTCCTGGGGCAGAAAATCGTTGTCCACATACCCCACGCACCCCAAGAACGTTGCGCTGAGAGTGAGTTTTTTGAGTTTGTCCGGGGTTCCCTCCTTTTCGAGCATTCGTGAGCCCAGACGGCGGCGCAACTTGAAGAGGGCTCGGTTATGAATGAAATCGTAGAGATCATCTTCCCGGCTGATGTCACGGGTATGAGCGGATCGTGTCCCGACTCGGATCAGACTCTTCAACCCGTCCAACAGGAACACCCCTCGCCCGCTTTCAGCGACCACTTCTTCGAGGGCGCTCAGCCAATCTTTTTCCTGGGGCATTAAACCTTCGCTGCTTTCAAGTAGTCCCCTGACGGCTTTCACAAGGCTCTCACGGTCTTTTTTTCGTCGTGCTTTGGAAAGAAAACGCTGGGTGACGCCCTTCATCTCCTCCAGCGGCACCTTCTCAACCAGATACATCTCCACCTCAGCCCACTCGTCGCCGGTCAATTGAAACTTTCGAATGAACTGTTTTATGAAGTTCATCTCCTCGGTGTTAACTTTTCCATCGGCCCAAGCCACGCATGCGAGGACCTTTAATAACTCCAACTCGACTGGTGATGCCATAGCTGCAAGACCCCTTGGTTTAAATTCCTAGACTCACTCGGCGACCGAAAGGACATGGGCTCCTTTTGGTGAACGCCCCGAACTGAATTGCTTGACATGCCCTCCGGGTTACCTTACACAAGTAAAATTCCATTCTTGGCTTTCTGCCACTTCTACAAGTCGAAACCACCAAACTGACCCGGAGTCACTAATGTTATCGCACCCGAAAGAAAGAGCAACGAAGTGAATAAACTTTTTCGCGGCAAAACTGAAGGGCGACCTCCGCTCCCGGTCCCGTTCTATTACGGCTGGGTGGTCGTGTCTTTGTGCTTCCTCGCAAGCCTCAATGGCGCCGGGAATCGGGGTGCCCTGTCGGTTTTGATCCAACCACTGGAGCAGGAATTTGGCTGGAGTCGAGCATCCATCGCCACGGCGGCGGCGCTCAATCTCTTTCTTCTCGGCCTCTCCGCCCCTTTGTGCGGGTGGCTTCTCGATCGTTTTGGCCCCAAACGAATTATGTTAGGCGCCCACTTGTTAATCATGATTGGCGTTTCCACGACGACCATTGTCCAGGAGGCCTGGCAACTCATTCTCGTCTGGGGTCTCATCGTGGGACTTGGGGTGGGCAGCTTGGGCAACGTGTTGGCCGCTTCCGTTGCCCACCGCTGGTTCATCGTACGCAGGGGGCTGACTCTAGGTATTTTGAATAGCGCCACATCCACTGGGTACCTGGTTTTTTTCCCAATTCTTATGGCTCTCGTGGTTCATTCCGGTTGGCGATCCAGTTTATTAGTTCTTGCCGTGATCTCTTCCGGACTCATGCTAATGGTTGCCCTCTGGATGCGAGACGATCCCTCCGACGTAGGATTGGAGCCCTACGGCGCGGAACCCAGGTCCCCATTGGAAGAGAAATCGTCCGGTACCGCCGCCACGACGAACGCTCCACCTGTCGTTCCACTGTCTAAGGCCATCAAGCAGTCCTCTTTTTGGTTTCTCTGCGGGAGCTTTTTTATCTGCGGCGGTACATCCGCCGGCTTGATCGGAACTCATTTGATTCCGCACGCCATCGATCGGGGCATACCCGAAGTGACCGCCGCCGCAACCGTGGGAGTCATGGGCGGCATGAACTTCGTCGGGACTGTTCTGTCAGGCTATCTAACAGACAAGATCAATCCGCGTAAGATTCTTGCTTTCGTCTACACGTTACGCGGGGTAGCGCTTTTCATCCTCCCTTACGTCACGGACCTGCATGGCCTGTTCATTTTCGCCGTTGTTTACGGGCTGGATTGGTTTGCCACTGTACCCCCTACGGTGATGCTAACGGGCGAGGCCTTCGGAAAACAGTCCATCGGGAGCATTTACGGTTGGGTTTTCTTCTCACATCAGGTGGGAGCCGCCATCTCTGCTACCGTTGCTGGATCGATCTTTAACTGGTACGGAGGTTACGACCCCGCATTTTTTAGCGGTGGTGTCATGGCACTCGTTGCCGGTGCGGTTGGTCTCTTGGTCCCGAGGCCGACGACGACGCCCCTGGCAAACCGCGCCAAGGCTTAACCATCGGCCAACAATGTTTGCAAATCTTTTAGTATGATCTTGGCGTCCGGCGCTGAGCCGTCATAAGTGAACCGAACCGTCCCTTCTCGATCCAGCAAGGCAGTCAGCGTGGTATGACTCACCAGGCCGCGGGCTTTTTTCACCACGGTGATTCCAAAGGCTTTCCAAACCAGGGCGACCTGTTGGATGCTACCGGTAAGAAATGACCAATGGGCGAGGTCCACTTGGTGACGTTCGGCGTAGGACTTCAATACGGCGGAGGTATCCACTTCAGGATCCGTCGTTATGGAAAGCATATGAACCGCCTCTCGTTCTTGATCCGACAGCCCTTTTTGGACGGACGACATGCTGATGGTCACCAGTGAACAGACATCCGGGCAGGTGGTGTAAACAAAAGACAGGAGGACTACCCTTCCCCGTAAACTCTTAAATCGAAATCTCTTCCCCTCCTGATCCATCAGGGAGAAATCTGGAATGGCCAAACGGACCTCTCGCCTCACCGCTTCGTGGGGCACCGAACCGGATGCCGGGTGGTGCGCCTCCACCGCCAGCCAGTCGCCAAAGATTAAAATCGCCGTCACACCCAGCACGGCGAGAGTAAGGGTCACTCTTATTTGAATCAACGGTCTTCCCCATTTTTCGACGGGCCGTAACCGTAAACGTACTGCCAAGGGACGGTACAGTGGGCCCATATAAAAGGCTCGAATTTCTCCCACCAGTCGGGGTCACGCCCCTCAAGACTCAAAATTCGCACAAACCGGACCATGTCCTGAATTTCATAGTTCTCCAACGCAGGGCCAAAGGCAGGCATAACCCCCTTGCCATGCCTGATCACCTGGCGGATTTGAATCACGCTGTGTTGCTTTACGGTATCGCGAAAATCCGGCACCGGGTTTGGCAGGGAAGCGGCAATGGGGCCATCCCCCCTCCCCGACGGACCATGACATCCCATGCAGCGTTGAGCATAGTTGAGTTGCATCTCTTCTTTCCGGAGACACCCCGCAAAGGCCAGAGAGATGCCGAGCAGAATAACGACCTTGAAGCAACGATCTTTGGGATCCATGTGAGGCACCGAGTCCGTTCTAACACAGGCTCTGCAACCTTGCCAGAATGACCGTTGGTCCTTTAGAAGTCGATTTGAGTGAGTTTTGGCCGCCGGATTCAAGAGCGCGCCATCGACAACTGTCAATATATTCCGGAGTATTAACTTGTTGGAAAAAGAGGGGGAAGGATGCGGTGACCTCCTTCACCCCTTGAAATCATGGTATGGACTCGAAGTCTAATTTGTCTCCTCAAGCCGCCTGGTAGGCGAAGCGCCGGACCTTGTCCATGTTCTTACCCTCGATGCGAATAAGTTTGGTGGCTGCTTCCCGCCGCGGTGAGTGAAGGTCTCCCTCGTTGTACAGATAAGCCATACCCGGTTTCAGCTCATAGGTATTGGTCTTGCGCACTTTGCCAGGCTTATCCTCACTTGCCGGCTCAAGTAGCTCCCAGTCCGTCATCTCCGTCACACCGTCCACCTGTCCGTAAATCGCCCAGGCGGGACCGTGATCGTGGGGCTTGGTTTCGCTCGCGCCCTTGTGGTGGTGAGCGAGAATACAGAAACCCAGCTCCGAATCTTCATAAATGACCTGACGGTTCGGCGTATTGTCATTAACGTATTTCGCAATAAACTCCTGGTCCGTCAGCACCTCTCTCAACAGGGCGCAAACCTTTGTACGACCCCCCGGTCCCGGGTCGGCCTTAAGGATCCGGTGACACTGCGCAGCGAACTGTTCCAGCGTGTGGCCCATAACCAACCTCCTATCGAATGGTAGCCTTTGTTTATGTCACTCCACGGAGATAGTAAAGAGCGAATTCATGGGGACAGTACACTTGAATTGCTATGGTTGTATCGCAAGATATTTCACGCAAACATGGAGCCTTCGACCCTCCTAGCACAAATTGAAGTAAACTGTCCCCATCAATAATATAGGCTGGCATCACGGTTGCGGTCGGGCCTTCTCGATGTATGGCGACTGTTCAAATCCAGTGGTTGAGAAAGTCCACCTGGGTGGTTAGAATCGGGCTGTTTTCAAGATACAAACACGGATCCGAGGAGGTTTGACATGGTTCTAGAGCCTCAGCAGGAAGAGTTTCTTAAAAAACATCGATTTGGTGTGTTGAGCACCATAAAAATGAGCGGCGCCCCACAGGCTACACCCGTTTACTATCTTTACGAGGACGGAAAGATCCTAATCTCAGCCAACAAATGGAAATACAAGACCCGTAACATTCAACGGGATCCCAGGGTGACTCTATGCGTTTTGGACGAAGGCCCTACGAATCGACACCTTCAAGTCGCCGGCCGGGCCACGGTCACCGAGGAAAACCTCGTGGAAACCAGTACGCGCATCTTCCGTCGCTTCCGCCCGGAGATCCGGCCCGACTTCGCCCAATGGCTCAAAGACGAACAGCGGGTCATCCTGATTCTCACTCCAGAAAAAGCTACTCCCCGCCCCCGTCCCCCCGCAACCCAGTCCGGCTCGTAAGTCGAGACCACCACCGGGTTGACAACACAGCCATTTTTGTCTTATTTTATGGAGATCAGCATTATGTAAGATTACATAATGTAACTGTGCTGCATTCCCAAAGCCCATGCAAAACCCATTTAAATTTGGCTCCGTGGTGACGGGCAGAGACTTTGCGGACCGCCGCCGGGAGCAGGCGGAGCTAGCCAAAGAGCTGGCGGACGGCCAACATCTGTTTTTGCTTTCGCCCCGGCGGTTCGGCAAGACGTCCCTGATTCTCACGGTACTCGACAACTTGAATTCGCGGGGTACGATGGTGGCCTACATCGATACCTTTCGGGCCACGACTCCCGTGCAATTTTTCGAATTGATGGCTCAGACATTGCTCAGGTCCGCCGCCTCCCGGCCCGACCGGCTCCTACGCCTTGCTATGAACCTGCTGGGAAGACTTCGCCCTCAGGTCGGCGCGGATTCCGAAGGCAACTTCACTCTGTCCTTCGACATCGGCACCTCAGCGCGTAGCGCCCTGGCCCTTCAGGAGGAGGTATTGAGTTTGCCGGAACGGTTGGCCTCCGAACGCAAAAGGCGACTCGTGGTTTGCATCGACGAGTTCCAGGAGATTCAGCGGTTTCCCGGAGATGGGCTGGAAAAGGCCATGCGATCTCATTTTCAGCAACACCGTCATGTGAGCTACCTGTTTGCCGGCTCAAAGGAAAGCGCCCTCAGGGAGATGGCTACCCGGGAGCGGAGTCCATTTTACAAGTTCGGGCGAATTGTTTCCCTAGGTCCCATTCCGCAAGACGAATTCCTGCCGTTTATGGAAACCCGGTTCAAAAGGGGACGGCTGACCGCTTCCTCGGAGGTTCTTGAATCGATCCTGGCGGCGGCGGACGACGTCCCGTACAACGTGCAGCGGCTGTGCCACCAGATCTGGGCGGACCGAGCTGGGCAATCCAAACGCGTTACGGACAAAGACATCGAGGCAGCCCTGGCAACAATCTTGGATCAGGACAACGCCTACTTCACCGCTTTATGGGATGGGCTCTCTCTACACCAACGGCAGGTGCTCCAAGCCATCACCAAGACCGGCGGCCGTAACGTTTTCGCCAGCGAGTTTCTCACCAGCCACCGATTGGGTTCTCATTCATCCGTACAAACATCGTTAAGAAAAATGCTCAAAGAGCAGATCGTGTTTAAGGTTGAGGGTGAATACCGCATCGCCGACGCTTTTTTCCGTGAGTGGATTGGAAACCGACTCCCCTAGATTTTGATGCAAACCTATCCTGGACGCTAATGGAGGATACTCAATGACACTCCCGACGATCATTGAGAAAAGGGTTGACCTATGCCACTCCAGAATCTTAATAGGAATCCGCAGGAACGGGATTTTTTTGATTCAGCCTGTTCAGTAAAGGAACAAAACAATGAAAGACTTGGGACTCGAGAGCAAGGTCGTCCTTATCACCGGCGGTGGAGGGGTTCTCGGAACAGCCTTTGCTCAGGGCTTCGCAGACTTCGGAGCCAAACTGGCGGTGAACGATCTTAAACAAGAGAAGGCTAAGGAAGCGATAGAAAAGATCCAGGGCAACGGAATTCAAGCCCTGCCCGTGGAAGCCGACATGTCCAAGGACGAAGAGGTTGCACGCATGGTAGCGAAGGTGGCGGAACAATTCGGGACCATTGATGTACTGGTGAACGCAGCAGCCGTGCAGATCTATCCGGGCAAAGAAATTTCCCAGCTTGAGCCGAGGGAATGGGACTTTGTGCTCAACATCGGCCTCAAGGCGGCTTATCTTTCCACACGCCATGTCGTTCCTATTTTCAAATCCAAGGGTGGCGGCAAGATTGTCAACATTGCCTCCATTGCGGGTCATCGGGGATCACCCGGTGGGTCGGCCTACACCGCCGCCAAGGGCGGAGTGATCACTCTCACACGTCAGATGGCCGTGGAGCTAGGCCCCCACCACATCAACGTCAACTCGGTAAGTCCCGGCTTCACACCCAATCGGTTAACTACCGTTTACGAGTATCAGGCAATGGCCGGAGGAACCGATCAGCCACCGATTCCCTCTACCGGTACATCGGCAATGACCCCGCCGCCTCTGGGTCGAAAGGGCAATGTCGATGACTTTGTGGGTCCGGTGCTTTTCCTGGCTTCCCGATGGGCGGACTTTATCACCGGCATCGACCTCCCCGTGGAAGGAGGACGGTTAGCCGCCCGATAGCCTGTGTTGATCAAGTCTCGACTTAAAACTTCACTAGCGTTGCACTCAAAACTTGTTTGCCACCGCAAGCTTCTTTGTATCTGAGTGCGCCATGGTAGGGCCTTGGCCTCCGCTTAAAGAAGGCCAGGTGCGACGGGCAGCGGCAGTCAGAGGATCCGAAACCAGGAATCAAGGTCATCGTCCCCCGCATTGCAACCACACGTTTATGGCAAGCGCATTCCTCACAACCTGGCCGCAGCTCCAGCCAGACCTCTTGCACCGGTGCAACTCGAGTGAGCCAATCGATGTGCCAGTGCAGCATCTTTTCTTTGCGGAGATGCCGCAAAACTCGACTGGCTAAGCCGCGTTTTGCGCGTCCGGTATAAACGTAATAGCCTGCGGGATATCGCATCAGGCCGAGCTGGCCAGTCCGAATTTGTCGTGCCTGCCGAAGGTAAAGGACTAGATGATAGATCCCGCTTTGGCTCCTCATCGATGTTAAGGAAGCAAAAGTTTTCATTGCGAATCAGAACGTTTAACTGTTAGAGAGAAGGTCACAACTGTTTGACATTGCCCTAAACTGAATTCCTTCAACGGCAGTTTTGATTTAATAATAAGGTCCAATGCAAAATAGCGAACTCAGAAGAGAGCTCGGTGTATTTGACTCGGTGATGCTCATCGTTGGCAGCACCATCGGCATCGGAATCTTTGTCACCACCGGTTTCATCGCTCAGCAGGTTTCCTCCCCGGGGATCATCCTCTTGGTCTGGTTGCTCGGTGGCCTTCTGGCACTCGCCGGGGCCCTGAGCTGCGCCGAGCTCGGCGCCAGCTTACCTTTCGCCGGGGGCGATTACGTCTACCTCCGGGAGGCCTATGGCCCTCTGATGGGTTTCTTGTCCGGGTGGGCAAGCTTTTTCGTCACCTTCTCGGGTTCCGCCGCATCGCTGGCGGTGGGATTTACCCAGTTCATTGCCTTTTTCGTCCCGGCTCTCGACCGCACACGCGTCCTCCTCAACCTGGAGATATTGGGCTTGTCCTATTCCCTAACTGCAGCGTCCCTGTTTTCTATTGGCATTGTCCTGCTGCTGTCGTTGATCCAGGTCATGGGGATCAAACAGGGGAGTCAGCTGCAGAATATTCTTACTCTCCTGAAGATCGGGGCCTTATTGTTCATTGTTTTAGTCGGTCTCGGCATTGGCAACGGACGTATGTCCCATTTTTCCCCCTTCTTCGATTTTTCGCAGGTGGATCACTGGAGCGCCCTGGGATCGGCCTTCATTCCCGTCATCTTCACCTACGCTGGTTGGAATGCGGTGATTTACGTGGCGGGAGAAGTCAAAAAACCGGCAACCGACCTCCCGCGCTCTCTCATCCTGGCCAATCTTCTAGTCATCTCATTATACCTGGCCATCAATGCCGTTTACTTCTACGGCGTCCCTGTAGAGAGCATGCAAGGTGTGGTGAGGGTCGCGGAGTTGGCCACGACAGCGCTGTTTGGCTACGGGACCTCCGCCTGGATCACGGCGCTGATCGCCATTTCCATACTCGGAGCCATGAACGCCATCATCATGACCGGCCCTCGAATTTATTATGCCATGGCCCGGGACGGAATTTTCTTCTTCCGCCTGACCAAAATCCACCCCCGGTTTTTTACCCCTTCCAACGCGATTCTGCTCCAAGCCCTCTGGACGGCGATCCTTATTTTAACCGGGACTTTTGAAACCTTGCTGACCTATGTAACCGTGGTGATCGTCCTTTTTTCCGCATTGACGGTCGGAGCGGTATTGGTGCTGAGACATACCCAACCGGGTCTCACACGACCCTACCACATCTGGGGGTATCCTTGGGTTCCCATCTTATTTATCCTTGCCAATGTTGCCATTGCTCTGGCCACCCTGTGGGAAAAACCTCTGGAATCTCTGCTGGGCGCTGGCATCGTGGCCCTCGGCATTCCTGCTTACTATATCTGGTCAAAAAACCGTGGACCGGAGCGTACGTGAAACCGCCGTTTGCGGGTCAATCTATTGGCCACAGCTGTTTTTAGTGTTATGAAATTGTAATCAGAACCAAACTCTCGCTACGGACCGACAGAGTCACGCCCGCGGCACACCAGACTCGCTACCACCATGGCCATTCGAATTAACCGTGTTTACACACGCACTGGAGACAAAGGGGAAACCGGATTGGTGGGTGGGACGCGGGTTCCCAAAGACTCGCCGAGAATTGAGGCTTACGGCACGGTGGATGAGCTTAATTCAATCGTGGGATTGGCGCGGGTATTCAATGAAGAACGGATCCATGAAGGTGAGGCACACCGCTTCCTGGACCGAGTACTGCGGGACATTCAGGAAGAGCTATTTGATCTCGGCAGCGAGCTGGCAACACCGCCGGAGTCGAATCGCAAAAACGCCTTCTCCGTCGGGGAAGAGCAGGTGAAAAAAATCGAGGGTATTATCGATGAATGCCAGAAGAGCCTGGACCCGCTCAAATCATTTGTCCTGCCGGGTGGTGGCAGGCTCGGTGGTTATCTGCATCAGTGCAGGACCGTGTGCAGAAGAGCCGAGCGAGAGATTCTTCGGCTATCCAGGGTGGAAAAGACCAGTGAATGGGTCCTCAAGTACATCAATCGGCTAAGCGATCTCTTTTTTGTTCTCTCCCGATGGGTTGGAAAACATCTGGGGGAACCGGAATACTTGTGGCAGAGGGGCCTGGGAAATACTTCTAAGGATAAGAAATAGCAGGGGGCTGAAATGGATATATTGAAAGGAAAAAAGGGCGCTATCTTTGGTGTCGCAAACGACAAGAGCATTGCCTGGGGCATCGCCCACATGCTCCACCAGGAGGGAGCGGAGCTGGCCTTCACGTACGCGGGTGAGATCCTGGAAAAACGGGTGCGTCCACTGGCCGAGAAGATTGGATCCAAGATCATTTTACCCTGTGACGTGACCAAGGACGATGACATTGAAAAGGTGTTCCAGCACATCCGACAGGAGTGGGGCGAGCTAGACTTCCTGGTTCACGCCGTTGCGTACGCCAGCAAGGAAGATCTTACCAATCCTTATGTCGAGACCAGCCGGGCGGGATTTCACCTGGCCCTCGACATCAGCAGCTACTCGCTGGTGGCGCTGGCGCGCCATGCGGCGCCACTCATGGAGAGCCGGCAGGGATCGATCCTCACCATGACTTACATGGGATCCGAAAAGGTGATCCCCAACTACAACGTCATGGGAGTGGCCAAGGCCGCCCTTGAGGCGAGCGTCAAATATCTCGCCTACGACCTGGGGCCCAAGGGCACAAGGGTCAATGCCATTTCCGCAGGGCCCATAAGGACCCTTGCGGCATCCGGAATCAGCGGATTCAAGGAGATGCTCCACTACAGCAGCGAGCGGGCCCCCATGAAACGGAACATCGATCAGGACGAGGTGGGACGTACGGCGCTCTATCTCCTGAGCGACATGGCAAGCGCTGTGACCGGAGAAATACTCCACGTTGACGCGGGCTACAATATCATGGGGATGTGAATGGACGGGTGGTCAGTGTTAGGGGTCAAGTGAAGTAGAAAATTAACTCGACACCTTGCGGCTGCTTAACTCTTAACACTCAACACTTTCTAGCTGATGGCTGACCGCTGAGTGTTTACAGCTCTAAGAGAGAAAGGAGTACTGTATGGCGGTTCAACAGATAACTCCACAGGAAGCCTATGATTTGCTCACCTCAGATGAAGGTTATGTCTATATAGACGTCCGGACCGAGTATGAGTTTTCGTCGGGACACCCGGATGGAGCCGTCAATATCCCCATCGCGCTTCCCGATCCGGCTCAAGGAATGGCCATCAACAAGGATTTCGGGCCTGTGGTGGAGGCCAATTTTATTAAAGAGAAGAAAATTATCCTGGGCTGCCAAGCGGGTCCCCGTTCCAATCGAGCTGCCGAACTTCTACAGGGAATGGGTTTTAAATTTGTTTCCAGCGTCCGCGGAGGTTTTGGCGGCATGCGGGATCCCGCCGGCAAGGTAATCGCTCCCGGTTGGTCGAGCCTGGGCTTGCCGGTCAGCACGGACAACGGCGATGGGATCAGCTACGCCTCTCTGGCTTCGAAGGTGAAATGACAGAGCATTTCTATTTCAAACAGATTGAAATGGGTCCCATGCAGAACTTTGTCTACCTTGTGGGTTCCCTTGAAACTCGAAAGGTAGCCGTGGTGGACGCGGCTTGGGACATTGACAAGATCCTCACCATCGTAGCGCAAGATGACATGGAGCTTGCCTATGCCTGCGTTTCCCACACACACCCGGATCATATCGGGGGTCGTTTTGCCGGTGTTGAAATTGAAGGTCTCGAGGAGCTGCTGGAGAAGGCCAAGGTCAAAGTGGTCGTCCATAAAGAGGAGGCGGAGTTTCTGAAATCTCTGTCACCCTCGGACATCATCAAGGCGGAAAGCGGCACCGATCTGGACCTTGGGGGTATCCGCATACGGAACATTCACACTCCCGGGCACACACCAGGGTCGCAGTGTTTTCTTGTGAATGACCGGCTCGTATCGGGCGACACATTATTTATCGGATCCTGCGGGCGAGTGGATCTACCCGGCGGTGACCCCGAGCAGATGTATTACAGCCTGACCCAGAGACTTATGGAATTGCCCGAAAGTACCCTCCT
>JABAOE010006510.1_pt7 | contig 14932 bp, 13 predicted proteins | sample 7062141 | NCBI WGS metagenome assembly JABAOE01 (sample SAMN14538627, study PRJNA623070) | marine sediment metagenome | biome: marine biome [ENVO:00000428]; feature: marine pelagic biome [ENVO:01000023]; material: deep marine sediment [ENVO:00002113] | place: India: Gulf of Khambhat ... | reverse complement strand
CTTCGCCTGGACGCCGCCCCATTTCTGGGCGCTTGCTATCGCTCGCAAGGAAGAGTACGCGAAAGTCGGCATTCCCATGCTGCCGGTCACCCACGGTGAGGCCCACACTATCAACAGCATTCTGGCCTACACCGTATTGCTGGTTGCGATATCGATCCTGCCCTCGCTGCTGGGTATGAGCGGCATTACCTATCTCGTTGGAGCAGTGCTGCTCGGCATAGGCTTTCTCTACTACGCGGTGGCCTTGAAGTTGAGCGAGCGCAAGGACCTGCCCATGCGGACCTTCGGCTATTCGATTACCTATCTGATGGGGCTGTTCGCTCTGCTGCTGTTGGATCACTATTTGCTCCTGATCCTGGGATAGCGTTCGACTGAGCACCCGAGCGGCAAGCGCGTCGTGGACGTTACTGATCTAATCGATCCCCTCAATGACGCCCAGCGGGAAGCCGTGACGGCGCCGCATCAAGCCGTGCTGGTGCTCGCGGGTGCGGGTAGCGGCAAAACCCGCGTGCTGGTGCATCGCATCGCCTGGCTGATCCGCGTGGAGGGCATCAGCGCCCAGTCCGTTCTGGCGGTGACCTTCACGAACAAGGCGGCGGCCGAGATGCGCAGCCGCATCGAGGCGTTGCTGGAGTTTCCCACTCGGCACCTGTGGATTGGCACTTTCCATGGTCTTGCTCACCGACTGCTGCGTATCCATTGGCAGGAAGCTGGTTTGCCCGAGGGCTTCCAGATTCTGGATTCCGAGGATCAGCTGCGCTTGATCCGGCGGGTATTCAAGAACCTGCAGATAGACGAGAACGAGTACAGCCCAAAGGAGCTTCAGTGGTTCGTCAACGCGCAAAAAGACGAAGGTCTGCGGCCGGAACATCTGGACGATGAGGGAAACGCCGGTCGCCGGCAGATGATTGCGTTGTACGGCGCCTATAGTCAGGCCTGCGAGCAGGCGGGCGTAGTGGATTTCGGCGAGCTTTTGCTGCGGACCCACGAACTGTTCCGGGACAATGAAACACTGCTGGCTCAGTACCAGCGGCGCTTGGCCCATCTGGCTGTAGATGAATTCCAGGATACCAACGCCATTCAATACGCTTGGCTGCGGTTGCTGGCGGGTGAGTCCGGTATGCCTTTCGTGGTCGGTGACGACGATCAGTCCATCTATCGCTGGCGCGGCGCCCGGGTGGAGAACCTGCACCAGTTTCAGCGCGACTTTCCGAACCATCTCCTAGTGCGTCTGGAACAGAACTACCGCTCCACTGGCACGATTCTGAATGCCGCTAATGCGGTTATTACCAACAACGCCAGCCGGCTCGGTAAGGAGCTGTGGACCGAGGGCAACGAGGGTGAAGCCATTCGCCTTTACGCTGCTTTCAACGAGCGGGATGAAGCTGAGTTTGTGGTCAATCGGATCCGCGACTGGATTGCTGAGGGCAATCCACGCAGCGAGGTGGCAGTGCTTTACCGGTCCAACGCCCAGTCGCGAATTTTCGAAGAGGCATTCTTATCAGCGCAGCTCCCCTATCGTGTCTATGGCGGGCTGCGCTTCTTCGAGCGGGCAGAAATCAAAGACGCCCTAGCCTATCTGCGCCTGTTAGCCAATCGTAGTGATGATCCATCTTTTGAGCGGGTGGTGAATACACCCACTCGGGGCATCGGCGCTCGCACGGTCGACGTGGTTCGGGACTACGCGCGAGCCAACGCCACCACCCTCTGGCAGGCCGCCGGGGCCGTTGTCGCGACGGCGGAGCTCAACAAGCGGGCGCAGAATGCGCTATGGGCATTTCTAAAGCTCATCGAGCAGATGGACCAGGAAGTTAAGGGTCTGGAGCTGTACGAGCAGGTGGACCATGTGATCGCCCGCAGCGGCCTCATAGAGCATTATCAGAAGCAGAAATACGAGCGCGGCGAGGCGAAGGTGGAGAACCTGGAAGAGCTGGTGAGCGCGGCCCGCAGCTTTCTGATCGACGAGGATAGCGACCTGCCGCCGCTGGCGGAATTTCTTTCCCACGCCGCCTTGGAGGCGGGCGAAGGCCAGGCGGAGGCCTGGGAAGACTGTGTGCAGCTCATGACCCTGCACTCCGCGAAAGGACTGGAGTTCCCCGTGGTCTTTCTGTGTGGCCTGGAGGATGGTCTGTTTCCTCACCAGCGCTCGTTACAGGATGCCAGCGGCCTGGAGGAAGAGCGGCGCCTGTGTTACGTGGGCCTCACTCGAGCCATGCAAAATCTGTACCTGACCTACGCCGAGCAGCGCCGTCTGCACGGCACCGACCACTACGGCACGCCATCCCGCTTCATTCGGGAAATTCCGGGCGAGCTGGTCGAGGAAGTTCGTCCGGCAATGCACGCGGCAATGCCGGCCTTCGCACGGCGCGAGCCGGTCGCTGAAACCAGCGCTGGCGTGCGTCTGGGACAGCGGGTACGGCATGGCAAGTTCGGCGACGGTGTCGTACTCAACTATGAGGGTAGCGGCGCCCATGCGCGAGTGCAGGTGAACTTCGAAAGCGCGGGTACCAAGTGGCTGGTGCTCGCCTACGCCAATCTGCAAGTGATGTAAACTACGCGCCAGCTGCAAAGGCACAGTCTTACATGAACATCCTCATTCTCGGTGCAGGTCAAGTGGGGACGACCGCGGCGTACAGCCTTGCCCGAGAGGAATCCAACGAGGTCACTATTGTTGACCAGGATCCCAAGGTCCTGCGCGACCTGCAGGATCGCCTCGATGTTCGCACGGTAGTCGGTCACGCCTCCTACCCGGAGGTGCTGGAGCGTGCGGGTGCCGCGGACGCGGATATGATCATCGCGCTGACCGACAGCGACGAAACCAATATGGTGGCGTGTCAAATTGCCTACACGCTGTTTCACACACCGACCAAGATCGCGCGGATTCGGGCGGCCGAGTACGTCAACCGTCAGTCACTGTTTGTCCCTGAGGCGCTCCCGGTGGACGTGTTGATCAGCCCCGAAGAGTTGGTCACGCAACATGTGGAGGAGTTGCTGCACTATCCCGGCGCGCTGCAGGTGCTGGAGTTCGCCGATGGCCGCATCCGGCTTGTGGCGGCGCGCGCCCACAAAGGTGGTGCCTTGGTAGGTCATCCTCTGCGGGAGCTCAACGAACACATTCCCAATGTGAAGACGCGCGTGGTCGCCATGTACCGAGGCGGCCGCAGCATCATTCCCGATGGCGACACGGTGGTGGCCGAGGGTGATGAGGTGTTTTTCCTGGCTTCGCGCAAGGATCTGCGGATTGTGCTCAGCGAGATGCGCAAGCTGGACGACCCGGTGCGCAGGGTGGTGATTGCTGGTGGGGGCAACATTGGGTTCCGCCTGGCCGGGGCGCTGGAGCAGACCAATCAGGTCAAGGTTATCGAACGTGATCACGACCGCGCGCGGGAAATATCCGAACGCCTCGATAAGGCCATCGTGCTGCATGGTGACGCTGCGGACGAGGAATTACTGCTGGAGGAAAACATTGACAGTGCCGACGTGTTCGTGGCCGTGACGAACGCGGAGGAAGCCAACATTCTGTCCGCCATGTTGGCCAAACGGCTTGGTGCCCACAAGGTCATGGCTTTGATCAACAAACCTTCCTATGCGGAGCTGGTCGAGACGGGCACGATCGACATCGCGATCTCGCCCCAGCAGATCACCCTTGGCACTCTGCTGGCCCATGTGCGCCGCGGCGACGTGGTGAAAGTACATAGCCTGCGACGGGGCGCCGCCGAGGCCATAGAAGCCGTGGCTCACGGTGATGCCAGCGAGTCCAAGGTGGTGGGCCGCCCCATCGAGAAGGTGCCGCTGCCGCCGGGTACGACCATCAGCGCCATCGTACGGGGCGATCAGATAATGATGGCACACCACGACACGGTGATCGAGGCGGACGATCACGTGATTTTGTTCATGGCCGACCGTCGTCAGATCGATGAAGTGGAAAGGCTGTTCCAGGTCGGTGTGACCTTCATCTAAAAGCCCGCGGCTGCATTCATGAACCTCCCCGTTGTTCAGCGCATTCTCGGGTTGCTGCTGACCATGTTCAGCGTCACCATGCTGCCACCGATTCTTGTTGCGCTGCTGTTTCGTGACGGGACCTGGGCGGCCTTTGGACTGGCCTTCTTGGTAGTCCTGGGACTGGGCGTGGTGATCTGGTGGCCGGTGCGCAAGATTCAGCGCGATCTGCGGCTGCGAGACGGCTTTCTGGTGGTCGCCCTGTTCTGGGTGGTACTGGGCACAGTGGGCGCCACACCGCTGCTGCTGGCCAGCAATCTTCAGCTGAGCGTGACGGATGCGGTGTTCGAGTCCATCTCCGGACTGACCACCACCGGGGCGACCGTTCTGACCGGACTGGATGAACTGCCCCGATCGATCCTGTATTACCGCCAGCAGCTGCAGTGGTTTGGCGGTATGGGGATCATCGTGCTGGCTGTTGCCGTGCTGCCCATGCTTGGCGTTGGTGGAATGCAGCTATACCGAGCGGAGACACCTGGCCCGGTCAAAGACTCCAAGCTGACGCCGCGGATCACGGAGACCGCCAAGGCGCTTTGGTACGTTTATCTGAGCATCACCGTAGCGTGCGGACTGGCGTACTGGGCCGCCGGCATGACGGTGTTCGACGCCATCTGCCACAGCTTCTCCACCGTGGCTATCGGCGGGTTCTCTACTCACGATGCGAGCATCGGCTATTTCAACAACACCACGATCGAGATGATTGCGGTGGTGTTCATGTTTATCGCCGGCATCAACTTCGCTCTGCATTTCCTGAGTTTTCGCAACCGCAGCCTGGGCAACTATCTGCAGGAGCCCGAATTTCGTGCCTACGTGGCGATCCTGTGCGGGCTGACAGTGATCGTGCTGCTGTATCTGTTCGCCACGGGCCATTACGATACGCTGCACGAAACCTTTACCCGCGGACTGTTCCAGGTGGTCTCCATAGGCACCACCACGGGATTCACCACGGATCGCTTCGCTACCTGGCCTGGTGCCCTGCCGGTGATCCTAATTCTTTCCAGTTTCGTGGGCGGCTGCGCTGGCTCAACGGCGGGGGGGATGAAAGTGATCCGCTGGCTGTTGATGTACAAGCAGGGTGTGCGTGAGGTCCAGCGGCTGATTCATCCCAGTGCCGAAATACCGGTTAAGCTCGGCTCCCGGGCCGTGCACTATCGGGTGGTGGACTCGGTGTGGGGTTTCTTCGCGGTGTATGTGGTGGTGTTCGGCGCCATCATGATCGTGCTGCTGTCCACCGGGCTGGATCAGGTTTCCGCCTTCGCTGCGGTAAGCGCGACACTGAACAATCTGGGGCCCGGGCTGGGCGAAGTCGCCACCGGTTTCGGCAGCGTCAGTGACGTGGGCAAGTGGCTGTCCATTTGTGCCATGCTTCTCGGCCGACTGGAGATCTTCACGCTCTTAGTGCTGGTGACGCCGGCGTTCTGGCAACGCTGAGGTTGTAATCATGCAGTCGCTTGTTGATGCCATAAACCGGCTCAGTGAAGGCACCGGCCGAGCAGTAGCCTGGCTGACGCTGATCATGGTCCTGGTGACAGTCGCGGTCGTGGTTTTGCGCTACCTGTNNTCTGGATGCAGGAAAGCATCACCTGGATGCATGCCGCTGTGTTCATGCTGGGTGCCGCCTATACCCTGCGTCGCGATGAGCATGTCCGCGTGGATATTTTCTATCGCCAGATGTCGGCACGGCGCCGGGCGTTGGTCGGGATCGCGGGCACGGTCCTGTTTCTGCTGCCCGTGTGTGTTTTTATGGGTATGTCCAGCTGGGACTATGTGGCCAGCTCCTGGGTGGTCAACGAGGCGTCCCGGGAAGCGGGCGGCCTGCCCTATCCTCTCGTGCCCGTCCTGAAATCGCTGATTCTGATCACTGCTGTTTTGGTGGGGCTGCAGGCCTGCGCCGACCTGCTGCGCGACCTGTTGATTGTGACCGGTCGCCGCCAGCCTGTCTCCCGCACCACGGTGCCGCCAGGCGAAGTACTTTAGCCATGGAATGGCTTGCTCTGGTCCTGTTCGGCGCGGTGATCGTGGTGCTGCTGGCGGGTTTTCCGGTGGCATTCACGCTTGGCGGCCTGTCCCTCGTGTTCGCGTTTTTTGGCGTGCTGCTGGGGGTGTTCGAACCCGCCTTCATGGGCACCATGCCGAACCGTATCTTCGGCATCATGAGCAACGAGACCCTGGTGGCAGTGCCGCTGTTCGTGTTCATGGGCGTGACCCTGGAGCGGGCCCAGATCGCTGAGGATCTGCTGGGCAATCTGAGCCAGCTGTTCGGCCAGTTGCGCGGTGGACTGGGCATCGCCGTCACGGTGGTGGGCATGCTGCTGGCGGCCAGCACCGGTATCGTGGGTGCCACGGTCGTTACCATGGGACTGCTGTCGCTGCCCACCATGCTCAAGCGGGGCTACGATCCGTCAGTCGCCACCGGCACCATTTGCGCTTCGGGCACCCTGGGGCAGATCATTCCACCGTCCATCATTCTTGTTCTGCTGGGCGACGTCCTGTCTTCTGCTTACAGCCAGGCCCAGATCAGTCAGGGAATTTTCTCTCCCCAGACCGTATCGGTCGGCGACCTGTTCGTCGGTGCGCTCATTCCCGGCCTGGGTCTGGTGTTGCTTTACGTGATCTATCTGCTGGCGCTGGCGGTGCTCAAGCCTGATCTCATGCCGGCTCACAGCCCGGACGATGGCGCCGCGGTGCCCTCGTTGCCGGCACTGCTCGGCGCCTTGCTGCCACCCTTGATGCTGATTCTTGCCGTGCTGGGATCCATCATGGCGGGTCTTGCGACCCCGACCGAAGCTGCGGGCGTGGGCGCCATGGGCGCCCTGTTGCTTGCCTTGGGGCGTGGCCGTTTGAATCGGCAGCGGCTTGAAAACGTCATGCGCAGCACGGTGCGGGTCAGCAGCATGGTGTTTCTGATCCTGATCGGCGCGTCGTTGTTCTCGCTGGTATTTCGCGGCTATGGCGGCGACGAGCTGGTGCAGCGCCTTTTGCTGGGTCTGCCAGGTGGGACCTTCGGGGCCGTGCTGGTGGTGATGCTGGTGATGTTCCTGTTGGGCTTCGTGCTCGATTTTATCGAGATTACGTTCGTGGTTGTGCCCATCGTGGGTCCGATTCTGCTGGCGCTGGGTCTTGACCCGGTATGGCTGGGCGTGATGATTGCCATCAATCTGCAGACGTCCTTTCTCACTCCACCCTTCGGTTTCGCGCTGTTCTATCTGCGCGGCGTCGCGCCTGACAGCGTAGCCACCCTGGAGATCTACCGCGGCGTCATGCCCTACGTGGCCATCCAGCTGCTGGCGTTGGTCATCCTGGCGCTCTGGCCCCAGCTGGCCACCTGGCTACCTCAGTTGGTTTACGGCTAGGACGGTCCGTCCCGGCCCTGGAGCAACGCCGCCTCGGAGATGCTCTGCCAGGGCGCTGAGATTGCCAGAAAAGCTTTGTACGAGTTCCAGATCGCCCTGCTGGGCTCATCCTCTGCGGCCAGCTCCTCAATGACCTCCATGGTCAAACGCTTAAGCTCCCTCTGCACGGCGTCGGGGAAAGCGAGAATTTCGACGTCCGGATCCTGGACGAGGGTAGCCAAGGACTGCGCGTTGCGGGCCATGAACTCCGCAGTGATCTCGTTGTTGGCGGCCGAGCAGGCGATGCGGACGATATTTTGCAGATCCCCCGGCAGGGCCTCCCAGGCGTCGCGGTTGATGATGCACTCGAGCGTGGGGCCGGGTTCCTGCCAGCCGGGGTAGTAATAATAGCGGGCCACCTGATTCAGCCCGAAAGCCAGGTCGTTGTAGGGTCCGATCCACTCAGTGGCATCGATGCTGCCAGTCTGCAGGGCGGTAAAGATCTCCGAGCCCGGCAAACTCACCGGCGTCCCGCCAGCGCGCTTCAGCACCTCGCCGCCGATCCCGGGAATGCGCATTTTCAGGCCCTTGAGATCTTCGATCACTTTGATCTGCCGGTTGAACCAGCCACCCATCTGCACGCCCGTGTTGCCGGCGGGCCAGGGCACCAGGTTGAAGGGCTCGTAAAGGTCCTGCCACTGCCGTAGACCATCGCCGAAATACAGCCAACCATTCATCTCGTGGGCGTTGAGACCGAAAGGGATCGTGGTAAAGAACTGGGCCGCCTTGGACTTGCCCTTCCAGTAGTAAGCTGCGCCGTGGCCGATGGCTGCCGTACCGCGAGACACTGCGTCAAACACCTCGAAAGCTGGAATCAGCTCGCCGGCGGCATATACCTTGATCTGGATTCTGCCTGCGCTCATCGTCTCGATATTGCGCGCCAGCGTCGCGGCACCCGTGCCGATGCCCGGGAAGTTCGGCGGCCAGGTGGTGACCATATTCCAGCGAAAACGCTGCTCGGGTCGAGTCGGGCCGTTGGCGCTCTCCTGGGGTGCGCAGGCCGCCAGGGCCCCGGCGGCGCCGACTCCGGTAACGAACTCCCTTCTCTTCATGGCTGACTACCCCCAGTTCTCAGGCTGGCGCTACTAATACCAGATAGTGCTCCGGCCGCCTATGGGGAGGTGGTTGTCCCCACCCCGGGCGGGGCTGCCTGGCGCTGCCCCGGGGTGCGCCCGCCGAACGGGTATGCCTGGATTATGGGACAGAAAGACCATCCAGAGGCCCATGGTGGTGATTCGCAACGGCTTGGGCCGAAGCAGGGCGGCCCGCTGGGCCGCCCTTCCCTGGAGCCCCGAGACCTCGGTAATTTTCGGGCGTCCCTGCCCGTGCCGCTCAAGCTGCGCTCCGCGACCGACTATCCCACAGTCCGGCGCCGGCGCGCGGGCGCAAAACCTGCCTGAGGGGCCGGAAGTGCTCCCTTGCGCGGCCTGGCCGCCATCGGGGATAGTGCCGCCAGGCTAATCGGCACAAAGTGGAGCATGGGCCGTGATTGCATTGTTGCAGCGGGTCAGTGAGGCGGCTGTCAAGGTGGATGGTGAGACCGTGGGGGCCATTGACGCAGGCGTTCTGGTTCTGGTGGCGGTGGAGCCCGGCGACACCCAGGCCCAGGCGGAGCGCCTGGTGCAGCGAATTCTGGCGCACCGAATCTTCCCGGACGACCGGAACCGCATGAACCTCAGCGTGTCTGATATTAAAGGTGGCCTGTTGCTGGTACCCCAGTTTACGCTGCTGGCGGATACCCGCCGGGGGAACCGGCCCAGCTTCGCCAAGGCCGGTGATCCGGCGCTGGGGGCTGGTCTGTTTGACTACCTGGTAGCCTACGCCCAGCGTCGCCACCAGCCGGTGGCGAGCGGCCGTTTCGGCGCCCATATGGCGGTGCAACTGGTGAACGATGGGCCGGTTACTCTGACCGTGAGGGTGGCGCCGGAGACCTAACGGGTCGCAGTGGCGCGGGGCGCTTTGTCGTATGATAGGGGGTTCGAACCTTTGCTGGAGTTAGGGACATGGGTCTAGGTGGCATTAGCCTTTGGCAATTGCTCATCATTCTGCTGATTGTCGTACTCATTTTCGGGACCAAGCGCCTGAAAAGTATCGGCGGCGATCTCGGCGGCGCGGTGAAGGGATTTCGCCAGGCGATGAACGATCCTGAGGAAGAGGAAGACGCGAAGCAGCTCGAGCAGGATGCCAAGCCTGACGCCGAGTTTGCCGAGGAGCACGATCGCAGCCAGACCGGTTAGCCGCCAATGTTCGACGTCGGTTTCTGGGAGCTGGTACTGATCTTTGGTCTTGGCCTGATGATTCTCGGGCCGGAGAGACTCCCCCGTGTCGCCAATCGAATCGGTCGCTGGGTTGGTAAAGCCCGGCGGACCGCTGGCGAGCTACGCCGGCAACTGGAGCGGGAGCTGGACTTCGACGATCTGGCCGGCCGCAGTAATTACCATCGGCCAAAACCACCGCCGGCGCCCAGTGCCAAGCCGACGGCCGGTGACCACGCGCCCGCCAATCACGCTGACCTGGACTTGGACCCCGAGTTGGACGGCGTTGACGTTGAACCTGCTGCGGAGGCCGCCGCTGCCGACCAGCCGGAGCCGGACGCCGCGATCGCGCCGGACACGAAACAGACGCCTGATCCCGGCGCAGTGGCCAGCTCAAGCTCAAAATGAGCCCCAAGCCCGCAGACGATCCCGCCTCTAAAGAGGAGGAGCAGCTTGCCGAGGGCACGTTGCTTTCCCATCTGGTGGAATTGCGCACCCGGCTGTTGCGGGCATCGGCCGCAGTGCTGGTCATGTTTCTTGCCCTGGTGGCGTTCAGCGAAGATATCTTTGCCATTGTCGCCACGCCGCTGATTAACCAGCTGCCCGGCGAGGAGATGATCGCCACCGGCGTCGCTTCGCCCTTTCTGACACCCTTCAAGCTGACTCTGTTTGTCGCTCTTTTTCTCGCCATGCCGGTTGTCCTCTATCAGCTCTGGGCCTTTGTGGCGCCGGGGCTGTACCGGCGCGAAAAACGCTTCGCGATTCCCCTGGTCGCCTCCAGCATCGTGCTGTTTTATCTGGGGATCGCGTTTGCCTATTTCGTGGTGTTCCCGCTCATGTTCGGTTTTTTTGCGGCTGTTACGCCTGAGGGTGTGCGCATGATGACCGACATCAGCGAATACCTGGATTTCATTCTCACCATTTTCTTGGCCTTTGGTATTGCCTTTGAAGTGCCGATCGCCACGGTGCTGCTGGTTGGCAGCGGCCTGACTTCACCGAAGACACTGGGGCAGGCCCGTCCCTACGTGTTCCTCGGGGCTTTCGTTGGCGGCATGCTGCTCACGCCGCCGGATGCCATATCCCAGACCCTGCTTGCCGTGCCCGTTTACCTGCTCTATGAAAGCGGCATCCTGCTGTCGAAGTTCATGGTGAATCGCGAACCCCCCGAGGAAGCTGAAGACGGCACCGAGCCGGCCTGAACTGGAGCAGACGCCACGCCCCGGATACGAAAAAGGAAGGCGCCATGACCCATAACACCGCTGCCCTCGACGAGTCCGAGGTGTTGGGCCATCCGCGCGGCTTGGCCACTCTGTTTTTCACAGAGATGTGGGAGCGCTTCAGCTACTACGGCATGCGCGCNNGCTCGGGTGGCCTCGGGTTCACCGATCAGACCGCCACCGCCATCTACGGGCTGTATACCGCTGCTGTGTATCTAGTGGCGCTACCTGGCGGCTGGATGGCGGATCGGGTCATGGGCGCCCAACGGGCCGTATGGGTTGGCGGCATCATCATCATGCTGGGCCATTTCGTGCTGGCAATTCCCGGCCTGCCAACGTTCTTTCTCGGTTTGATTCTGGTGGTGACGGGCACCGGCCTGCTCAAACCCAATATCAGCGCTATTGTCGGTGAGTTGTACGGTCCCGATGACCACCGCCGTGACGGCGGCTTCACCATTTTCTATATGGGCATCAACCTGGGCGCCGCGCTGGGGCCGCTGGTCTGCGGCCTGCTCGCCCAGAGTAACTGGCATTACGGGTTTGCCGCGGCCGGCGTGGGTATGCTGGTGGGTCTGATTCAATTCAAGCTGACTCGCAACTACCTGGGCGAGGCCGGCTTGTTCCCCGCTAGGGCGACGGATCATCAGCAGGCGGAGACGGCGCGGCAGCGGGCCTGGATGGTGATTCTCTTGGTGCTCGCTGCAGTGGCGGTGCTGTTCGTGGGCGGTTTTGCGGGCTGGATCGAGTTTCGCGCCGTGGAACTGGCGCGGGGCGCGACCGGCGTTATCGTTGCGGTGGCGATCGCCTACTTCGTGTGGATCTTCGCCTTTGGTCGACTTACCCGGGAGGAGCGGAATCGGGTTATCGTCATTGGCGTATTGTTTCTGGCCGCGGCCATGTTCTGGGCCGGTTTTGAGCAGGCGGGCTCTTCGCTGAACCTGTTTGCCGAGCGCTACACCGTGCGCCAGTTCGGCGGGTTTGACATCCCGGCGACCTGGTTCCAGTCCCTCAACCCGGTTTTTATCATTATTCTGGCGCCGGTCTACTCCATGTTCTGGATCAAGTTAGCGGATCGCAACCTGGATCCGTCGGCACCCTTGAAGTTCGCTTTCGGACTGATCCTGCTGGGCGTGGGTTTCCTGATCATGGTGGGCGCCGCCCAACTGGTCGCCGGGGGCGACCAGGTGCTACCTACCTGGCTGTTCATGACTTATCTACTGCACACCATGGGTGAGCTGGCCCTGAGTCCCGTGGGCTTGAGCTCGGTCACCAAGCTGGCGCCGCGTCGTTTCGTGGGCCAGATGATGGGCGTGTGGTTCCTGGCGGCCTCGCTGGGCAGCGTGATTGCCGGGCTGATTGCCGGCGAGTTCAGCGCCGATGCTGTGGCCGACATGCCGGGGCTGTATCTGCAGATTGTTATGACGACCGTGGCGTCCGGGGTCGTTCTGCTACTTCTAGTGCGGCCCCTGCGCAAGCTCATGGGCGGGGTCGAGTAGCCGGGTGGCCGACCGCTGCGGGACAGCTTGCTAGAATTTGCCGCTGCCATAACGGTGTTCAGGGAACGCTGATGAAGAAAGTCATCAGGCCGCTCGCGCTGGCAGCAGCATGCTGCATTGTGCTCGGTTGCGACCAGGAGCCGCCTGCGTCGCTGATTCCCGAGGATGCGCAGGGCCCGGAGGAATTCTTAGCTGAGCTGAACGAGCGGCTTGAGGGCGTGATAGCGGCGAACTCCATCGCGGGCTGGGTGCGTGCCACATATTTGACCGATGACACCGCATTTCTCGCCGCCCGAGCCCAGGCTGAGTTCCTGAAGCTCCACAGCGAGGTTGTGGCCGAGGCAGCGACATTTCCTAACGCCGAGTTGCCGCCGGAGGTGGCCCGGTCTTTTTATCTGCTGAGACTCGGCACGGCCATGCCAGCGCCCGACGACGCGGTCTTGCGCACCGAGCTGACACAAATCGCCGCGCGCATGGAGGGCGCCTACGGCGCCGGTCGGTACTGCCGGACGCCGGAAAGCTGCCACGAGCTTGGAGATCTGGAACGGGTGCTGGCGCGTTCCCGGGACTACGACACCCTGCTGGACGCGTGGACCGGCTGGCGCACCGTCGCGCCGCCTATCAGGGCGGACTACGCGCGCTTCGTGGAGATTTCCAATGCGGGTGCTCGGCAGCTGGGTTTCGTCGATCTGGGCGAGATGTGGCGTTCCGGTTACGACATGGCACCGAAGGCCTTCCGTGCAGACATGGAACGACTCTGGCAGCAGGTCAAGCCCCTGTACGACGAGCTGCATTGCTATGTGCGCGGCCGGTTAAGCGATTACTACGGTGCTGAGCGGGTGCCTCCAGACGGTCCTATGCCCGCTCATGTGCTGGGTAACATGTGGGCCCAGCAGTGGGCTGAAATCTACGACCTGGTGGAACCCTATCCAGGTGTCGCCAATCTGGATGTGGATAAGGCGCTTCAGAGCCAGGCGTACACGCCCAGAGCTATGACGGCATCCGCCGAGGCGTTCTTTGCATCACTGGGTTGGCCGGAACTGCCGGACACGTTCTGGCAGCGTTCAGTGCTGGCCAAGCCGGCCGATCGCGATCTCGTGTGCCACGCCAGCGCTTGGACCGTGGCTGATCCCGGCGACGTGCGCATCAAGATGTGCATCGAACCGACCTGGGATGATCTGGTCACCATCTATCACGAGCTTGGGCATATCTACTATTACCTGGCCTATGCACATCAGCCGCCCCTGTTTCGCGCGGGTGCCCATGACGGTTTTCACGAGGGCATCGGCGATACGGTAACGCTGTCCATGACACCAGGTTTCCTCGCCCGGATCGGGCTGATCGAGCCTGTTAAGGCCAGCCACGAGGCCACCATCAATACCCAGATGAAGCAGGCGCTGGACCGGGTCGCCTTCCTGCCCTTCGGCCGACTGATTGATCAATGGCGCTGGGACGTGTTTGCGGGGCGCGTCACCCCCGAGCAGTACAACGCGGCCTGGTGGACGCTGCGCCGGCACTATCAGGGTATCGCTGCGCCGGTGGCGCGCAGCGAGGCGGATTTTGATCCGGGGGCGAAATACCACATTCCTGCCAACGTCCCCTATGCCCGGTACTTTCTGGCTTACGTGCTCCAGTTTCAGTTTCACAGGGCCGCGTGTGATCTGGCGGGTCATCAAGGCCCGCTCCACGAATGCTCGGTGTTCGGCAGCAAGGCCGCAGGCCAACGGCTGTGGTCCATGCTGGCCGCCGGGGCCAGCGAGCCCTGGCCGGAGACGCTGGAGACACTCACCGGTACGCGGGAAATGGACGCTTCGGCCATCATTGATTATTTTGCGCCGCTGATGGAGTGGCTGGCCGAGCAAAATGCGCCGCTGACCTGCGGCTGGTAGCTCAAACCACGGGGAGTAGCTGCACCGATGCAGGATTACGAAAAGCTGGGGGCTTTCTACCTGGGCAAGCGATACGCTCTGGAGACGGATAGCCTCACCGACGAATTGATTCTCTACGACAGCAAGGATCTGAACACCCACGCCGTGATTATCGGCATGACGGGTAGCGGCAAGACGGGTCTCGGGATCGGCTTGATCGAAGAGGCGGCGCTGGATCACGTGCCGGTGATCGCTATTGACCCGAAAGGGGACCTGGGCAACCTGCTGTTGACGTTTCCGGAACTGGCGGCGGAAGATTTCGAGCCCTGGGTGGATCCGGCGGCCGCCACCAAGAAGGGCATGGACGTAGCCGGTTATGCGGCGGCCCAGGCCAAGCTGTGGCGCAAAGGTCTGGCTGAATGGGGTCAGGCGCCGGAACGCATCAAGGCACTACGCGAGGCTTGTGAGCTGCGGTTGTTGACGCCCGGCAGCGTTGCGGGTACGCCGGTGTCGGCTCTGAAGTCGTTTCGCTGTCCCGGTGCTTTGATCACGGAAGACCCCGACCTGTATCGGGACAGTGTGCAGACCACGGCCACGGGCATTCTGGCGCTGCTGGGTGAGAGCGCCGACCCGCTCACCTCCCGGGAGCACATTCTCATCGCGCGGATCCTGGATCACGTATGGACCCAGCGCCAGGACCTGGAT
>JABAOE010011807.1_pt2 | contig 14934 bp, 11 predicted proteins | sample 7062141 | NCBI WGS metagenome assembly JABAOE01 (sample SAMN14538627, study PRJNA623070) | marine sediment metagenome | biome: marine biome [ENVO:00000428]; feature: marine pelagic biome [ENVO:01000023]; material: deep marine sediment [ENVO:00002113] | place: India: Gulf of Khambhat ... | reverse complement strand
GGACGGCAACATCCAGTACGCGACGATCACGACGATCGACGAGTCGCCGCTCAAGCCGGGCCTCATCTGGGCCGGCACCGACGACGGCAACGTCCAGCTCACGCAGGACGGGGGCGAGACGTGGACGCTGCTCAACGACAACATCCCGGACAACCCGGAGTACTGGGTCAGCCGGATCGTCGCGTCGCACCACGACCTGGGCACCGCGTACGTCACCTACACCGGGTACAGGAGGGACGACTTCCGGCCCTTCGTCTACAAGACGACCGACTTCGGGCAGACCTGGAGCTCGATCGCGTCGAACCTCCCGAGCGGCCCGATCAACGTGATCCGCGAGCACCACCGGAACCCGGACCTCCTCTTCCTCGGCACCGAGTTCCAGGTCTGGGTCTCGAACGATGGCGGGTCCGGCTGGACGAGCCTGAAGCTCGACATGCCGACCTCGCCGGTGCACGACATGAAGATCCAGCAGCGCGAGGACGACCTCGTCGTCGCGACGCACGGCCGGGGCATCTACGTCCTCGACCTCGCGCCGTTCTCGGAGCTGACGCCCGCGGTGCTCGCGAGCGACGCACACCTCTTCGAGCCGGAGCCCGAGATCCCCTGGATCGCGGCCGACCGCACGAACTACGCCTCTTCCAACTTCGAGGGCGAGAGCGAGGAGGCCGGGGCCGCGCTCTACTACTACCTCGGCGAGGCGGCCGACGGGGAGGTGACGGTCACGATCTATCAGGGGGCGCTCGCGGTGGCCGAGATCGAGGCCCCGGGCGAGGCGGGGCTGCACCGCGTCCAGTGGGACCTCGAGCGCCGCGTGGAGCGCAGCGCGGCCGAGCAGGAGCGGCTGCGAGCCGAGGCCCAGGAGGGTGGGGGTCGCGGTGGCGGCGGACGGGGCGGCGGTGGCCGGTCCCCGGAGGACCGGATCCGCTTCGCCTTCTCCTCGGCTCCCCCCGGCGAGTACCGGGTCGTGCTGTCCGTCGACGGCCGGGAGCTCGAGTCGAGCGTGCGGGTGCTGCGTGACGAATGGTGGCGTGAACGGAGGTAGGAATCTTGATCTCGAAGAGACTCGCCCTCGCCGCCCTGATGGCGGCCACCCCGGTCGCGGCCACCCCGGTCGCGGCCCAGCAGACCAACGACCCCTTCCCGCGGCCGATCGAGGCCACGGAAGGCGTGATCGTGGTGGGCCTGCGCGAGGTCGCGACGCTCCCCGACGTCGACGGCGATCCCGCGCGTCCCATGATCATGGTCGAGGAGCCCGGCGGGAGCCGGTTCTTCGTCAACGACATGCGCGGACCGCTCTACACCGTGACCGACGCAGGACGGGTGACGCTCTACCTGGACGTGAGCGCGGAGCGCTGGAATCAGCCGGTCGAGGCGGGCGGACGAGAGCGAGGCGTGCAGAGCTTCGCCGTCCATCCCCAGTTCAACGAGCCGGGAACGCCGGGCTACGGCAAGATCTACACGTGGGGCGACACGCCCGACCGGGACCCCCGACCGGACTTCACACCGGCCGACCCCGGGCGGGACAACCACGACGGCGTCCTCCTCGAGTGGACGGCGCGCGACCCGTCCGCGACGGCCTACGACGGGGCAGCGCCCCGCGAGCTGATCCGCGTGCAGCAGCCCTACGGCAACCACAACGGCGGGCAGATCGCCTTCAACCCCCTCGCCTCCCCGGGTGACCCCGACTTCGGGATGCTCTACGTCGGCAACGCCGACGGTGGCAGCGGCGGCGACCCGATGGACATGGCGCAGGATCTCGGGTCGATCTTCGGCAAGATCCTGAGGATCCACCCGCTGGGATCGAACAGCGCGAACGGCCGCTACGGCATCCCCGCGGACAACCCCTACGCCGGTGACGGCGACGACCGGACGCTCGGCGAGATCTGGGCGTCGGGGCTACGCAATCCCCAGGGCATCGCGTGGGACCCGGCGAACGGCAACATGTTCGTGTCCGACATCGGCCAGAACATCGTCGAAGAGGTCAGCCCCGTGACGAGGGGCGCCGACCTGGGCTGGAACACCTGGGAGGGCAGCTTCCGCTTCGTCAGCCGCCAGGCCGTGGAGCTGAGCGGTGCGCGGGGCGAGCGGGGCATCACCTACCCCGTCGCGGAGTGGGGGCAGATCGACCCGCTCCTGCAGAGCCAATCGGCGGCCGGGGGCGTGGTCGTCTACCGCGACGACCGGATCCCCCAGCTCCGCGACCTCCTGCTCTTCTGCGACTTCCCGAGCGGCGAGCTCTTTTACGTGTCGGCCGACGAGCTACCGCAGGGCGGCCAGGATGCGATCCGCCGGGTCCTCTTCCGAGACGGCAGCGGTGCCCCTCGGACGCTCCTCGCGGTCGTTCAGGCCAAGAACGCCGAGCAGCGCCGGGAGCAGGCCAGCCGCGTGGACCTGCGCTGGGGGACCGGGTCGGGTGGGCGCGTCTTCCTCCTGAACAAGCACGACGGGGTCATCCGAGAGATCGTGCGCTGACCTCGGCGCCCGGGCGCGCCGCGCCGGCGGAGGGGGTGGTCGCGGAGCGCGGCCACCCCCTTTCGCCATGCCTTCGGGCAGTCGCCTCGAATCCAGGGCCATGGCGCGCGCAACGAGGCGCGCCAGGCTCGAGCGGAGCTTCCCTAGCGGCGGTGACGGAGCGGGCTGGCGCCGTCGCGGGCCGCGAGGTCGATCTCGCGCAGCTCGCCGTTCACCACGAGTGAGGCGATCGAGGTTCCGTCGAAGGTGATCACGATCTCGACGGTGCGCGTCGTCTCTCCGTCCGGCCCCGAGCGCGTGACCGTCATGGTCCGGCGGATCGTCCCCGACAGCGGCCACCGCGGGTCCGAGCCGGGGATCGGCACGACCACCTCCTCGTACTCGACCGTGCCGCTCGCCTCGTACGAGCGCTGCGTGCCGTCGTCGAGGTGCCGGCTGCGGGTGATCTCCTCGCCGCCCGTGCCGTTCCAGGTCCGGGTCGTCTCCTCGCCGAGCAGCCCGGAGACGGTCTTGTCACGCTCCCGGTACACGGTCGCGCTCCAGCCGTCCCGGGAGGCCTCGCCCAGGACTTCGTGCACGATGTGGATCGAGGCGGTGGTCAGCGGATCGTAGCCCTCCTGCTCGACCCCGCCCTCGTCGTAGAAGGTCACCGAGCGGCTGCCGGAGAACGTGAAGCCACCCGATCCGCCGGGCCGCGCGGGCGCCGGCGCGGCCGCGGGCTGGCCGAAGCCGAAGGGCTGCGACCACAGGGCCACGTCCTCGAGCGTCGCGTCGGCGGCGACGAGCGCCATGTCGATCAGGAGCTGCTCGTCGATGGCGTCGGGCTCGGTCGTGCAGCCACCGAGCAGAGCCACGGCGGCGAATCCGGCCACGGCGGCGCGCCCGCGCAGGCTCGAAGGTTTCATGGGGCCTATCCCTCGTCCGGTCGTTGTCGTCGTGGTGAAGCCCGCCCGGCCGGCGGACTCGACCGTACAGACGCTCCGACATGTCGAACGTTAACTCCGTCGGCGTCGCCGCCGCCCTCGCGCGCCCCGGCGCCGGCGGTGGTTGCCCGAGTCCGGCCCCTCGCTACACTTTGGCGCCGCGCCGACGCTTCGGCGCTCGAGACGTGCGCCCAAGGAATCCCAGAGGTCCCGATGAAGACTGTCCCACGCATCCTCGCCGCCGCGCTGGTCACATCGCTCGCGCCGCTCGCCGTGCCGCTCGCCGCCCAGGACACGCCCTGGACGGCGCTGAAGCGGGGAAGCGACAACATCGAGGTGCTCGGCCATCTGCCGCTCGGTCCGAGGCTCTCCGTCGCCGACATGGACGTCGAGCAGGAGCTCGACCGGCCCTACGCCTACGTGGCGCGCATGGTCTACGGGGACGAGGGCCCCAAGGGCACCGACATCATCTCGATCGAGGACCCGGAGAACCCCGAGCTCCTCTATCGGTGGAGGATCGAGAACCAGGATCTCCACCAGCGCACCGGCGGCATGGACGTCAAGCACTTCAAGTGGAACGACCGCTACTACCTGGTGCAGTCGCTCCAGTTCGGGCAGGGCGGGCCCGACACCGACCTCGGAGCCGTGATCCTCGACGTGACCGGCCTGCCCGACCCCTCGACCGTGCGCGAGGTCGCGCGCATCCGGGAGCCGGACATGCCCGGCGGCTTCCACAACATCTTCATCTACAAGCACTCCAACGACCGGGTCTACCTCTTCACGACCGCCCGCGCCCCGGGCGCGCTCGTCTACGACCTCGGCATGGTCGTCGAAGGCGATCTCGAGAACGCGCGCGTCGGCCTGGTGCCGGTCCCCGAGTCGCCCCTCGGCCAGGGTGGGGGACGCGGATACCACGACTTCTACGTGGGCTACCACCCGGACACCGGCGAGGACCGCTTCTACGGCGGCGGGACCGGCGGCTACTACATCTACGACGTGACCAACCTCCAGGACCCGCAGCTCCGCATCTCGCTGACGGGGATCTCGGGGGTGCAGTACGGGCACACCTTCACCCCGAGCGCCGACGGGCGTTACGTGATCGCGGAGACCGAGTACCAGTACGCTCCGCTCCGCATCTTCGACCTCAAGCCCGCGCTCGACGGCGAGACCACGAACATCCGCCGGCCCATCTCGGCGTTCACGGCGAACTGGAAGAACCTGGTGCACAACCACGAGGTGCGCTGGCCCTTCGTCTTCGTCTCGGGCTACCTGGACGGGCTGCAGATCTTCAACCTGATGGACCCGCTCAACCCGGTGACCGTCGGCTACTACGACACCTACATCGGTCCCCCCAACACGGACCGCACGAACGTCTTCAACGGCGCCTTCGGCGTCGACGTCCGCAACGCCGACGGCCTGATCGTCGTCAGCGACATGTCGACCGGCCTGTGGACCTTCCGCATGGACGGGTTCCAGGGGTGGAACGGCGAGGACTGGGGCGTGCCCGACATCTCCTCGGCGCAGGAGTGGGATCGCCCGGTCGTGACCCGACCGATCAGCGACGATCGCTGAGGGGATTGCGGGGTACGCAGGGCGCATGAGCATCCTCGCGGCGACGCTGACGCTGGCGGCCTCCCTCGCGCTCCCGGGCGCGGGCGAGGCTCGCACGCCCCTTCCTCTCGGTACGCCGCCGCCGGCCTGCGAGCCGGTCGGGGGGCCCGAGTACTACGCGATCGAGCTCTACACGACGAAGAACCTGCCGGGCTCGGGCTATGCGCGTGGCACGGCCGACGTCTTCGTCTCGGGAGCCTCGCCGTTCTCCGTGGCGGTCGCGCCCGACGGGTCGTACCGCTACGAGGTCGACGTCCGGCTCGAGCGGGTACGGGCCCCGTCGCGCGGCCACCTCGTCGCCTGGGTGACGACGCCGGAGATCGATCGCATCCGGCGCCTCGGCACGCTCGACGGGAGCCTCCGTGCGGGCGGCACGGTCGATTGGAACCAGTTCCTCGTGGTCGTGACCTGGGAGCCGGACGACGACCCGACCGCCGAGTCGTGGTCGGGGCCGGTGGCCTTCCGGGGGATGTCGCGCAGCGGGATGATGCACACGATGGTGGGCCACGGCGCCTTCCAGGAGGAGAACTGCGCGGCCTACGGGTACGGGAGCTGAGCCCCCTGTCCGTCAGCGAAGCCCCATGATCGCGCGCGCCGCGGCGATCCGCTCCGGCGATCCGGTCAGGAGCCCCTCGGGAGACGTGCGCCACTCCAGGATCTCCTCGTAGATGTCTTCGGCCGCGTAACGGTTCAGGCCGAGACCGGCGAGGTACATCAGACGCAGGCTGCGGTCCCGGTTCACCTCGGCATCCGAGAGCCACGGCTCCAGATCGTCCGCGCTGCCCGCGTAGGTCGCCAGCAGGTCGAGCGTCCTCCGGAAGCCGACCTCGACGAGATCCGTCGCCACCGGGGCATGGTCCGGGGAGCCGAGGCGGTCGACGAAGGCGTCGACGTCGATCCTCACGCCCCCCCGGCGGGCGGCCAGCACGACGTCGTAGCCCCCCCCTCGTACGTGTTGCCCCACACGGTCCCTCCCGGGAAGGCCCGGAAGAAGGTGGCCATCTCGCTCTTCACCGCCTCCGTGCTGCTCTCGTACAGGGGAACCCACTGCGTGATCACGCCCCCCTCGTCGAGGTGCTCGCGCACCAGCTCGAAGTACTCCGCGCTGTAGAGCGCCGCGGCCCCCTTCATCCACGGATGGATGGGGTCCGACGTGACGAGGTCGAAGGTCTCGTCGGTCGTGAGCAGGAAGTGTCGCGCGTCGTCGTAGACCACCTCCACGCGCGGATCGGAGAGGATCGCGTTGTTGACGTCGGTGAAGTACTCGGAGGACTCCTCGATCACCAGCGGCTCGATCTCGGCGATCACGATGCGCTCGATGCCCGGATGCGTGACGAACGTGCCGGCGGTGACGCCCGCGCCGAAGCCGACGATCAGCACCGACTTCGGATCGTCGTGCAGCAGCGCCGTGAGGTGCCCCAGCATCCCCTGCAGCCGCATGTCCTGGGGCTCGGTCGACGCGACCACCTTGCCCCCGATGTGGAGGTTGCGCACGCCGTTGGAGAGCTCGGTCACGACGACCGACGAGTTGCGTCCCTCGCCGACGTAGAGCGCCTCGGGCTCGGCGTACGTCGCGGCATAGCGTCCGTACGCGATCAGGACCGGGGGCACCGGGGCGACGCCGCCGACCACGAGGACGAGGGCGACGGCGGCGGCGAGCCCCGGCGCCGCGCGCGCCGGCGCTCTCCGCAGGGCCGTCCGCAGCGCCGGGCCCGCCAGCAGGAGCGCCGACAGCGCACCGGTGACGACCAGCACCCGCTGGGCGTCCCGCGTGCCGAGCAGCGGGACCGCGAGGACGCCGAACAGCAGGGCGCCCGCGATCGCGCCGATCGTGTTGGCGGCGTACACCCGGCCGACGAGCGCCCCCGGGTCCTGGCCGCGCTCGGCGGCCGCCGCCACCGCCAGGGGGAAGCTCGCGCCCCAGAAGAAGGGCGCCGGGGTCAGCGCCCACAGCGCCCGGGCGAGGTCGAGCTGGAAGACATGGCCGGGCTCCAGGGCGATCGACGGGTCGATCGGCCAGAACGGGAGCTGCACGGCGATCGCGTGGGCCGCCCACGCGATCCCGAGGGCTCCCCCGACCTGACAGGCCGCGAACAGCGAGCGAGCGCGCGCGGTGTGGCGCGAGACGTAGGAGCCCACCCCGCTGCCGACGCCGAGCGCGGCGAGGAACACGGCCAGGATGATCGAGAAGGTGTAGGTCGTCGCCCCCAGGGCCAGCGCCATCAGGCGCGTCCACACGACCTCGGAGCCGAGGGCGGCGAAGCCCGACAGGGCGATCGCCCAGAGCACCGCACGGTACGGTCCCGTCCCGACCCGGGGCGGATCGCGAGGCGCGGTCCGGGGGCCGGCGTACGCGCTCGCCCGAGCGAGCGCGAAGCCGAGCGCGGCGACCGCGACGTTGAGGGTCACGGCCGCCAGGGTGGCCACGACGACGTCGTAGCGCCGCAGCAGGTGGAACCCCGCCAGGAGGCAGCCGAGCACCGCCCCGGCGATGTTGCCTCCGTAGAAGAAGCCCATCCAGGAGACCCCGGTCGGCGTCGCCTCGACGTACCGTGAGATCGCCGGCAGCGTGGCCCCCATGAGCACGGTCGGGGGCACCAGGAGCAGTCCCGCCACCAGCGCGCGCAGCGGCACCGAGGCGAAGCCTGGGGGCACCAGCGCCACGTACGCGCTGCCGACCAGGGGAATGAGGCCCAGGAGCGCCAGCCCCCACCCCGCGATGGCGAGCTCGAGGACCGCGTACACGCGCAGCGGGTGACGATCCATCGAGACGTAGCGGGGCAGCGCCAGGCTGCCCAGGCACATCCCGCCCATGAAGGCGCCGAGCAGCACTCCGAGCGAGAGGCTCGTCGAGCCGACGACGAGCTGGAGCATCTGGAACCACACGACCTCGTACACGAGCGCGGCGCAGCCGCTGCCCACGAAGAGGAGCAGGAGGAGGGGGCGCGCGCGCGCCCCGCCCGGTCCGGCGCCGCCGGAGGGGATCTCTCTGTCGACCATGACGCTCCGCTCGGCCGTATCCGGCCGTGTCTTGCCTCGCGCCGCGTCGCGGGACGACCTTCGGGGGCGCCCGTCGCGGTGAACACTCCCGAGCGGCCCGGGTATTCGGCGGACCGTACCCGGGCGGGGGACGTCCGCTCCGCGCCGCCGCCGCGCTGGGCGCACTTCCGCGCCCGTGCTGCGCGGCGAAGATACACTCGACCAGGCGGGGACAGCGATCGCGATGACGACCGGGAGGAGGAATCCGCTGACGCGCGCGCGCGCCGGCGCGCTGCCGGTCGTGCTCGCGGCCTCCCTTCCGGGCGCGCTCGCCGCGCAGCACGAGGGACACTCGATGCCGATGGCGGGCGCCTGGCGCATGGTGCCCATGGACATGGGCATGCCGATGCTCCCGGGCCTCGAGACCGCCGTTCCGGTCGTCGGGCCGTTCATGCCGGGCATGGGCGTCGACGCTCGGAGCCTCCCCGAGGCTCGCCCGTCGCAGCTCGTCGCGATGGCGGACGGTGACACGCTGGACATCGCCGTGTCCCTGGTCCGACGCGACCTGGCCGGGCACGAGACCGTGATGTTCGGCTACAACGGCCAGTACCCGGGGCCGCTCATCCAGGCGCCGCAGGGCGCCACGCTCGTCGTTCGGGTGACCAACGAGATCCAGATGCCGACGACGATCCACTGGCACGGCGTCCGGCTCGACAACCGCTTCGACGGCGTGCCGGGCGTGACCCAGGCGGCCATCGAGCGAGGCGAGAGCTTCACCTACGAGGTGCGCGTCCCCGACGCCGGGATGTTCTGGTATCACCCGCACGTCCGCGAGGACGTGCAGCAGGACCTGGGGCTCTTCGGCAACCTGCTCGTGACGTCGCCGGACGCCGACTACTACGGCCCCGCGCACCGCGAGGAGGTCTTCGTTCTCGACGACATCCTCATGGACGACCAGGGCGTCCTTCCCTGGGGAGACGGGGCCCCGACGCACGCGCTGATGGGCCGGTACGGCAACGTGATGATGGTGAACGGCGAGACCGATCACCGGCTCGCGGTCCGGCGGGGGGAGGTCGTTCGCTTCTACCTGACGAACGTCGCCAACTCGCGGACCTTCAACGTGACCTTCGGCGAAGCGCGGGCGAAGGTCGTCGCCTCGGACGTGGGCCGCTTCGAGCGCGAGCAGTGGATCGAGTCGGTCGTCATCGCGCCGGCCGAGCGCTACGTGGTCGACGTGCGCTTCGACGAGCCGGGCGAGGTGGCGATCGCGAACACGATCCAGGCGATCAACCACTTCCGCGGCGAGTTCTACCCCCACGTCGACACCCTCTCGCTCGTGACCGTCTCCGAGGAGCCGGCCGAGGCCTCCGCGTCCGCGGCGTTCGAGACGCTGCGCAGCCACGGGCCGGTCTCCGACGAGGTGGAGGCGTTCCGCCCTCACTTCGGTCGCCCCCCCGATCACGAGATCGAGACGACCGTGCGCGTCCAGGGCCTGCACCCCTCGATCGTGCTGTCCATGGAGGCCGACACGCTCTACGTGCCGCCGATGGAGTGGAACGACGCGATGCCGATGATGAACTGGCTGTCGACCGGCGAGCAGGTCACGTGGATCCTGCGTGACCGGCGCACCGGCGCCGAGAACGCCGAGATCGACTGGCGCTTCCGGGTCGGCGACGTGGTCAAGATCCGCATCTTCAACAACCCGGATTCGTTCCACCCGATGAACCACCCGATCCACATCCACGGGCAGCGCTTCCTGGTGCTCTCCATGGACGGGGTGGAGAACGAGAACCTCGTCTGGAAGGACACCGCGATCGTGCCGGTCGGCTCGACGATGGACGTGCTCGTGGAGATGTCGAACCCGGGGGAGTGGATGTTGCACTGCCACATCGCCGAGCACCTGCACGCGGGCATGATGTTCGGCTTCACCGTCGAGGAGGCGCGGCCGTGAACCCCATCCTCCGCCGGGCGCTGATGGCCGTCGCCGTGCTGGTCGCGGGCGCGCTCGTCGTCACCGGCGGCCAGCGCATCGTCGAGCGGCAGCGCACGGCCAACGAGATCAACCGGCTGCGCGAGGAGCTGTACCGGGCGCGTGTCAGCTCGGACCGCTGCCAGCGCTCGCTGAGCAGCAGTGAGGCGGCGCTCCTGCGGCTCTCGGAGACGATCGACTCGCTCCGGGGCCGCGTCGAGAGCTACGAGACCGTGGACGGCGGCGTGCCGGCGGCCCGCTACGACGAGTACCTCGAGCTCTTCGAGAGCTACAACGACTCCGTCGCGGTCTGGGAGGCCCGCGAGAGCCGGCTTCGTTCGGCCGAGACCGCGTGCCGCGCCACGATCGAAGGCCACAACGCGCTCAGCGACTCCCTGCAGCGCGTCCTCGCCGAAGCGGGCGTCGAGACGGGCTGATCAGCGTCGCCCCGAGCTCCCTCCCGCGGAGCCGGCCACGCGGGCTTCCCCGGCGGCATCCGGATCGCCCGCCCGCAGCCCGACCGCCGCGGCGGCAGCGAGATGCGGACCCGGGCGCAGGAGCGTGCGCGCCACCTGCGCCCCCTCCTCGGCGGTCATGCCCACGCTCAGCTCGGGGCGGTGCAGGAGCTCGATGACCGAGCGGTCGATCGGAAGGTACTCGGTGACGTCGGAGACGGGCTGGTAGAAGATGCTGGCGGGATAGCGGAACGAGTCCTTGAGCAGGCCGAGCATCTGCGTGATCTCCTCGCGGATGATGTGGGCCCGGCGCGCCTCCGCCGTGGTCGTCGAGATCAGGACCACCGACCTGAAGATGTGCTGGTCGCCGCCCCACCAGACCCAGACGATGCCGTTGTTGCCCTCGGGAGCCTGCGGAAGCACGTCCTGGAACTCCGACTGCGGGATGAAGTGCATCTCGACGGTGGGCGAATCGGCCACGATGTCGATGCCGAGCGGCGTCAGCCGGTTCAGCTCCGCGATCACGCTGTCGAGAGCGAGCTGGTCCCCGGCGCTCGGCGCGCCGTTCACCCGGATGAGCGGCCCCCGGTCGGCGTGCCAGCGGCGCAGGAGCGGGGTGGCACCGCCGAACTCCGACCCGAAGGCGACCTCGGTGAAGTAGTCGATCTCGTCGACCCCGTAGCCGCCCGGGCGCTCGACGACCGTCAGCCCGATGTCGGCCGGCACGGCCCCCGGGGCCGACACCGAGATCGTCACCCCCCCCGGCCGTCTCGCCTCCACCGTGCCCTGCGACACGACGGCGACGCGCTCGTCGCTCGTCGACCAGGTGAAGGCCGGGACGCTCGAGGAGGCCGTGACGGACAGCGGCAGGTAGTCGCCTACGGTGACCTGCGTCGACGCGGGCATCTCGATCACCAGGGCGATCTCGGGTCCGGCGTCGGCGCACGCCGTCGCGAGGGCGAGACCGAGAAGAGGCGCGGCACGCCCCGGACGCACGCCCCGGACCCTCGGGCGCTGGAAGAATCCTCGTCTCATGTGGGCATCGTACATGGCATGGTGAGACCATTGTCGAGGGGCGCGCGTTCCGGCGCCAGGAGCCACCCCCGAGAGCACGACGCCCGCGCAGCCCCATCGGACTCCGAGTGCGCGCTCGCATCCGTAGGCGACGACTCGGGCCTCGGCGCTACATCGAGAAGCTCTCATGTCAAGTCTTTGTCTACCACTTACTTTTGACATTGGCTGAACGTCCATCTATCGTTGGACATGCCTGACGCGAGCCTCCCGCGGCATCCGATTCGAGTCGTCGCGCAGCGGACCGGCCTGTCGACGCCGGTGCTCCGCGCGTGGGAGCGACGCTACGGGGCGGTCTCGCCCGGACGCAGCGAGGGCGGGCAGCGGCTCTACTCCGATGCCGACATCCGGCGCCTTCAGCTCCTCGCGACCGCCGTCGACGGCGGCCGGAGCATCGGGCTCGTGGCCGACCTGCCGATGGAGGAGCTCGAGGCCCTGATCGACGCCGACCGTGAGAGCTCGGGACGTGCTTCCGGCGACGCCGTCTCCCGGGACGTGGACCGCGTCGGCGTCGCGCTCGACCTGGTCGAGCAGATGCGCAACGGAGAGCTCGAGGCCTGGTTGATGAGGGCGGCCGTGGAGCTCCGTCCGCACGAGGTCGTCGAGGGGCTCATGGTGCCCCTCCTCGAAGAGGTGGGCCGATCCTGGCAGTCCGGTCGGCTCGGGCCCAGCACCGAGCACGTGGCGTCCGTCACCATCCGGCGCTTTCTGGAGTGGCTGTCCGCGACGAGTCGGGCCGAGCCCGAAGCGCCCGTGGTGGTCACGGGGACACCGGCCGGTCAGCGCCACGAGTTCGGCGCCCTCCTCGCGGGTGTCGTCGCCGCGTACGCCGGGTGGCGGGTGCGCTTCCTGGGCCCGGACCTACCCGCCTCGGAGATCGTGCGGGCCGCCCTCAAGCTGGAGGCCTCCATGGTCGCGCTCTCGGCGGTCCATCCGAGGCTGGATCCGGCGGGGGTTCAGGAGGTCCTCGACCTGCGCGCGGGCCTCCCCGACTCCGTCACGGTCGTGGTCGGCGGCGCCGGCGCGGACCCCCACCGGGACCGCTGGACGGAGGCGGGCATCCTCACCTTCCCCGATCTGGCGAGCTACCGCGAGTACCTTCAGGCGGAGGCGGCGACCGGCTGAGCGCCGAGCCCCTCACGCGCTCGAGAAGGCGGCGTCGAACGCGGTCGCGGAGGTCGGGAAGTCGAGAGAGCGGACGAAGGCGCACGCCTCGCGCGCTCCATGCTCGCGGTCCATGGCCGAGTCCTCCCACTCCACGGAGAGCGGCCCGGAGTAGCCGATCCGGTTCAGCGCCCGGATGACGTCCTCGAAGGGGACCCGACCCCTGCCCAGCGACCGGAAGTCCCAGTAGCGGGCCCGATCGCCGAAGGCCAGATGTCCGCCGAACACGCCCGAAGCCCCGGGCGCCTCGGACCACCACACGTCCTTCATGTGCACGTGATGGATTCTGGCACCGAACCGCAAGACGAAGTCGACGCAGTCGACGCCCTGATAGGCCAGGTGGCTCGGGTCGAAGTTGAACCCGAACGCGTCCCGCCCGTCGAGGGCGTCGAGGGCCCTCTGCGCGGTCACGCTGTCGAACGCGATCTCCGTGGGGTGCACCTCGAGGGCGAACCGCACGCCCTCCTCGTCGAACACGTCCAGGATCGGCCCCCAGCGGGCGGCGAAGTCGGCGAAGCCCTCGTCCAGCCGAGCCTGGGATACGGGCGGAAACGCGTACAGCAGAGGCCAGATCGAGCTGCCGGTGAAGCCGTTCACGACCGGCACGCCCAGGTTCGCCGCCGCCCGAGCCGTCTGCTTCATCTCTTCGGCGGCGCGCGTCCGCACTCCCTCCGGATCTCCGTCCCCCCATACGTGGGAGGGCAGGATCTCACGGTGGCGCTCGTCGATCGCGTCGCAGACCGCCTGCCCCACGAGGTGATTGCTGACCGCCCACACGTCGAGGCCGTGTGACGCCAGCATCTCACGCTTCGCGATGCAGTAATCGGGGTCCTCCGCAGCCCGCGCCACGTCGAAGTGATCCCCCCAGCAGGCGAGCTCGAGCCCGTCGTAGCCCCACGCCGCCGCCTTCTCGGCCAGCGCCGTGAGCGGCAGGTCCGCCCACTGGCCCGTGAACAACGTGACCGGCCTGCTCATCGGACCGTCCCCTCCGAGCCCCCGCCGGGAGGCGTGTAGGCAGCCTCGACCCAGCCGCCCCGGCTGTGGCTCTCGACCGCGGCATGGATGAAGTGGACCCCGCGGGCGCCGTCCCGCACCGTGGGGAAGTCGAGCACACCGCCCGGGGGCCCGGCGGCCGATCCGCGGTCGTGGGCCGCGCCCTGCCCACCCCGGGCCGAGCGAATGGCGTCCGCCGCGTTCCGATAGACGTTGGCGAAGGCCTCGATGAACCCCTCGGGATGCCCTCCCGGAAGCCGGGAGTGCCGCTCGGCCGACTCCGACAGCGGACCGGCGCCCCGGTAGAGCACGGTCCGGGATCCGTCCGCGCGCAGGAGCTGCAGGCGCTCGGGGCTCTCCTGCGACCAGTCGAGCCCCGCCTCGCTGCCGTAGACCCTCAGGCGCAGATGGTTGCGCTCCCCGGTCGAGATCTGGGACGCGATGAGCAGGCCCCGCACGCCCCCCTCCAGCTCGAGCAGGACGGTCGCGTCGTCCTCCATGCGGCGCCCCTCGACCACGGTGCCGAGGTCCGCGAAGAGGCGCCGCACCTCCAGCCCGGTCACGTAGCGCACCAGGTCGAACGCGTGCGAGCCGATGTCGCCGAGGGCCGAGGAGACCCCCGCGCGCTCCGGGTCGCCGCGCCACGCGGCCTGCTTGTGGCCCTCGGCCTCGAGCAGCGTCCTCAGCCATCCCTGGGCGTACTCGACCACCACCTTGCGCGGCCGGCCCAGCTCCCCGGATCGCACACGGGCGCGGGCTTCCTTGACCATCGGGTAGCCGGTGTAGTTGTAGGTGACGCAGAAGACGACCCCGCGGTCGTCGACGAGACGCACCAGCTCGGCGGCCTCCTCGGGCGTGTTGACCATCGGCTTGTCGCAGACGACGTGGAAGCCGGCGTCGGCGAAGGCCCGCGCGATCGCGAAGTGCGTGTCGTTGGGCGTCACGATCGAGACGAGGTCGATCCGCTCGCCCGCAGGGCGCTCGCGCTCGCCCGCCACCATCGCCTCCCAGTCCGGGTAGTTGCGGTCATCGGCCAGGCCCAGGTCGCGGCCGCTCGCCAGCGCCTTCTCCGGCGACGACGAGAGCGCCCCGGCGACGACCTCGATCTCGCCGTCGAGCCGCGCCGCCGCCCGGTGGACGGCCCCGATGAAGGCGTCGCGTCCGCCCCCGACCATGCCCAGGCGGAGGGGTGACGTCTGGTCGGCCTTGGAGGAGCCCGGCGTTGTGGTGGGTTTGGTGGTTGGCATGGGAAGGGGAAAAAAAGGGACTAAGGCACTGAGGCACTGAGGCACTGAGG
>JABAOE010003904.1_pt6 | contig 14934 bp, 16 predicted proteins | sample 7062141 | NCBI WGS metagenome assembly JABAOE01 (sample SAMN14538627, study PRJNA623070) | marine sediment metagenome | biome: marine biome [ENVO:00000428]; feature: marine pelagic biome [ENVO:01000023]; material: deep marine sediment [ENVO:00002113] | place: India: Gulf of Khambhat ... | reverse complement strand
ACACGGTCGGGATCACGGTGTCGCCGGACACCGTATCGGACAACGAGCTGGTGGGGCCGTTTGCCCCACTGCCCCCGCCGCCTCCAGATCCTGGTCCAGGACCGAGCCCCGGCCCAGAGCCGAGCTCCGGCCCTGATCCGGGTCCTGGCCCTGGCCCCGGTGGTGTCCCGCCACCTGTGGAGCCATCCCGAGTGGGGACAGGGATCGTGGGGGCAACCGATGAGCCAGCGCCGCGAAGGGCGACGCTGACCCCAAAGGTTACCCCCAGAGCAAAGCCGTCGGGCATTGTGATTGATGCACCGCTGATCCTTCAGGAGGAGCCGCTTTCACTTCCGGTTAAGAAGATACTGGCGGTGGGGCACCAACTTTCAGCGCGATTGACCAGACTGGCCGATGATCTGTCACGTGCCATGGAAGAACACAAACAACGAGACACTGTCATGTGGCGGGCGGCGTCGTATACCGGAATAACCATGTCTGCAGGATTTCTGGCGTGGATGCTACGTGGCGGGGCCTTGATGACGAGCTTTGTCGCCTCGATGCCGGCGTGGCGCCATTTCGATCCGTTGCCGGTGCTGGGTGGGGGCCGAAGCGATCGCCAGAAGTATGATCAAAAGGTGAGAGCAGAGCAGCAGCAGGAGGCCCAACAATTCCGCGGATTGGATCGGGTCTTGGGATCGTCAGGAGACAAGGCGAAGCAGTCAAAGGCCAATCGTGGCAGGAAGCCAAAGTCATGATGTGCGTGACGCCGCGGCACGGCGTGTGTCCCATGCAGTTCCCCTTGCCGAGAGCCATGCAACTTCGCTGTGAAAAAGCGAAATTTGCTCGGTGAAACGGCACCTCTCTTGCTAAATTCTCTCTTGTGAACCCGGAGCTGTACAGGCTTTTGGGCGTGGTATCCGGGAGAGGCTATACCTCTGTCCGGATCGCGATGCTGGCCCCACAAGGCGAAGGCCTAGGCGAGGTTGGCCAATGCGTGAGGGGGAGGTCTCCCTAGGAGACCGCAATCATCATGCGCACGACTCCCATAATGTGGATTTGTCTAGGCCTGATCGGTCTGACAGTCGCGGTGATGTTGGCGGGCGATTCGCTCATTGATTTGGTGCCAAACTCCGAACGCCAGGTCTTTGCCTATCGCCGTGATCTGGCAGAGTCTTTGGCAATCCAGTATTCCGCGCTGGTCCAGCGCGAACAGGTTGAAACAGTCCAATTTGCCATGGAGACGTTAGCCCATCGAATTCCGGATATCTTGTCACTGGCCTTACTCGAGGAAAATGGAAAAATCGTAGCACAGATTGGCAAGCATGCGCAGGTCTGGGTCCAGCCACCGGGCGAACAATCCACCCTGGACTTTATCCAAGTTCCTATTTTTTCAGACGACGAGTCGTGGGGGATACTGCAGATGGCGTTTCGCCGAGACGAAGTGTCGGGCCTGTGGTGGCTTGTTACGCAACCCTGGATACGCTTTCTGGCCTTTGTGGGCGTGGTGGGATTCGTGGGCTTTCATTTCTTTATGAAGCGCACGCTGCGCCACCTCGATCCGTCGGGCATTGTTCCGGCGCGTGTGAAGGCCGCGCTCGATGCGCTTACGCAGGGTGTGGTCATGATTGATACGAAAGAGCTTGTTGTCTTGGCGAACGATGCCTTCTGCCAGGCTGTGGGGAAGCCGGTAATCTCGTTGATTGGGATCGATCTTAGCAGTCTCGCCTGGAAAGCCGTTGCCTCGTCAGACGAGATGTTCGTGCCTCCCTGGACACGGGCGATCATGGACAAGCAGCCCCAAGACAATACATCTTTGCTGCTCGCCCCTCCGGGGCAGGAATCACGAAAGTTCATTGTTAACACGGTTCCGATTATGGACGATAGATCGACCGTGAGAGGAGCCCTGGTCTCCTTCCACGATGTCACCGACCTTGATCGTGCGAATTCCCAACTCAAGGACGCAAATAGTGAGTTGGAGTCGTCACGTCGCCAAATTCTGCAGAAGAACGAGGAACTGGAGGTATCAAATGCAAGTCTTTCTGTGGAAATCAGCGAACGCAAAAAGGCTGAGGCGGAGAAAGAAAAGCTGTATCAACAGCTCATGCAGGCCTCACGGCAAGCGGGTATGTCGGACGTCGCATCGAGCGTGTTGCACAATGTAGGAAATGTCCTGAATAGCATCAATGTCTCGACGGATACCTTACTGAAGACCCTCAAGAAGCCCATGGTTGGAGATGTGTGCCGCATCGCGTCCATGTTCCACGAGCATCAAGACAACCTGAAAGAATTCTTGACTGACGATCCCAAGGGTAGACAGATCCCTTCCTATTTGGGCTTAGTCGCCGACTCTCTGAGCGGAAGTCACCAAACGATTCAGGGCGAACTCGATGCTCTCATAACAAAAGTCGACCATGTTAAACAAGTTGTCATGGCCCAACAGGATATCGCTCGTGTCGGCAGTATTCGTGAGCCCGTGGCAGTCGACGAGTTGCTCGAACAAGCGTTGATGTTGGTGATGCCAGAACCGGAGAAGTATCGAATCCAGATCGTGCGGAAATATACCCCCATTCCGATGATCGTGACGGATCGGCATCAAGTCTTGCAAATACTGGTAAATGTGATTGCCAATGCGAGAAATGCCATGGTGGAGCATCCAGGTCGTTCGCATATGCTCACGTTGCGAGTTGGCCCGACTGACGACAAGCGAATGGTGCGATTTGAGGTGGCCGATACGGGCAACGGCATTGCGGCCGACAACCTTCCACGCTTGTTTGCTCAGGGCTTTACGACGAGAAAGAGTGGACATGGCTTTGGCCTGCACAGTGCTGCCATATCTGCCAAGGGTCTTGGCGGGTCCATACAGGCCTCCAGTGCCGGCGAAGGGTGTGGCGCGACCTTTACACTGGATATTCCAATAATCTTGACGGAGGCTGCCGCATGATGAATGGAGAGACACTGGACAATCGGCGGATTCTGGTCATCGACGACAATCTGTCCATTCACGAAGATTTTCGGAAGATCCTTTCACTGCCACAAAATTCCAATGCCCTCGATCAGGCGCGGTCTGCCCTGTTCGGCGAGGTGCCGACTCTTCCGACGCAGGTGCGATATGAAGTTGAATTCGCCGGCCAGGGGCGAGAGGCGCTGGGCCTTGTCCAGGCCGCTCAACAACAGGGCCGCCCCTATGCAGTGGCTTTTGTGGATATGCTCATGCCACCGGGGTGGGATGGTCTTGAGACCATCGAACATCTCTGGTACGCCGATCCCGAGATCCAGATTGTGGTGTGCACGGCCTATTCGGATCATCCGTGGGAAGATGTGGGGCGCCGAATCGGAGATTCCGATAAGCTGCTCATCCTCATGAAGCCCTTCAACAGTGTCGAGGTCGTCCAACTGGCGAATGCCCTCACCAAAAAATGGAATCTTGCCCGCACAGTCCAGCGACAGATGGACAGCCTAGCATTCAGTGTCAACCAACGAACGGCGGAACTGCAGGAGGCCACCCTCCACCAACACGGTGATAGTCTTGGCAGGAATGGTGAGGTCACGCCAGGTGAGTCTCAAGATGAGGGGGCTGTGCGATTCCGACAAAGAGAAGAGTATTTGGCGATCATGAGTGATGAAATCTTCACGCCCATGAACGAACTGCTCAATACGGTTGGCATGCTAAGCGAAGGCCCGCTCACTCCTGAGCAAAAACAGCATGCGGTAACCATTCAGAAGTGCGGGCAAGATCTACTGTCCCTCCTCAAGGATATGCAGCAGTTTATGGGAGGACAGGGACAAGCAACTCGGACGTCCGTCCGTCCGTCCGTGACGGCAGGTACTACGTCGACAAGCGCGGAAAGGGGTAAATGACTGTGGAGAAAAGCAAACACAATCTTCGGATCTTGGTGATTGATGATAACCGTGCGATTCACGAAGATTTTCGAAAGATCTTGATGGCGAATGTGAAGGAAGAAAGGCTTGACCAAGCTCGGGCAGCTTTATTCGACGATCCACAGTTGTTACCGGTCCACGACCGGTTTGAAGTGGACTGTGCCGATCGAGGAGAGGCCGGGCTTGTCTTGGTACAAGAAGGGCGGATTAAAAAGCGGCCGTTTGCGTGTGCATTTGTCGATATGCGAATGCCCGGCGGGTGGGATGGCTTGGAAACGATCGAACGTCTATGGAGAGAGGACAAAGAGATTCAGGTCGTCATCTGCACAGCATACTCCGATCAGCCCTGGGACGAGATCAGGGCACGGATTGGATTCAACGACAAATTATTGATCCTCCAGAAGCCGTTTAACGGCATCGAAGTCTTGCAGCTTGCCACCGCGCTCTGTCGAAAATGGAATCTTGCGAGAGAAGCGGCGGGCCGTCTGGATGAACTGAACAGCCTTGTCGACGAACGCACGGCGGAGCTCCAGCATATGAACGGTCAACTGACACACACCAATGAGACCTTGGTGCGAACCATCGCAGACCTTGAGACAGCGCAAGCAGAAATCTTGCGACAACACTACGAGCTGGAACGTGTCGCGTCTCGAGACCTACTGAGTGGCTGCTTGAATCGTCGCGCATTTTATGCGGAATTTGAAAGAGTCTTTAACGAAAGACGAGAAAATGATCTCGACCTGTGCTGTTTGATGGTGGACATCGACAATTTCAAACAGATCAACGATCGATTTGGACATGCCGTGGGCGATCAAGCGATCCAAGCAGTAGCGATCTGTCTGAGTACGGGGCTGCGACTAACCGACAGCGTAGGCCGCTATGGGGGAGAAGAATTCTGTTTGATGTTTCCGCGTACCAGACTCGACGAGGCCACGAATCTGGCAGAACGTATTCGGCTTGTTGTCGAACGAGATGCCGGAAATCGAGTAAGAACGGCAGCTTGCTTGCTGATCACCGTGAGCTGTGGCGTGTCATCTACGGCGTCGGGAGCGCGTTCCCCCTTAGAGCTGATTGATCAAGCCGACAAAGCGCTGTATTCCGCCAAGCAATCTGGACGGAATTGTGTGATGGCTTTCGATCAGAGTATCAGCGGGGAAAATGGTTCTAATCATGCGGAGCTTCAAATCCGGCGTGTCACGCCACGACCCTCGGGGCCAGAAATTTCCAAGTAAACAGAGCGTGCCTTGTTATCATAACCCTGGGAAGAACGCCTGCATCCCTTGTGGGCTTCTGTAAGCTCCGTCGAGCGAATCGAGCCCTCCTCTACAATCTCCCGGTGACTTGTACTTGTTCGCCATTTCGAATATCGCAAGAAGCGAAGATGAGAGGAGTTTCTCTTGAGGTCTCTGCATAAGCGGAGTACATATGAAGCTGGACGGGCGATGGCGGGATGAACGCCTGAGCAGCGCACCAATCGTCATGAGAATCAGGCAATGATGAACCGCTTGCAAACCTCGCTGGACCGCAAAGTGATCGTGGCACTGACGGGGCTGGGGTTCACCACGTTCGTCGTATTCCACATGTTGGCAAATCTGCAAGTCTTTGAAGGGCCTGAGGCGCTTAATAGTTACGCGGCGTTCCTGCGCGACATGCCCATTCTCTTGTGGACGGCAAGGATTGCGTTACTCGCTGTTGCGGTACTCCATGGGACTCTTGCCATTCAACTGGCTCTACGTAACCGTCGCGCGCGCCCCGTGGCCTATGCAGTCCGTAAATATCAAAAAGCTTCTTTAGCTTCGCGTACGATGGCCCTCACCGGCATGTTGCTCTTGCTGTTCATTATGTTTCACCTGCTGCACCTCACGGGTGGTCTGGTTGATACGTCCTTTCCCGATCGATTGGATGCTCATGGACATCGTGATGTGTTCGGCAAGATGGTCCATGCCTTCCAGAACCCGCTTTTTGTGGTGCTTTATCTCATGGGGCAGTTCGTTCTGGGGTTACATTTGAGCCATGCGGTCTCCAGTACTGTGCAGACGTTGGGGTTGGAGCACGCGGCCTTCAGTCGGCTGTTCAAGGCGACAGGTCCTGCGGTCGCGCTGTTCGTGGTGTTCGGGAACCTCGCGATCATTTTTGCGATCTATTTGGGTGTGGTGGGGGCATGATCCTGCTGGATCCCAAAGTCCCGTCCGGTCCGCTGGAGACCAAGTGGGACCGGCGCCGGTTCAGCGAGAAGCTGGTCAGTCCCAGCAACAAACGGAAGCTCAAGGTTATCGTTGTGGGTACCGGATTGGCTGGGGCCAGTGCGGCCTCCACCCTCGGTCAACTTGGCTATGAGGTGGAGTGTTTCTGTTTCCAAGACAGCCCACGCCGAGCCCATAGCATCGCGGCCCAGGGTGGCATCAACGCCGCAAAGAATTATCAGGACGATGGAGACAGCATAGCACGGCTCTTTTACGATACGATCAAGGGTGGAGATTTTCGATCGCGTGAGGCGNNTGAGTACGCAGATCATCGATCAATGTGTTGCGCTCGGCGTTCCCTTCGCCCGTGAATACGGGGGGCAACTGGTCAATCGGTCGTTTGGCGGTGTGCAGGTGTCGCGCACGTTCTACTGCCGTGGGCAAACCGGGCAACAGCTTCTCTTGGGTGCCTATTCTGCTCTCTGTTGGCAGATTGAGCGAAAACAGGTGACAATGCATCCGCGCACGGAAATGCTCGATTTGATTGTCGTAGACGGGCGTGCGCGGGGGATCATTGTTCGTGATTTGGTCACCGGCAGTATGACAGCACATACCGGGCATGCCGTGGTCCTAGCGACGGGCGGGTACAGCAATGTCTACTATCTCTCCACTAATGCAAGCGGTTCCAATGTGACCGCAACATTCCGGGCTTGGAAACAGGGGGCGGCATTTGCAAATCCCTGTTTCACGCAAATCCATCCGACAGCAATTCCCCCAAGTGAGACCTATCAGGCCAAGTTGACCCTTATGTCTGAATCTCTCCGTAACGACGGGCGGCTCTGGGTGCCGATAACGTCAGCAGACCCACGGCCTCCAGACGAAATTCCCGCCTCCGAACGGGATTACTTTTTAGAACGCCGATATCCGAAGTTTGGCAATCTGGTGCCAAGAGACGTTGCATCCCGGGCCGTCAAAGCTCTGTGCGATGAGGGTAGGGGTGTTGGGCCAAGCGGCAACGGAGTCTATCTAGATTTCAGCGACGTCATCGAGCAGCAGGGACTCGAGGTTGTCCGTGAGCGATACGGCAACTTGTTTGAGATGTATGAACGGATCACTGGGGAGAACGCCTATCGACTGCCCATGCGCATTTATCCCGCCCCGCACTATACGATGGGGGGGCTCTGGGTCGATTACAACTTAATGAGCACCGTCCCCGGGCTCTTCGTCATCGGGGAGGCCAACTTCTCGGATCACGGNNTCACGGCGCGAACCGGTTAGGTGCCAGCTCGCTGATGCAAGGACTGGCCGATGGCTACTTTATCTTGCCATATACGATCGGCCATTACTTGGCAACAATGAATGTCACGCCGGTGGCGGAGGGTCATACCGAGGTGCGGGCCGCGCTGGAACGTGTCATGAATCGAGTGAGGAAACTGCTTGGAGTGCGGGGACGGCGAACGGCTGCCTCATTTCATCGGGAGGTGGGAAAACTCCTTTGGGATCATTGCGGGATGTCATGCTGTGAGGCGGGGCTAAAGCAGGCACTGCAATCGATTCCAGCGCTTCGCGAGGCATTCTGGTGTGAAGTGACTGTCCCCGGATCGGGAGCTACGTTCAATCAAGAGCTGGAGTATGCGGGGCGAGTGGCGGATTATCTCGACTTCGCTGAGCTGCTTTGCCATGATGCGTTGCATCGAGAAGAATCGTGCGGAGCCCATTTCCGCGACGAGTACCAGACGGCCGAGGGAGAGCCAAAACGCGACGATGCCCGGTTCGCCCATGTAGCGGCATGGGAAAGTCGAGAGAGTGGCTCTCCCATCCTTCATAAGGAACCGCTCAACTTCGAGTTCGTCCATGCCAACGACCAGAAGCTACCAGTAACCGGTCATCGGAGTTTGTGTAAAGGGAAATGAAATTCAGTCTAAACATTTGGCGGCAGCCGGGACCAAGCGACAAGGGTCGGTTTGTGACCTATCAGGCTCCTGAGGTTAGTCCTGACATGTCGTTTTTGGAAATGCTCGACAGCGTGAATCAAGGCTTGATCGTACAGGGTGAGGAGCCGATCGCCTTCGAACACGACTGCCGTGAAGGAATCTGCGGAAGTTGTGCGCTCGTAATTAACGGAGTGCCCCACGGTCCCGAGCCTGGTCTGGCGACGTGTCAGCTTTATATGCGTCGTTTTTCAGAGGGAGGCCATATCACCGTGGAACCATGGCGTGCGCGGGCATTCCCAATCATCAAAGATCTCGTCGTGGACCGGAGCGCGATGGATCGGGTGATACAGGCGGGGGGCTACATCTCCGTCAATAGCGGCGGGGCCGTGGACGGCAACGTATTGTTGATCGGGAAGGATCAGGCCGAAATCGCTATGGATGCTGCGTCCTGTATCGGCTGCGGTGCGTGCGTCGCCGCCTGTAAGAATGCCTCGGCCATGCTGTTCGTGGCTGCAAAGGTGGCTCATTTGGCTTCCTTGCCGCAAGGAATGCCCGAACGAACCCACCGCGTCACGTCAATGCTCACGGCCATGGATCGAGAAGGATTCGGAGCATGCGGGAATCAATACGAGTGCGAAGCGGTCTGCCCCAAAAACATCAGCACGCGCTTCATAGCCACCTTCAATCGAGAATACCTACGTGCTGGGGTTGTCGAATTTGGCTCGCCTGACAGGCCGGAAAACCCCCTTGCGGAGCTCGATTAGTAGTCTGCAAATCTCCAACCCGGTCGACTCGTTCGGAGTTTGCCAGTCATAAGTTTCTCACAGAGTGGTAGTGGTACTGGGAAGCTGCCCATAAGCTCCCGTGCAAGATAGCAATCAGCTTGACTGTGCAGCAAAGGCCGTTATAGTGCGGTTAGGGAAGGAAATGGAGCAGACTCTTGGAAAGAAGCCCCGAGTGAAGCGTCAAGTGACTTGTCCTCGGTGCCAAAAGGGCGGTGTCATTCGTTCGCGACCGCAAACACCGCGCGAGCACGTTGCTGCCTTGATTTGGGTTGTGCCGTTTCACTGTCAACATTGTAGCCATCGGTTCTTGGCCTGCCGCTTGGGGAAGGTAGACGCCCATCATCCATTAGATCGCCGCGAGCATCTCCGTATACCGGTGCGTCTCTGCCTCTCATTCTCCGGCGGAAAAGTGCGGGGTGAAGGGATAGTGATGGATCTTTCATTGGGTGGCTGTATCATCAAAAGTCAGACACAGGTACAAGTGGATGATATTTTTTATCTAGTAATCTCCGTTGCCGAAGATGAATCCCCGCTCGAAGTCGCGGCAATGGTCCGTTCAGTCAGTGGACGGGGCGTCGTGTTCAAGTTTCTCCGGAAGGCTCAGGAGAATAAGCGCCTCCTCGCCTTTATCCAGTCCCATGCAGGCTCTACTTCCTTCGTCCTCACAAAAGCCGTCGATACGACAAGTTCCGGATCGGTTGCCTCGGGCGGGGTGATTCCCAACCTCTAGAGGGGTGTTTCCCAGGCCGAGGGTTGCGGATAATCGGTTACCAGACGCTCATGCTCAGCGAGGTCATAGGCTTCGATCGTCAGATCGTCATAATTCATCGGTTCTGCGCATTTCGGAGGAGAGCAGAGAAAGTCGACAAAGGCTTGCGCCTTTTCTTGCGTCGAAAAACGGCAGAGGCCGTGTTCGGGCATGTTGGATGAAGGGTGCCAGAAGGCAAGATCGATCGCACTCCCTTGGTATATACCCAGAATCCGGTGGCGGACCTGGAATCCACCCGGCAAAAGGGACGAGCGTTCAACTGACATAAGAAGATCTCTCCAGTAGTCGGTTCCTGGGGTCAGCACCATCGTCACATGGAGGGTTGACCAGCGCCTCTCTCATAAGTACCTCGCCGCTAAATTCAATAGGAAATTCCCCCACCACAGCCACTAGGCTTGCAGGGATAAGTTGTATACATAGAATTCTTTGTCCCGTTTCCACCCTAAGGATTCGTACAACCTCTGAGCCGAAACGTTCGAGGTTCCTGTAGCTAGCTCTAACTGCACTACTCCAGATGCACGACCGGTCTCGGCAGCGGATTTTAGCAGCAACGTTCCGACGCCTCGACGCCGGGCCACCGGCGCAACAAACAAGTCGCTAAGCACGTAGATCGGCGCGGCAAGAATAGAAGAAAAGCTCGGAAACAGCTGCACAAAGCCGATCGCGGCCCCGTCTAGCCTTTCGGCAATCAACACGACCGACTCACCGCAGGTCATGCGGTCAGTCAAGAACTGCCGTGCGACACTTAGGTCGGACGGCCTACGATAGAAGCACCGATAATCATTGAATAGCGGGACGAGCCGCTTGAGATCATGTAACGTTGCTCGCCGAACGGTGTAAGGCATGAGATGACCGTATAGGCTTACCTTCAATCTCAGCGGCGGGCTCTCAGAGTGTCCTCGCTGGATGGATGCCTTGGTCTGCTCTAACCAATGAACAAGGTCTTTTCTTCTTCCCTAGTACTTGTGCGATCAGTTCTGCCGACGAGCCTCAGTCTTTTAGGATATCAGGGTAGATCGCTTTCATACATTCTTGGCACACACCATGACTAAATTCTGCTTCTGAGTGTTCTTGGATGTATACCTCAAGTTGTTGCCAATCCCCGCTGTCGGTCCGCACCTTCTTGCATTTGGCACAGATTGGAATAAGCCCCCGCAGTACCTTGACTTCTCGCAGTACCTGTTCGAGTTCCCCTGTGCGCAATAAAAGTTCCTGCTCGCGTGCTTGTCGCATGGCCCGTTCTTGTCTCAAGGCGAGAGCCGAACCTACGCGGGCAACGAGTTCAGAGGGAATGACCGGTTTCCGGATATAGTCAATCGCACCTGCCTCAAAGGCTGCGACAAGGTCTTGTTCAGTAGTCTTTACCGTAATGACGATGATGGGGATTTCCTGGAGATCTTTGGTCGCTCTGATGTGGCGACAAGCTTCAAGCCCGTCCATGCCGGGCATCATGACGTCCATAAGAATAAGATCAACTTCCCCGGTCCTCTGTCCAGCGTCAGCTTGGCCCAAGATCCGAATAGCTGCTTCCGCAGAATCGGCGAGCATTAGCGAGACATATCCTGCTGCCTGCAGTCTGGTCATCAGCAGTTCTTGTTCATCTCGCGAATCATCCACAATCAAGATCCCCATTGGCTACATCTCCCCCAAAGGACGTGATTGGAAACCATCGCGCGTGTGCCTTATAAACGTGGTTTGCAGCGGATCAAGGATGGGCGACCTCGCTTCGAAGATCGGCTGCATATAACAGCTCGATCTGGGCGGCTGGCTCCGCTGAACAGTCCCACGCCGCGGGCTGTGAAAAGAGGTTCGAACGATAACCAGTAACTGTGAGTGTATCAAAATATGGGGCATCAAGAAATCCCAGGTTCGATAGACTGCCCACGGCGGTTCAGCTAGAATCCGCTCCATGACGGATCCCACCCCGTCGACCAGCGCTCCTCTGATTAAGCAAGAGGAGAATCACTCGGTTGTCAAAGCCGCGGGGCTGATCGGCAGTGCCACCTTTGTCAGCAGGATTCTAGGGTTTATCCGCGATATCGTTCTGGCGCGACTCTTCGGCGCGACACCGGCGGCCGATGCTTTCTTTGTTGCCTATCGGGTTCCCAATCTCTTGCGAGAATTGTTTGCGGAAGGATCGATGTCGTCTGCTTTTATACCCGTCTTCACGGAGTATCAGACACTCAAGACAAAACATGACACGTGGGAACTCGCGAGTGCCGTCTTCACAACGCTGCTCACGATTGTTTCGGGGATTACTATCGTCGGCATCATCACTGCGCCAGGGATTGTCTGGCTTTTAGCACCGGGTTTTCACGATGATCCGACGAAACTGGCGATGACGACGATGCTGACCCGCGTCATGTTCCCATATTTACTTTTCATCAGTTTGGCTGCTCTAGCGATGGGTATCTTGAACTCGGTGCGGGCTTTCGCGGCGCCTGCGCTCTCGCCCGTATTTTTCAACATCTTCATCATCGCCTGTGCGCTCTTTGTATCACCGACGTTGCCAGAACCGATTATCGGTGTGGGCATCGGCGTCGTTGCGGGGGGCGCAGCGCAGTTCGCCATGCAGATACCCGGCCTGAAAGTCCGCAACATGTTGTTCGGATTTTGGTTTCGGCCTGGTCACCCCGGTGTGAAACGGATCGGCCAGTTGATGTTGCCGTCGTTGCTGGGCTTGTCTGTGACACAAATCAACATCACGGTAAGCACGATCCTAGGCTCATTCTTCGCTGGTGGCCCAACCTATCTATTTTATGGCATGCGTCTGATCCAGTTCCCCTTGGGAATTTTCGGCGTGGCACTGGCCACGGCCATTCTACCCACGCTATCAGCTCAGGCGGCGCGAGGTACGTTGGATGAACTCAGGACCACGCTCGGATTCGGTCTGCGAATGATTCTGTTCATTATGGTGCCGGCAATGCTTGGCTTGATATTGCTGCGGACTCCTATCGTGCACCTCTTCTTCGAACATGGCACGTTTACCGCACATGATACAGCAGAGACGGCAATGGCGGTCCTGTGCTATTCCACTGGTTTGTGGGCGTTCGGGGGGGTGCGTATTATTGTGGCGACATTTTATTCTCTACAGGACACCAAGACACCGGCTATCTCAGCAGGGATTGCCGTTGTCGCCAATATTCTCTTCTCTCTGATGCTGATGGCCCCGTTGGGCGTTGCGGGATTGGCGCTGGCCACTGCCATGGCTGCGATGGTGAATGGAGGTATCCTAGTAGTTGTACTAAATAGGCGGTTGGGTGGAGTCGCATGGAATACTGTGGGTCAATCATCTCTTCGAGTTATCGTGGCCTCCACACCGCTGGTGATTGCCTGTTGGTGGGTGGCCGGTGCCCAAGTGTGGACGTATCCTGACGCCTGGATTGCAAAAGGGGTGATGCTTTTTGTTGGGATTGGTGTGAGCGTCAGTGGGTATCTTGGTGTACATACCCTGCTCAGGTCCGAAGAAGTCGATGTGGTATGGAACATGATGCGCAGAAAGTTCAACCGGGTTTCCACACCGCAGGGGAAATGATGCGGCGCGCGACCATTTTTAAGTCACCCTGGGGTTGGATGGGTATTTCTGAAACGTCGAGAGGGATCGATGCGATCGCGTTGCCCAAAGGCTCGAAGCGCGCCATCGAATCTGAGCTGCGAACCTTATCAGACAAACCGTTTCTACCGGGGGAGTCTGACCGATTGGAAGAAGCCCGCCGACAGGTGCTAAGCTTTCTTACCGGCAAGCGGGACACCTTCGAGCTACCACTCGATCTCTCGTACGGCACGTCGTTTCAGCGTCACGTATGGCGGGTCCTTCAACGGGTACCCTATGGCAGGCTGCGTTCCTATCAATGGATTGCACTTCGCCTGGGTGGCCGGCGCTTTGCGCGGGCGGTCGGCAATGCGGTGGGTGCGAACCCACTGCCGATTGTGATTCCTTGTCACCGCATTGTCACACATGATGCTTCACTAGGCGGATTCTCCGGCGGCTTATTCATGAAACGTAAACTGTTGAGGCTTGAGGGCACGCTTCACTATCTGAAATCTTGTCGCTAATCATGGGGCACAGGTGATGGAGCCTATGAACATGTCCCGATGATTTAAGACCCTTGACGGTTAACGAGGATCATGAGAGCAGTTGTCCAACGTGTGAGTAGTGCATCGGTAGAGGTCGAGGGTAGGACGGTTGGTCTGATTCAGGCTGGATTGGTTGTCCTGTTGGGTGTTGCGAAGGGTGATGACGAGTCCGACGGACATTATCTCGTGGAAAAGATCCGCACGCTACGGATATTTTCTGACGAACAGGGGAAGATGAATCGATCTCTTGTCGATGTAGGTGGGGCTGTCTTGCTTGTGTCTCAATTCACGCTGCTTGCTCAAACAACGAGTGGCCGTCGCCCCAGCTTTGACAAAGTAGCTTCTCCAGGGGAAGCGCGGCGGCTCTATGAACAGGTGGCCGCTGATCTGCGGGCACAGGGGACATTGGTGGAAACTGGTGTTTTTGCCGCACACATGGAGGTAGTGTTGCTGAACAATGGGCCGGTCACATTCATTGTGGACAGCCGAGAAGGTCGTCATAATGCATGAAGCTCAAAGTTGTCCAGAGGGGGTCGGTAGAACGGTCTGGGGGATGGGAATAGATGCTTGCACAGGATCTGCTATACTAAAGACAGGCTGTTTTTGATTGGTTTCGATAAGAACGATGGGAACTCAAGTTCCTCCACGACATCCCCTACGTCAGCTTTTCAGTGCCTTGACTGAGAAAAGCTTTACGGAACATCTTGGCTGGCCCGATCTCAATGTGACCTCCTATTTGTCAAACTTGCTGGTCGATTTTACCCGCACCGATCAACTGTATAAGATCAAGAATCAGCATGATCAGTCGGTCGATACCGTCGTCGATTTACTCTATGAATCAGAGGCGATGCTCAGAGCCCAATCGTTAGACCGCGAACGGGATGTCCATCGCCATATTGGGGACTTCACCCTATTCATGGCTGGGTTGTTCCCAGAATATCTTCGACGTCTCAAAACCGCCGGCCTCGTTTATCACAAGGACTTTCTCGTGGATTATGTGAAAACGGGCAAACGTTCTTATGGCATCGTGGCAAAGATTGGCCATGATGATGCCCAAACTAATCCTCCATTGTTCAAGAAGCTATCTGAGAATTTTGAACTTTGTGTTACCGGTTTGGGTTTCGTCCGGTCCGATCTGGACCGCATGCAGAATCTTGTGTACCAGAAAGCTCGGGGTCTTCTCTTGAATTGAAAGTCATCGGCCCGATCATTATTGCGCACGGAGGCGCCGGCTTTCGTGCCATGACCTCTCCACAAGCGGCCGCTCTCCGCGCCGCTATAGAAGTGGGCTATCACTTGCTCGATCGAGGACTCCCTGCGCTTAT
>JABAOE010003641.1_pt3 | contig 14934 bp, 14 predicted proteins | sample 7062141 | NCBI WGS metagenome assembly JABAOE01 (sample SAMN14538627, study PRJNA623070) | marine sediment metagenome | biome: marine biome [ENVO:00000428]; feature: marine pelagic biome [ENVO:01000023]; material: deep marine sediment [ENVO:00002113] | place: India: Gulf of Khambhat ... | reverse complement strand
GTAGACGTTGAGCCACTCCGGATGGTGGTTGCGGCGCTCCGCGCACAGCGCGCCGGAGGCCATGAAGCCGAAGGCCGCCACGAAATCCGCGAAGACGTACTCCTTGTGCAGCTTCCCGTCGACGATGCTCCAGCCGTCCAGCTCGGCGACCGCCCGCTCCAGGGCCTCTCCATCCAGGAGGTCACGGCTCGTCATCGTCGCTCCTTTGCCGACGCCGGGTGAGGCCGGCCGGCGAGGCTCGCCGGCGGCCGGAAGCCCATCGAGGGTAGACCGCCGCCCCGCCGTCAGCAACCGCCCGCCTGTCGGCGTTAGCTTGGGAGAGACCTCCACCGGACTTCTCCCGATGCCCTGCTCCCGGCGATACCGCGGCACGACCCCGATGCGGTGGGGCGCCCTCCTCGTGCTGGGGCTCCTCACCCACGGGTGTGCGTCCTCCGGAGCCGGCGTCGCCTCGACCGAGCCCGCAGCGTCACCGGCGCCGGCGCCGGTCGAGCGCCTCCTCGAGCACTCCGGCCTCGAATCGATCGTCACGGGGCGCGCGGCTGCCTTCACCCGGCGCGTCGCGCTCGCCGCCGGCGACCTCACCGACGCCGAGCTGGAGCGTCTCGTCGCGGCGGTGCAGGCCGCCTTCTCGCCCGAGGCGCTGCACGCGGACGTTGCCGCCTTCGTCGCCGCGGAGGCCGCGCCGGGGCGGATCGAGGAGATCCTCGCGTGGCACGAGACCGGGGCCAATGCGGAGCTGGGCCGCCTCTCGGACGCGTTCGAGCCCCCGACGACGCTTCAGGAGTTCACCCGGTCGCTGGTCGTCGAGCCCCCGCCCGGGGACCGCATCGCCCTGATGGTCGCGTGGGCGGAGGCCCAGGGCGCGGGCGACTTCTTCGTCCTCCTCGACCAGGCGCTCGAGGAGGCCGCCCACACGGTGTGGGGTCGCCTCCGCGACGACGCCCCCGCGTTCCGGCCGCTCTCGGGCGATCCCCTCTTCGCCCGCCTGGAGACGAGCTTCGACGCGGCGGTCGTGACCTTCCTGTACCGCTTGCAGACGGTTCCGGACGACGTGATCCGAGGGGCGACCGAGGAGTACGGCACGGAGGCCGGCCGCTGGTACGCGGAGACGTACTCGCTGGCCGTGGCGAGGGCGATCCGGGCGGCGGGCCATCGGGTGGCGGCGGCGCTCGTGGAGGGCTGAAGCGGCCGGAGCGGACGTACCCCCGGGGCCGGAGCGACCGAGCGCGCCCGGGCGAGCGGCGGCGGCGCCGGGCTATCGCCCGCCCGTCCGCCCCGTGAGCGCCGCCACGACCGCCCTCTGGAGCGGACCCACGTCCGGATACGCGGTCTCGGCGTCCACCCCACCGTGCTGGCGGTTCGTGAGGAGCACGACCGCGAGGCCGGTGTCGCGCACGCCCAGCACGAACGTGCCCGTGAATCCGGTGTGTCCGAAGGCCGAGGGCGGCGCATCGGCGGGGATCTGCCAACCGAGGCCCTGCCCGTCTCCGGTCGAGGCGAGCAGACGGGCCACGACCGCCTCGCTGAAGTAGCGGCGCCCGTCGAGCTCGCCTCCCTCGAGCATGAGCCGCAGCAGGATCTCGAGCTCGGACGCGGTCGAGAAGAGGCCCGCGTGGCCGGCGACGCCGCCGAAGGCGTGATGGGCGTTGCCGTCGTTCACCTCGCCGGAGAGGGTGTAGCGCCGCCAGCCCGCCCACGCGTCGGGATCGCCGGCGATCCGGTACCCGAACCCGGCGTCGTGGACCATGCGGCGCTCGAAGGGGTTGCCGTGCGAGGTGGCGGCGAAGCCGAGCACCCGACCGCCGAAGCCCCCCGCGGATGCGGCACGTCCCCGGAACCCCGTCGCCTGCAGCCCGAGCGGCCCGTAGAGCTCCGTCGCGAGGAAGCGGTCCAGCGGGAGCCCGGAGACCCGCTCGACGAGGCGGCCGAGGACCATGAAGCCGAGGTCCGAGTAGTGACGCTCTGCGCCCACGGGCCACTCGAGCGCGAGATCGCGAACCCACGCATGCGCCGCCGCGGCTTCGCTCGCGTGGTAGTAGACGGGCTGCCACTGCGGGAGGCCCGACCGGTGGGTGAGCAGGTGCTCGACCGTGATCGCGTCCCTGCCGCCCCCGGCGAAGTCGGGCAGGTAGCGGCGGACGGGGGCGTCCACCTCGAGCGCGCCGCGATCCGCGAGCAGAGCCACGGCCATCGTCGTCGCCATGACCTTGGTGACGGAGGCGAGGTCGAAGACCGTCTCCACGGACATCGGCACGGGCTCGGCCGCGGGCACGATGGCCGCCGCCGCGACGGGCACCCCTTCGCTCGGGTACTGACCGCCTCCGAAGTCGTAGGCGCGGGCCCATCCATGGGCCGTGGCCAGGAGCGGGCCCGCCCGGTCCGAAGCCAGGAGCACGGCGCCGGGAACCCGGCCCTCCTCGACCCAGGCCCGCACGACCGAGTCCGCGGACGCCACCGCCTCGGGCGATGCCGCGCGCGCACCGCGACCCGACGGAGCCCCGTCGCACGAGGAGAGCGATCCCACGAGGGCGCCGGCGAGGACGAGCGCCGCCGCCTGCTGCCCCCGGGCCCGCCGCATCCGCCCGCCCCCGACTCGGGACCGCCTCACCGCCCTGTGCGGTCGCGTCGCTAGCGGCGCCTCGTCCAGGCGACCAGCACGCCGCAGTCGGCTTCGCCCGTGGGCTGGATGGCCGTGGAGGAGTACTCGATCGGAACCTCCGCGGGCCGCCGGTAGATCTCGACCGCGTCCACGTCCTGGAGCGGCAGGAGGTTGTCCATGGATTGGGAGGCGACGATCATCGGCGAGATGCGGACGCCGTCGATGAAGACCGTGGGCGTGCAGTAGCCGTTGGCGTCGAGGAACTGGATGTTCTCGCCGGTGAAGGCGAAGAGCCCCCCTCCGATCGTGCGGACCGCCACGCCGGGGATTCCCCGGAACAGGTCGGCGGTTCGGGTCGCGGGCGCGTTCTCGATGTCGTAGGGCGTGATGAAGTGCCCGAGCCCGCGCTGCAGGCGGCGCACGAAGCCCTGCGAGACGAGCTGATGCTCGATCGCGGGGCGCTGGAGCCCGACGATGATGCCGTCGATGGGCATCGCCTCCACGCCCACCCGGAACTGCACGGTCATGCTTCCCCCCGGTCCGAGCTCGAACACCCCGGCGCTCGTCTCCTTGAAGCCGAACGCGGAGGCGACGAGCACGAAGCTGCCCGGCTCGCCGGACTCGAGGTGGAACTGGCCCTGCCCGTCGGTGACGGCGGACGTGATCGAGTCTCCCTGCTCGGTCATCATGATGACCAGCCCGAGGGAGATGGGGCGGTCGCTGTCCACCTCCATCAGCGTCCCCTCGATGACCTGGGCGCCCGCAGGAGTGGCGAGCCCGGTTCCCAGCAGCGCCAAAAGCGCGGCGGCGACGGATGCGCGGATGCGAATCCGCTCGTTGATCATGGTCCTGCCTCCCACTCCACTGGAATCGACGCGCGACGGCCGCCGTCCGCCGATCCACTCGATACCGATCGCCCGCCTGGCGGTTCTGGCGGGGCATGCATAATACCGAAATACCAAGAAAGACCGAAATGGGTCGCCGGGCCCCGGGCTGGGCTATATTCTCGACCCGCCGGCGAACCTTCGATCAGGACCTGTTCATGCTCGGTACGCTCGTGCTGGCCGCGGTGGTCGCGCTGCCCTTCCAGGCCCAGGAGCTCGCGCCCGGGACGCGATACGATCCCTCGATTCCGTCGCTCCGGGAGGTCGTGGGCCACGACTTCCGCGAGGAGATCACGCCCCCGGACCAGGTCGTGCGCTACTTCGAGGCGCTCGCCGAGGCCGCGCCCGAGCGGACCCGGCTGATCCGGTACGCCGAGAGCTGGGAGGGACGGCCGCTGATCGCGTTGGTGGTCGGATCGGCCGCGCGCATGGCGGGTCTGCAGGCGGTCCAGGACGATCTCGCATCGCTCGCGGACCCGGACGGGCTCTCCGAGGCCGAGGCGGACGCGCTCGTCGCGCGGCTTCCGGTCGTCACCGCGCTCATGCACGGCGTCCACGGCAACGAGATCAGCTCGAGCGGCGCCGCGATGGCCGAGGCCTACCACCTTCTCGCGGCGCAGGGCGACCCCGCGGTCGACCTCATCCTCTCCGAGTCGCTCGTCCTGATCGACCCGGTCGAGAACCCGGACGGCCGGGCCCGGTTCGTCCAGCACAACCTGATGTCGCGCGCCCGCTGGCCGAACGAGGCCTCGTACTCGGCCGAGCACGACGAGCCGTGGCCGGGGGGCCGGGTCAACCACTACCTCTTCGACCTGAACCGCGACCTCTTCATCCAGAGCCAGCCCGAGACGCGGGGCAAGGTCGACCTCTTCCTCGACTTCTGGCCGCACATCGTCGTGGATCTGCACGAGATGGGCGGGAACTCGACGTACTTCTTCCCGCCGACCGCGCCGCCGGAGAATCCATGGTACGGGGAGCGTCAGATCGCGCTCATGGACGTCTTCGGGCGGGCCAACGCGGCCGCCTTCGACCGGCGCGGGTTCGCGTACTTCAACCGGGACGTCTACGACCTCTTCTATCCGGGGTACGTCGACATGTGGCCGATGAACCACGGCGCCCTGGGGATGACGTACGAGCAGGCCTCGGCCCGGGCGCTGGTCCTGCGCAAGGACGACGGCGACCTCATGACGTACGGTGACGGCGTCCTGCACCACTTCACCGCCGCGATCACGACCGCCGAGACCGCCGCGCGCAACCGGGAGCGGATCCTGCGCGACTATCTCGCCTTCCGCCGCGAGGGGATCGAGATGGGCCGCTCGGGCCCGGCGGAGTACGTCCTGCACTCGGCTCACGATCCGGGAATGGCGGAGCGGCTGGCGCGCATGCTGATCGAGAACGGGATCGAGGTGCGCACGCCGAGCGGACCCGTGCGCGTGGACGGACGCACGCTCCCCGCCAGGGGGACCTTCATCGTGCCGATGGACCGGCCCACGCACCGCTTCGCGCGCAACCTCCTCGACCCGCACGTTCCGATGGACGACGCGTTCATCCAGCGTCAGATCGAGCGCAGGGCGCGCCGCGAGTCCGACGAGATCTACGACCTGACTGCGTGGAGCCAGTCCCTGCTGTGGGACGTCGAGGTGCTGGTGGCCGAGGACGCCACGGGGGCGGCCGGACCGCCGCTGGGCGAGGGCGCGATGCCGGCCGACGCCGCCCTTCCCGGGGCGCTGGTCGGCTATCTCCTGCCGTGGGGCACGAACGCAGCGGCCGCCGTGGTCGAGGCGCTCCGCGAGGGGATCCGCGTGCGCGCGGCCGGCGAGGGCTTCACGCTGGGCGGGCGCAGCTACGGCGTCGGGACCGCGATCGTGCGGGCGTCCGAGAACGACGCCGACCTCGCCGCGCGCCTGGGCGCGATCGCGGCGAGGCACGGCGCCGAGGTCGTGCCGATCGACGACTCCTACGTGGAGGCCGGAACCTCGCTCGGCGCCAACAGCGTGCGCGCGCTCCGCCCGCCGCGGGTCCTGCTCGTGTACGACGCCCCGGGCTCGACCTACTCCGTGGGCTGGGCGCGCTACGTCCTCGAGCGTCGCTACGCCCAGCCGACGGTCGCGGTGCGCGCTTCGGCGCTCGGGCAGGCGGACCTCTCGGACTTCGACGTCGTCGTCTTCCCGAGCGGCAACTACGCCGGCGAGGTCGGGGAGGGCCTTCTCGACGAGCTGCGGAGCTGGATGTCGGATGGGGGCACGATCGTCACGATCGCGAACTCGACGGCGTGGGCCACCCGGGCCGGGCTCCTCTCCACGACGGCCGAGCGTCGCGGCGGGCGCCCCGCGGGAGAGGATCCGCCCGGCGGGGACACGCCCGAGCAGCCCATCGAGTACCTGGAGCAGATCGTGCCCGACGACGAGGCGCCGGAGAACGTGCCCGGGGCGATCCTGAGGGTCGTGCTCGACACGGACCACTGGCTGGCGGCGGGAACGGACGGAGAGATCGGCGTGCTGGTGGAGGGCTCGCGGGTCTTCGGGCCCCTGACGCTCGACGACGGCACCAACGTCGGGCGCTATGGAGAGCTCGACGACCTGGTGCAGAGCGGCATCGTGTGGGAGGAAGCCCGGCCGCAGCTCGCCAGCAAGGCGTTCCTGATGCACGAGCCCCACGGGAGCGGGCAGCTCATCGCCTTCGCCGAGGACCCGAACTACCGGGCCTACGCCGAGGCGACGCAGCTCCTCTTCATCAATGCCGTCGTCCTCGGGCCGGGGCGGTGAGGCGGCAGGGAGGGTCGATCCGCGCGCGGGATCGGGACGCCGGCCCGTGATGGGCCCCGACGGCCGGGGAGCGGGCGCGCGCGGCGTGGCCCGAAGGGGCGCGCGCGTGCACGTCCGGCCGGTGACGGCGGACGACGCGGACGCCTGGCTGGCGCTGCGCGGCGCGCTCTGGCCGGGCTCCGCCGGGGATCACGCCGCCGAGATCGAGGCCTATTTCGCGGACCCGCCCGACACGTCGGCGTGTCTGGTGGCGGAGACGTCGGCGCACGGTATCGTCGGCTTCGCGGAGGTCGGTGTGCGCTCGCACGCGGAGGAGTGCAGGTCCTCGCCCGTGGGGTACCTGGAGGGCATCTACGTGAAGCCGGCGCACCGCACCGCCGGCGTAGGACGGGCGCTGGTCCTGGCGGGCGAGCGCTGGGCCCGCGGGGCGGGATGCACCGAGATGGCGAGCGACCGGGAGCTCGCGAACGAGGGCAGCGGGGCCTTCCACGAGGCGCTGGGGTTCGAGGAGTCCGGGCGGATCGTCTGCTACCGCAAGGCGATCCCGGGCGTGGCGTCGGCCCCGGGGGTGGGATCGAGATGAGCGAGCGGGAGGACAAGAAGCTCGAGAGCGTGGTGCTCGCGCGGTTCCAGTACCGTTACGAGGCCGAGTTCGCCGCCGGGTTCCTCGAGGCTGCGGGGATCCCGTACCGGGTCCAGATCGACGATGCGGCCATGGGGATGACGATCGCGACCCCGGCGACGATTTGGGTGCGCGGCATGGACCTCGTGGATGCGCGCGAGCTGCTCGAGACCGGGACGCCCCTCGACGGGCCCGAGCCCGCGTCGGACTCCGCGNNAAGACGGGCCCGAAGGCGGGGGCGACCGGGGGGCGACCGAGGCCGGCATCGGCGACCGGGGTGCCGCGGGGCCGCGCGCCGAGCAGGGCGATGGGGAGGTGGGCCGGCGGCCCGGGCCGGGGGCGCCGAGCGGCCCGCCGCGACGCGCCTGCGAGGTCGTCGTCCGGCCCGAAGGCCGCGCGGCGCCCACCGACGCGACGCGCCTCACCGCGCTGGAGCGGATTCTCGCCCTCGCCCTGTGCGTCGCCGGGATCGGTGGCGCGACCGCCGTGAGCGGGGGCCCCGCCGGCCTGATGTGGGCGGGGGTGCTGGTGGCGCTCGCCCTGCCGATGGGTGTGGGCGCGGTGCTGGGGCGCACGATCTCCTGGGCGCGCGGGCTGCTTCGCGCGATCTCGGGCTCGGCGTGACGATGCCGGCATCACGGGGACGTCCGGGGGAGGGCAGCCACATGCGCGCGGTCACCTTCAACGTCACCGTGCCGGGCTACGTCCTCGGAAAGAGCCTGGGCCGGATCACCGAGGCGGCCCTGTTCGGGGGGCTGAGCGGGCTGAGGTACGGGGAGGTGCCCGAGTTGGCGTTGCCCGGCGACGAGTGGGTCAAGCTCGACGTGCTCAGGGCGGGCATCTGCGGGTCCGATCTGGGGAACCTGACCTACAAGGCGAGCCCGGCGATGGAGCCGTTCGGGTCCTTCCCCGCCGTGCTGGGCCACGAGGTGCTGGCCCGGGTGATCGAGGTGGGTCCGCGGGTGCGGCGGGTCGAGCCCGGGCAGCGCGTCGCGGTCGACCCGGTCATCTCGTGCACGATGCGGGGCTTCACCGGGGCCTCCGCGTGCCGCTCCTGCGCGGCGGGCCTCAGCGCAACCTGCGCCCGCCAGGGCGAGGAGGGAGACACGGTCGTCGGAGGCAAGCCGCTGGGCCGGGGGATGACCGTCGGGTATCAGGCCGATCTTCCGGGAGGGTGGAGCGAGCGCATGATCGCCCACGAGTCGCAGCTCTACCCGATCGACGACGCGATGTCGGACCATACGGCGGTCCTGCTCGAGCCGTTGGCCGTGGGGATGCACGCGGCGCTCCGCTCCCGGCCCTTCGGCTCGGGACCGGCCCTGGTGATCGGGAGCGGGCCGATCGCGCTGGGGATGATCTGGGCGCTGCGCGCGGCGGGATATGCGGGCGAGCTCGTCGCCCAGATCAAGCGCGGCCACGAGGCCGAGATCGCCCGCAGCCTGGGGGCGAGCGACGTCGTCGCGCCCGGTGACGAGGCGCGGAGCGCGCTGATCGACACGGGGGCGCAGGCGTACATGCCGATCATCGGTGACGAGGTCTACAACGGGGGCGGCTTCCCGCTGATCTTCGACTGCGTGGGCAGCGGGCAGACCGTCAAGCAGGCGCTCCGCTACGCGGCTCCGCAGGGGCGCATCGTGATGCTCGGCTGCGCGGCGGAGATCCCGAAGCTCGACCTCACCTTCGTCTGGGCGCGTGAGCTGCAGCTCAAGGGGTACGTGTGCTACGGCGAGGAGGAGTGGCGGGGCTCGACCGCGCACACCTTCCAGATCACCCACGACATGCTGCTCGAGACCGGAGCGCCCGTCGAGGCGATGGTGCGCGACGTGTTTCCCCTGAGCCAGTACGGGAGCGCGCTGTCGGCGGCCCGCAACCGTCGGCGCACGGGCTCGATCAAGGTCGTCCTCGACCCGACGCTCGATTGAGCGGCCCGCGCGTCAGCGGCCCACGCGTCCTGGTGGTCGGTGGCGGCGTCATCGGCCTGAGCTGCGCCCTCTACCTCGCGCGCGGCGGGGCGCGGGTGCTGCTGCTCGAGCGAGACGAGCTGGGGGCCGGCGCCTCCTCGGGCAACGCGGGCACGGTGTCCGCCGGACATCCGCCCCTCAACCGTCCGGGGCGCGTGGCCCAGGGCCTGCGGCAGATGCTCGATCCGACGAGCCCGCTCTACGTGCGCCCGAGCTGGAATCCCGGCCTGTGGCGGTGGCTGCTCGGCTTCGCGCGCTACTGCACGGAAGAGCACGTCGAGGCCGCGATGCGCGTCATGGCGCCCCTCGGCAAGGACGCGCTCGCGCTCTTCGACCGCCTCGTCGAGGAGGAGCGGATCGAGTGCGAGTACCGCGCCGAGGGATACTACGACGTGTGCTCGACCGCCGAGGGGCTCGAGACCGCGGTCGCCGAGGCGCGACTCATCGGGGCGCACGGCTACCACCCGGAGGTTCTCGACGCGGAGGAGCTCCGCCGCCGGGAGCCGGCGCTCGGCCCCGACCTCGTCGGAGGGGTCTTCTACCCGGAGGCGGCGACGCTCGACCCGTCGCTCTTCCTCCAGCGCCTCGCCCGCGCCGCGCGCAGGCACGGGGTCGAGATCCGCGAGGGGGTGCGGGTCCGCTCGGTCGTGCTGGAGGGAGCGCGCGCGACCGGCGTGGCGCTGGCCTCGGGTGAGGTGGAGCGCGCGGACGCGGTCGTGCTGGCGGCCGGGCCGTTCAGCCTCGGTCTCGCGCGCCGGGCGGGCGTCAGGCTGCCGGTGCAGCCCGGCAAGGGGTACCACCGCGACATCGCGATCGGCCCCAACGGAGCGCCCCGACTGCGGATCGCCTGCGTGCTTCACGAGAGCTCGGTCTTCTGCACGCCCATGTACACGTTCGTGCGCTTCGCGGGGACGATGGAGTTCTCGGGGGAGAACCTGGTGCTGCGCAGACCCCGACTCGAGCAGCTCACCCGCTCCGGTCGCACCTGCTTTCCCGGGCTCGGCAGCGCCCGGCCGATCTCGGAGTGGTGCGGCCTCCGGCCCATGTCGGTCGACGGCCTGCCGATCGTCGGCCCGTTGGGCGGCATCGAGGCGCTCACGGTCGCGACCGGCCACGGGATGCTCGGCCTCACGCTCGGTCCCGTGACCGGCGAGATGGTCGCGAACCACGTGCTCGGAACGGACGAGCCCCGCATCGCGGCGCTCTCTCCGGCGAGGTTCGCCTAGGGGAAAAGCTCCGCGCTGAGCCTGGCGAGCCTGGCGGGCACCCCGGCGGCGCCTCGGAGCTCTCCGTGACGGCGCGGCATCGCAGGGGCTGGGGCGGCCGGGCCGCCGCCTCACAGGTCCAGCGGAATGACCTCCGGCCGGACCCTGCTCGACGGATTGGCTCCCTCGACGTCGACGCCCTCGAGCTTGAGGAGCGCCACCTTCGCCCGAAGGCCTCCCCCGAAGCCCGTCAGCCGACCGTCGCTCCCGATGACCCGGTGACAGGGAATCACGATCGGGATCGGGTTCGCGCCGACGGCCTGGCCGACCGCGCGGGCCTGGTCGGGCTTGCCGATGTCGGCGGCGATCTGCCCGTAGGAGACCACGTGCCCGTACTCGATCCCCAGGAGGCGCTCGTAGACCTCTCGCTGGAAGCCGGTCTGCGCTCCGGTCAGGTCGAGCGGCAGGTCGAAGAGCGTGCGCTCCTTGGCGAAGTACTCCCGGAGCTGCCCCACGGCCGTGGCGAGGACGCGCGGCCACGATTCGGGCGGGTCGGTGTTCCGCTCGCGCGGCAGCGCNNCGAGGATGGGCGGCCACGCCTCGGGCGGGTCGGTGTTCCGCTCGCGCGGCAGCGCGCCGAACTCGATGCGGCGCACCCCGAGCGGGGAGGTCCAGACGGTGATCGGGCCGGCCCTCGTGTCGGCCAGGTGGGCGGAGTGGACCTCGGCCGGGCTCAGTGCGCTTCCCCCGCCCGCTCTCCTCCGATCGCCTTCTGGAGCGCGTCGAAGCCGAGAAGCGCGCACTTGATGCGGACCGGGAACTTGCTCACGCCCTGGAGAGCCCTCAGGTCGCCGAGCGACTTGTCCTTCGCCGCGCTCTCGTCCCCGTGCATCATCTCGGTGAAGCGCTTGGCCAGGGCGTCGGCGTCTTCGAGCGACCGGCCCTGCAGGAGCGTCGTCATCATGCTCACCGCCGCCTGGGAGATCGAGCAGCCCTGCCCGACGAACTTCGCGTCGGCGATGTGTCCGTCCTCGATGAGGAGCTGCAGGCGGATCTCGTCGCCACACACCGGGTTGGCCATGTGGATCTCGACGCTCTTCTCCTCCATCTCGGACTTGTTCCGCGGATTGCGGTAGTGCTCGAGGATGAGCTGCTGGTAGAGGGACGTGAGCTGGGGAGTTTCCATCGTATCCAAGGCTGTGGACAGGGGGACGAAGGTAACGGTTGACGGGCCTCCGGGCACGTCGGCCGAAGATCGCTCTCCGGCACGCTCGCACCGGAGCGCGTACGCCCGCCCGCCGGGCCGGGCACCTGCGCCTCGGATCCGGCTCGGGGCCCTTCGTCCGTGGGCCCGAGGGGACCTCAGGCGAAGATCGTGCTGACCAGCGTGAGGCCCTCGACCAGCCGGTCCACGTCCTCGGTCGTGTTGTAGAGGTAGAGCGAAGCGCGGGCCGTGGCCGAGACGCCGAAGTGTTGCATGACGAGCTGGGCGCAGTGATGGCCAGCCCGGACGGCCACGCCCTCCGCGTCCAGGATCGTCGAGATGTCGTGGGGGTGCGCGTCGCCGAGCGTGAACGAGAGCACGGCCGAGCGCTCGTCGAGCGACTTCGGCCCGAAGACGCGGATCTTGTCGATCTCGCCGATGCGCGCGAGCGCGTACTCCATCAGCCCCCGCTCGTGCTCGGCGATCGCATCCATGCCGACGTCCGCCAGGAAGTCGATCGCCGCGCCCATCCCGATCGCGCCGGCGATGTTCGGGGTGCCGGCCTCGAACTTGTGCGGGACCTCGGCCCAGGTGCTCTCCTCGCGGCCGACGGTGTGGATCATCTCCCCGCCGCCCTGATACGGCGACATCGCCTCGAGCAGCTCCTTCCGGGCCCACAGGGCGCCGATGCCCGTGGGCCCGCACATCTTGTGGCCGCTGAACGCGTAGCAGTCCGCGCCCAGCTCCTGGACGTCCACGGCCATGTGGACGGCCCCCTGCGCGCCGTCCACGACCACGAGCGCCCCGACCTCGTGGGCCGCGTCGGCGATCTCCCGGACCGGGTTCACGGTTCCGAGCGCGTTCGACACGTGCGAGATCGCCACCAGCTTGGTGCGGTCGCTCAGGAGAGAGCGCAGGTCGCCGAGCACGAGCCGGCCCTGGTCGTCGAGCTCGATGAAGCGGAGGCGGGCTCCCGTGCGCCGCGCCAGGAGCTGCCAGGGGACGAGGTTGGAGTGGTGCTCGAGGACGGAGAGCACGATCTCGTCACCCTCGCCCACGTTGTCGAGCCCCCAGGCCCACGCGACCAGGTTCAGCGCCTCGGTCGTTCCCCGGGTCCAGACCACCTCCGAGGCGTCGGCCGCCCCGATCCAGCCGGCGACCTTCGCCCGGGCCTCCTCGAAGGCGATCGTCGCGCGGCGCGAGAGCTCGTGGATGCCGCGATGCACGTTCGCGTTGTCGTGCTCGTAGTAGCTCCGGAGCGCCTCGATCACCGCGCGCGGCTTCTGCGACGTCGCGGCGTTGTCGAGGTAGACGAGCGGCTTGCCGTTGACGGTCTGGTCGAGAGCGGGAAAGGAGCGCCGAAGCGCCCTCGGGTCCAGGCGGGCGACTCGGCCCGGCGCCGGTGTGCTCATCGTCTGGCTCTCGACCCTCCCCGGGTCTTCACCCCACGTCCACGTAGATCCCGCCGTCCCGGATCTCGACCGGAAAGGACTGGACCGGACGGATGGCCGGGAGCGACTTGCGCGCGCCGGTGCAGGCGTCGAAGCGCGCCCCGTGATAGATGCACACGACCTCCGAGCCGTCGAGCTCTCCGTCCGACAGCGGGAAGTTCTCGTGCGAGCACTGGTCGCGCAGCGCGCACACCGTCCCGTCCACGTTGGCGAGCACGATCTGCTCTCCTTCCGCCGAGGCCCCGAGGAGCCGGCCCGGGGCGCACGCGCCCTCGTCGGCCACCCGCACCCACCTAGCCATGCTGGGCGAGCTTCTCCTCGATCACGCGGGTGACCTTCGCGCCGACCCCGCCGAGCGGGAGCCTCGCGAGCACCTCGCTCAGGAAGCCGAGCACGACCAGCCGCTCGGCCTGCGTGCGATCGAGGCCGCGGCTCATGAGATAGAACTTGGCCTCGGCGTCGAGCTCGCCCACGGTGGCCCCGTGCGAGCACTTCACGTCGTCGGCCTCGATCTCGAGGTTGGGCAGGGAGTCGGCGCGCGCTCCCGGGGCGAGGAGCAGGTTCCGGTTGGTCTGGTAGGCGTCCGTCCGCTGCGCGCCGGGATGCACCCGGATGATGCCCCGGAAGACCGCCCGGCTGTGGCCGTCGAGCGCCCCCTTGTAGAGCAGGTCGCTGCCGGTGTTCGGCTCGATGTGGTCCTGGCTCGTGTTGAAGTCGAAGTGCTGCGTGCCGTCGCCGAAATACAGCCCCAGCATCTCCGAGTTGGCTCCCGGGCCGAGCAGCCGGGCGTTCAGGTCGACACGGTGCGCGGAGGCGCCCAGGCCGACGTTGAGCGTGTCGATCCTCGCATCGCGCTCCGTGAGCGTGCGCTGTGCGGAGTGGACGAAGGCCCCCCGACCCAGCCGCTGCACGTTCACGTACTGCACGAGGGCTCCGTCGCGCGCCACGATCTCCACCGCCGAGGACTTGAAGGACTGCGTGCCGAAGTCGTCGGACACGACCTCGTCCACGTACGACACCTGACTGTGCCGGTCGGCGACGAGGAGGACGCGGCTCAGGTAGGCCGTGCCCGGCTCGCTCAGCCAGCGCGTCACGCGGATCGGGAGCTCGAGGTGCACCCCAGGCGGCACGTAGAGGAAGATGCCGTCGGTCCACAGCGCCAGGTTGAGCGCCTCCAGCTTGCCGTCCTCGGCGGGCACGATCGAGCCCAGGTGCCTCTGGACCAGCTCGGGGTGGAGCTCCAGCGCGTCGTGCAGCGAGTCGAGGATCACGCCGCGGGCCGCGAGCTCCTCGTCGATGTCGGTGTGGACCACGTGCCCGTCGATGAGCACGATGTGGCCCGAGGCCTCGTGGTCCTCGGCCATCGTGGCGCGCAGGCGCTCCGGCCACCGCGAGGGATCGTCGGGAGCCGTGCGCGCGGCGGACACCGCGAGCGCCTCCAGATCGAGCGTCTTCGAGAGGTCCGTGTAGCGCCACTCCTCGAGCCGCGTGGTGGGCATGGGCGTGCGCTCGAACAGGTTCCAGGCGCCCGAGCGCTGCTCGCGCAGCCAGGTGGGCTCGCCCTCGGCGATCCTCTCGACGTTGCCCGCCGTGACCGCGGCCGGGAGCGCGTCCACCGCCGTCACCTCGCTCATCCGACCGAGCCCTCCATCTCCAGCTCGATGAGGCGGTTCAGCTCGACGGCGTACTCGAGCGGCAGCTCCTTGGCGATCGGCTCGATGAAGCCGCGCACGACCATCGCCATCGCCTCTTCCTCCGATAGCCCCCGGCTCATGAGGTAGAAGAGCTGCTCCTCGCCGACCTTCGAGACCGTGGCCTCGTGGCCGATGGACGCGGTGTTCTCGTCGATCTCGATGTAGGGGTAGGTGTCGGTACGCGCGCTTTCGTCCAGGAGAAGCGCGTCACACTCGACGTTCGACTTGGCGCCCACCGCGCCATCGTACACCTTGCAGAGACCCCGGTAGGAGGCGCGCCCGTTCGCCTTCGAGATGGACTTCGAGGTGATCTGCGACGTCGTGTGCGGGGCGGCGTGCACCACCTTGCCGCCGGTGTCCTGGTGCTGGCCGTCGCCCGCGTAGGCGATGGACAGGATCGACCCGTGCGCGCCCTCGCCGACCAGGTAGCAGGACGGGTACTTCATGGTGAGCTTCGAGCCCAGGTTCCCGTCCAGCCACTCCATCTTCGCGCCCTCGTGCACGAGCGCCCGCTGCGTGACGAGGTTGTACATGTTGTTCGACCAG
>JABAOE010004626.1_pt2 | contig 14935 bp, 13 predicted proteins | sample 7062141 | NCBI WGS metagenome assembly JABAOE01 (sample SAMN14538627, study PRJNA623070) | marine sediment metagenome | biome: marine biome [ENVO:00000428]; feature: marine pelagic biome [ENVO:01000023]; material: deep marine sediment [ENVO:00002113] | place: India: Gulf of Khambhat ... | reverse complement strand
CATCATGCGGCTGCCGTAGTTTTCGACGAGGCTGCGTTTCCACTGCACCTCGCCGGTCGCCGCGGCCAGACAGTAGACGTCCCCCTCCGTCGTGACGACGTAGACGTGGTCGCCGTCCACCGTCGGCGTGGAGCGCGGGCCGAGGAAGCGGTCCTTCCACGCCGGGCCGACCTTCGTCTTCCAGAGCTGCTTGCCGTCCTTACGACTGGCGGCGATGACGTACTGCGCGTCCTGCAGGTCGCCCATCGTGTAGATGCGCTCGCCCGCGACCGAGACGCTGGAGAAGCCGCCGCCGAACCCGGACGCTCGCCACGCCAGCGGCGGTCCGCCCTCGGCCCACGACGTCAGCAGGCCTGTATCGGCGGAGCGGCCGTCCCGCGCCGGGCCGCGCCACTGCGGCCAGTCGGCGGCGTGGACCGCCGAGCCGAAAATCAGCGCGATTCCGAGCAGGAGTCCCAGCGTTCGTCGTCCTACGTAACTCTTCATGACTTGTCCTCGATCCTCTGTATGAAACCGGTTCCACCTGTTGGGGTCAGGTCTTGAATCTGTGCATCTTGCGTCATCGGGACCAGACTTCGGGCGAAGCTGAGATCGCGATCTGCCAATTCACAATTCAAGACCTGACCCCGGTTACTTAAAATGGATGTGCAGGACGTCCCGGTCCTGCACGACGTAGTCGCGTCCGTGGGTGTGGATGAGCCCGTGGTCGTGCAGCGCCTGGCGCGTCTTCCACTTGAACAGGTCGTCCAGCTCCATCACCTCGGCGCGGATGAAGCCGCGCTCCATGTCGCTGTGGATCTTGCCCGCGGCGGGCGCCACCTCGGTGCCGCGCGGGATCTGCCACGCGCTCAGCTTGTCGTTGGCGATCGTGTAGAAGGTGATCAGGTCGAGCAGCTCGTAGGACGCGTTGACGACGATGTTCAGCGCGGTCTCGTCGAGCCCGAGGCTCTCCAGGAACTCCTTCTGCTCCCCGGCCGGCAGCTCGCTGATCTCCTCCTCGATCTCGATCGAGATCGGCACGACACGATCGGTGCCCTTGGCCTCGCCGAGCGCCTTGGGCAGCGGTCCCTCACCGTGCGGGTCGTCCTCGCCGGTGTTGGCGAGGTAGAGCATCGGCTTCAGCGTCAGGAACCGTTCTTCCGCCAGGATCGCGTCCTCGCCGGCATGCAATTCCATCTCACGCAACGGCTTGCCCTCGGCCAGCGCATCGACCGCGCGGGTGAACACGTCCAGTTCGTCCTTACCCGGGCCCTTGCCCGTGCGCACCGTGTTGGCCCAGCGCGCCTTGGCCTTCTCCGCCGTCTCGAGGTCGGCGAGCATCAGCTCGGTCTCGACGATCTCGACATCGCGGACCGGATCCGGCTCGCCGGTGGAGTGCACGACGTTCTCGTCGTTGAAGCAACGCACCACGTGCAGGATCGCGTCGACCTCGCGCAGGTGTCCGAGGAACTTGTTTCCCAGACCCTCGCCCTTGCTCGCGCCCGCGACCAGCCCCGCGATGTCCACGAAGCGGATCGCGGTGGGAACGGTCTCCTTCGGCTGCATCAGCTCGGCAAGCTTCAGGAGCGTCGGATCGGGGACGGTGGCGACACCGACGTTTTGCTCGATCGTGCAGAAGGGGTAGTTCGACGCCTCCGCGTGGGCCTGCGTCAACGCGTTGAGCAGCGTGGATTTCCCGACGTTGGGGAGCCCGGCGATACCGACGGATAGACCCATATTCGTATCCCGTTGTCAGGGGTATGGGTGGATTCTACCCCTGCCGACGGCGAATCGGTTATAAGCACTATCCGTAAGTCCTCAAACTGGCGCTTTTCTCGACCGCGGCGGCTCGCTGCGGCGCGTCCAGGGCCAGCTGAAGCGCCGTCGGGGCGGGTGCAGCGTGCACACCTCGTCCGTTTCCGTCCCGCGAACGAACAGCTCGCGCACGGCCTCGGGGCAATTGGTGTGCGCCCGTTGACCGGACAGCGGGTCGATCCAGCGGGTGGCCAACCCGCGCGGCCGCGGAAACTCGTGGAACCCGTCCGCGCCGATGCGCTTCATCACGTCGACCCAGATCGGTAACGCGGCGCCCGCTCCGGGCAAGCCGATCGGACGGTTGTCGTCGTAGCCGACCCAGACGGCGACGAGGATCTCCGGCGTGTAGCCGACGAACCAGGCGTCGCGGAGGTCGTCGCTGGTGCCGGTCTTGCCCGCGGCGGTCCCGTGGAAGCCCCAATCCTCCGCCGTGCGGGCGGTCCCGCGCTCGAAGACGCCGTGCAGCACGTCGTTCAGGATGTACGCCAGCTGCTCGTCGACGACCCGCTGCGGCGCGACCGGCGCGAGGTCCTGCAGGTTACCGTCGCGATCGCGCAACGCGACCAAACCGTGAGGCCGGACGAGCGAGCCGCCGTTGGCCAGCGTTGCGAATGCGGAGGCCAGCTCGAGCGGCGTGACCTCCGTGGCGCCCAGCGCCAGCGACGGTACGGGTTGGAGCTCACCCTCGATGCCGGCGCGCTCGATCGTCTCCACCACGCGATCGAGGCCGGCGTGCATGGCGACGCGGACGGCCGGGATGTTCAGCGACTGCTCGAGCGCGTGGCGCGCCGTGACCGGGCCGCGAAACTCGTGATCGTAGTTGGCCGGGCTCCAGGTCTGCGCGCCCGACTCGAGCTCGATCGGAGAATCGTCCAGCACGGTGGCCAGCGTGAACGCGAAGTCTTCTTCCTGCCGCGCGCGCTCGAGTGCCGCCAGGTAGACGAACGGTTTGAGCGCCGATCCCGCCGGACGCTGCGCCTGCGTCGCGCGGTTGAACTGGCTCCGGCTGTAGTCCCGTCCGCCGACCAGCGCGAGGATCGCGCCGTCGCTCGGCCGCAGCACGACCACCGCCCCCTCCAGCGGCTCACCCTCTCCGCTCGATCCGAGGTACCGCTCGATGCGTTCCAGACCACGCCGCAGCGCCGCACCGGCCGCGCGCTGGATCGCGGGGTCGAACGTCGTGTAGAGCGAGTAGCCGGCGCGTGAAAGCGGCGTCCCTTTTCCGCCCGACTCGAACGACTCGGCCAGGTAGGCGGCGGCCCACGGCAGCCGCTCGTTGTCCGCGGGCGGAGGCACGAGGTCGAGCGGTCGCGCCGTGGCGGCTCGCAACCGTTCCTCGTCGATGCGTCCCTGCTCGTGCATCAGCTCGAGCACGAGGTCGCGGCGCTCGAGCGCCCGGTCGGGGTGGGTCCGCGGGTTGTTGCCGCCGGGGTTGCGGATCATGCCCACGAGCAACGCCGATCGCGCCAGATCGAGCTCCGCCGCGGGCACGCCGAAGAACCACAACGACGCATCGCCGATGCCGGAGATCGCGACCGGGCCGTCTTGACCCAGGTAGACCTCGTTGAGGTACGCCTCGAGGATCTCGTCCTTGTCGTAGTGCAGCTCGAGCGCGACGGCCGCGACCGCTTCGCGAAGCTTGGCGCGCCACGTGCGCCGGCGCGCGTGGTAGAGGTTCTTGGCGAGCTGTTGGGTGATCGTGCTGCCGCCCTGGACGATCTCCCCCTGGCCGACGTTGGCCAGCATCGCGCGACCGATGCCGAGTAGATCGACACCGAAGTGTCGGCGGAAGCGCCGGTCCTCGACCACCTCGAGCGCGTCGACGAACTCCTGCGGCACGCGGTCGAGCGACGTCCAGCGGCGCTCCTCCATGTGCTCGGCGTAGTAGGTGAACAGGGGTAGCGGTTCGAGCGCGACGCTGTCGAGCGCCTTGCGCGTCTCGAGATCGGTGATGCGGCGGAGCCCGGAGCGGCGGAAGCGCAGCTCCACGAGACGGCCCTCACGGTCGTCGGTCGTCGTGTCCGGTCGGAGGAAGACGGTCCAAATGTCGCGGCGTCGCCGGAACTCCCCGGGTCTTTCCGGCTGCTCGACGACCTCCCGGTAGCCGAGATCGGTCAACCGCTCGAGCAACTCGGAGGCCCGGACGTAGTCTCTGCGTTGCAGCTCGAACGGCATCGAGTAGGTGCGTGACGGAAGCGCCGACCGGCGCTGCTCGAAACGGTAAACGATGCCTCGATCGACGATCGCGAAGCCGAGCAGGAGAACTGCCAGGACAAGCCCGGCGATCTTTGCCGCACGATGCGGCCCGCGAAGCCACAGCCGCAGCTGCCCGACGGCGCGGATGGCGCGCTTGCGCCAGGTGCTCTCGGTTCCGGATTCGACGAACGTTTCGTCGAGATCGGGCGCACCGGGGAACTGCGGGATCTCGGTCATCGCTTCCAACCAATATAGACGTCCGAGGGGTGGTCCGCGCCTTGGGCCGGATTGGCCTCCGTTTGGGGTTTTTCAGCGGACTCGGCCTAGGCCACCGAGATCACTCCTTACCGCTCTTCGCCGAGATAGAGAGTCGAAAGGCCGCGCCGATAGCTGTAGAGGTAGGCGGTCCCGGAGGGATTGACCAACGCCGGACCGATGTCGATGAGGCCCGCCGGAGAGGACGGCATCAACTCGAGGAACGGCTCGACCGTCCCGCGCTCACGATCGTAGCGCAGGACCGAGTGCGGCAGCGTTTCGCGCACTCCCAGGTAGATGAAGCGACCGTCCTCGCTCCAGCCGGCGATGTAGTGATCGGGCTGGATGCCGGGAAGCGGCTGCGGTTGCCCGCCGTCCAGCGGGTAGGCATGGAACGGCTCCCCGGGGATGGCGACGGCCACCTCGCGTTGGGTGGGGTTGAGGATCGGCGTGAACATGGAAACGACATCGATCCCCTGCGGGGTGATCGGTTTCAATTCTCCCACCGAAGGGTCGTAGAGGAGCGCTTGCGGGGAAGCGTCGCGATGGCGTCCGACGAGGACCATCTCGTTGCCACGTCCGGTGAACGCCGCGTTGCCCACCGCAAAGTCCGGGACGGTCACGCGAGTCGTCTCACCGCTGCCGGTGGGATAGATCATGAGGACGCCCGCATCCCCGACCGAGGATGACAGGATTCGCGTCCCGTCCGGGTGGAGGTCGTGGGCCTGTCCGTTGCCGAGCCGCACGGCGGGACCTCGATCCATCGAGCGAATGTAGCTGGCATATTCCGCACCGCCGCCCTCGCCCTGCTCGGTGAACAGGACCCGCGTTCCGTCAACCGAGATCCTTCCCGGGAAGGACCAGTCCAGCCAGGAAAGCGGCACCTCCTGCGCTGCACCGGGAGCGCGCCCGACGATGCGGCGCGCCGCGGTGTTCCGCGTGATCAGGAAGCGGCCGTTCGTATCGACGTCGCACAACAGCATGTCCACGGGAGCGCTGGAAAGCACACGCAGGTCTCCCGCCAGGTCGATCGCGTAGAGCGCCCGGATCGTCCCCGTCCGACCGGCGGTGAACCGTAGCTCTTTCCCGTCGCGAGACCAGCCGATACCGGACAGCGAGCTCCAGACCGGTCCGATCTGCCGTTCACGGCCTTCGAGGTCGGTCACGGAGACATAGCCGCGATCGTCGCCCAGGGTGGGATGGTTGGCGAAGGCGATTCGTTGTCCGTCCGGAGAGAATCGAACGTTGTAGATCCAACCACCGGTCTCGTACAGGGGATTACCGGGAGGGTACTCCAGCCGCGACCGACCCTCGACGATGCGCACGACGGCGAGCGTTTCACCGTCGGGATGCCAGTCCGCCGAGGCGATGTCGTTCATCAACTCGCGCGGCGCACCGCCGCCGAGCGGCATCCGGGCCAGCGTACCCGTCGGAGACCAGCCGATGCGGAAGCGCGGCCGCAGCAGGAGCGCCAGCTCCCCCTTGCTCGAGGTGGACAGGATGTCGGCATCCTCGACGCCCAGCGGACGGGATTCGGGACTGCCCGGGTGCACCGTGTACAGCTCTCTCGATTGCCCGTCCCAGCCGGCGGCGTAGACGATGGTCCCCTCCGCTCCGAAGCGTGCGCTCCGGATCGTTCCCTCGCGAAAGGTGAGCTGTGTGTAGGTGGTGACCGCCGGCGAGGAGTCTCCCGTCCACCGCCCGGCGAGCAGGCCGAGGACCAGCCCCACCGCACCGACGAGCAGGACGACCCAGGCGCGCAGGCGTCGCCCGGCAGGCTTGAACGGCACCGCCTCCTGTTCCGAGGAGACCACCGAGGTCGTCCTGACCGCGTTGTCCACCGCGAACGCCAGATCGCTGGCGGACTGAAAGCGCGCTTCCGGAACTTTCTCCAGGCAGCGGCGGACGACGCGCTCGAGCGCCGCGGGCATCTTCGCGGCGGTGTCGCCGGCGGCGGGCGTGGGGTCCTCCCGCAGCACCGCGGTCATCGTTTCGGGTGCGGTGTCCCGGTGGAACGGGCGCACACCGGTCAGCATTTCGTAAAGCACCGTGCCGAGGGAGAAGATGTCCGAGCGGAAATCGACCTCTTCGCCACGCGCCTGTTCCGGAGACATGTAGTCGACCGTGCCCATCACGGCGCCCGGTGCTGTCAGCTCGGTTGCCGTGGGCGTGTGCGTCGCGATCGAGTCGCCGTCCGGTGTGAAGTGCGCGGCGGCGGCCAGGCCGAAGTCGAGCACCTTGGCCCGGCCGTCAGGCGAGACGAAGATGTTCTCCGGCTTGAGATCCCGATGCACGAAGTTCTTGGCGTGCGCCGCCGCCAGCCCGTGCGCGACCTGTCGCGCGATGTCCGCCGCCTTGCGCGGCGGCAGCGGACCCTCGGCAAGCAGATCGCGCAGCGGCTTTCCCTCGAGCAGCTCGGTGACCATGAAGACGACATCACCCTCGCGCCCGAACTCGAACACCGACAGGATGTTGGGGTGGGCCAGCGCAGCGACCGCCTTGGCCTCGCGCTCGAACCGGGCCAGCCGGACCGGGCTGCTCGCGACGCCCTCGGGAAGGATCTTGACGGCGACGTCGCGATCGAGCGTCGTGTCGATCGCCTTCCACACCACACCCATCCCGCCCTCGCCGATCTGCTCGACGAGACGGTAGTTGTGCAGCATCTGGCCCGCCTTGATCTGCATTCGAGGGTCAGTCTAACCGGATTCGAGCTTCTCCGTCCCCGACTCGCCACCGTACCGCTTCAGATCGTCGTCGATCGTGATCCACGGCACGTGGCGGTCGAAATAGACGTGGGAGGAGGGCTCGCGGTCGATCGGGTCGTGGATGCTGGCCCGGGTGACGTGCGTCTCCCCGCCCCAGCGCGGTGACGAGAAGAAGAGCGTCGTGCCGCAGGTCGTACAGAAGCTGCGCGTGGCATCGGTCTCGGTCCTGTAGCGGCCCAGCCGCTCCTCGCCCGAGACGATCCGCACCTGTTCGTCCTTGAAACCGACCCACGTGACGAACGCCGCCCCGTGTGCCCGCCGGCAGTTGTTGCAGTGGCAGTGCGCGCAGAACTTGGAGGGCAGCGTGGCTTCGAAGCGGACCTCGCCGCAGTAACAGGAACCGGTGACCGTTTCCATCTCACTCCTCCGAGGAGGGCGAGTTCAGATCGAGCTCACGGGAGGTCTTCCCGTCCGGCGTGAGCCGAGTGACGGTCGCCGTTCGCTTCTCCATGTCGTACGTCAGCATCTCCAGCCCGCCGCCGCCCTCGGCGTCGGTCACGAGCCGAACCGGAACCGCCGTCCGGTTGTCGATCAGCGCGACGCTCGCCGACCCGTCGGGGTGCACCATCAGGCCGAGGCGGTCGCGCATCGGCGCCCCCTGACCGGCCGGCGCGTCGAGCGCGATGACCGCGGAGTCGTCCGCGAACGTCGCCATCCCACCCCGTTCGTTGCCATGGCGGTCGTAGAGGACGATCCCTGCGGCCTGCGCACGCCGGTCGGTGTCCGCCGGCTCCTCCCGGATGACGACCCGCGGGGTGCCCGCCGCATCGACGACGACGAGCTTGCGAACCGTCAGCTCCTCGATCGGCTCCGCGGCATCGCCGTCGGCTCGACTCGTCCCCGCGAACAGAGCCGCGGCGAGACCGAGCGTGACGATTGCGAGGGCGATCTGCGTGTTGCGAAGTCGCCCGGCAAGCTGTTGGACTCGTGAATCCGGTTCGTTAATCATTCCGTTCCCTCCCGCGGCATGTTCACTACTTCCCGCCGACCGTTTCGACGTGAGAGTTCCCCCGATGCTAGCTTGACGCGCCGGAGGTCAGAACAGCAATTTTTGAAAGGGACGGATGGGTTAGTTCACTGGCGTTTCCGTGGCATGCACGATGTCGGGGGACCCCCGCGGCGAGATTCCCGGGTGCCGGAATCGGGCCAGCACGAACCTAGGTTGCGGAGTTGGAGTGCGGCCGGACGGACCCCGCCCGGGCCACTTCCCTGCTGCGCGCTTCGTACTCCCGGGCTCGCACGACTCCCAGGACGACGATGCCGGTGATCACGAATCCGAAGGCGAACAGAGCGAACAGTTGAGTGGTGTGTTCCATGTTCATTCCCCCTTCAGACGGACGCGAACGCCGACCCAGAGTGTCAGGATGGAGGGCACCCAGATCCCGACGTAGGCGCCGTAGTCGTGGCTGACCAGGAACCAGAGGCTCACGCTGGCGAGGAAGCTCGCGAACGCGGCGACGAGAAACGGCATGTCAATCCTGTCGAACATCTTGATCCTCCCCTTCGAGGGCCCGGCTTGTTTGCCCGGGGCTCGGAAAGTCGCTCTCAGGTGTGGGTTTCGTGGCGAAATCCAAAATCGATTCACCCGAGGCAAAAAAAGGCGAAGATCGCAGCGGAACCCGGATGACGAATCCAAATCCCATCGGATTTCGAATTCGTTTCTGACGTAAAGAGAAAGCTCGTTTCGCGGCAAGACCGCTCGGCTGGAGAGGCTTCATGGAATTAATGCTCATTTGTGCTCAGGTTTTGATCTTGGTGGCGATGGTCGACGTCTGGCTTCTTCGCTACGACCAGCCGTTGCTGGCTCGCGGGGGCAACGCGAGGACCATGGCCGAGGAATTCAGGGTTTACGGCCTCCCCGATTGGTTCCGTCATGTGATCCGGGTGCTCAAGCTCGGCTGCGGGGCGCTCGTGTTCCTGGGGATCTGGTTCCCGCCGGCGGCGGTGGTCGCAGGGTCCGTGCTCGCGGCGCTGATGGCGGGCGCGATCGCCATGCACGTGAAGATCGGGGACCCCTGGCTGAAGTCCGTGCCTGCCACCTTCTTCTTCACGCTCAGTGCCTTCGTGGCCTACATGAACTGGACGGCGTCCGCATCCGTGTGATGACCCGGAAAACGGATCCGGGTAGGATCGTTCTTCTCCACGGTGGAGCTGGAGTTCATGCCGAGTCCGCTGGTCCAGCTGCGAGACGTCTCCAAGGGCTACCGCGAGGGCGATTCGCTCCACACGGTCCTGGCCGGCGCCGAGATGGAACTGCGCGAGGGCGAGGTCGCGGTCCTGCTCGGTCGCAGCGGCTCGGGCAAATCGACGCTGCTCAACCTGGTCAGCGGCATCGACCTGCCGGATCGCGGCGACGTCCTCGTTGACGGCAAGGCGATCAACCGTTCGAGCGAACGGGAACGGACGCTGTTCCGGCGCGACAACGTCGGGTTCGTGTTCCAGTTCTTCAACCTGATCCCGACGCTCACCGTGGAGGAGAACCTGCTCCTGCCGCTCGAGCTCGCCGGCCGCCATGGGGCGGCAAGGAACGGGCGCGCCGTCGAGCTGCTCGAGCGGGTGGGGCTCGCGGACCGCGCCCACAGTTACCCCGACCGGCTTTCCGGCGGCGAGCAGCAACGCATCGCCGTCGCCCGAGCGCTCGTGCACGATCCGCGGTTGATCCTCGCCGACGAGCCGACGGGGAACCTCGACCTCGAGACCGGTCGCCAGGTGCTGGCGCTGCTCGAGGAGCTGACGCGCAAGGCCGGTAAGACGATGATCCTGGTCACGCACAGTCGTGAGGTCGCCGGTCTGGCCGATCGGCGGTTCACGTTGTCGGACGGCAGGCTGGTCGAGCTCGAAACGCGGGACCGGGGATGACCCGTCTGCTTCGACGCTCCGGGCGGCGTTATCTCCTGCGCCACCCGTGGCAACTCGCGCTATCGATCCTGGGCGTCGCGCTCGGCGTCGCCGTCGTGATCGCCATCGACCTGGCCAACGCCAGCGCGACGCGTGCGTTCGACCTCTCGCTCGAGTCGGTGTCGGGGCGGGCCACGCACGAGATCATTGCCGGACCTGCAGGTGTTGACGAATCCGTCTACACCGACCTGCGCGTCGGTCTCGGTGTCGAATCGATCGCACCCGTGGTGGAGGGTGTCGTCGCACTTGCCGATGAAGGGCGGCTGGTTCGCGTGCTGGGCATCGACCCGTTCGCGGAGCCGCCGTTCCGCGCCCGGCTCGGCGGCATGTTCGAGTCGGGCGACGTGCCGCTGGAGGCGTTCCTCACCGAGCCGCGGACGGGGGCGCTCGCCGCGGCGACGGCCGAGGGGCTCGGGCTGCGCCCGGGGGACGATCTCGCGATCCGCGTCGGCACGCGCCTCGAGTCGATCCGGCTGGTCGGCCTGCTCGCCGCCGAGACCTCGCGCGAGCGACAGGCGCTCGGCGACCTGCTGGTGGTCGACCTCTCCGTCGCGCAGGAGCTGCTGGATTCTCCGGGGCGGTTGAGCCGGATCGACCTGCTCGTCCCGCGGGGCATCGATGCCGACGCCTGGCTCGAGAGGATCCGCGACCGTCTGCCGGCGGGAACCTGGATCCGCACGGCCGAGGGCCGCAGCGAGACGATGGCCTCGATGACCCGCGCGTTCCGGCTCAACCTGACGGCGCTCGGGTTGCTCGCGATCGTCGTCGGCATGTTCCTTATTTATAACGCGATGACCTTCGCGGTGCTGCAGCGCCGCACCCAGATCGGCATGCTCCGCGCGCTCGGCGTCACGCGGCGGCAGATCGCGCTCTCCGTGCTCGGCGAGGCCACACTGCTCGGCGCGGTCGGAACGCTGCTGGGCGTCGGCCTCGGCGTCGTCCTCGGGAGCGGCCTGGTCCGGTTGGTGACGACGACGATCAACGACCTGTACTTCGTCCTCGAGGTGAGTCGCCTGTACCTCTCGCCGTGGACGCTCGGCCGCGGTGTGGCACTCGGACTGGGCGCGACGTGGGTTGCCGCACTCGTGCCCGCGATCGAGGCGGCGCGTGCCACGCCGCGCGACGCGCTGGGTCGCTCCACCCTCGAGGCGCGGTGGCGTCGTGGCGCACCGGTCGCGGCACTGATCGGTGCCGGCGTCGTCGGTATCGGAGCGACCGTGCTGCTCGTTTTCGAGCGCAGCCTGACGTTGAGCTTCGCCGGCATCTTCGGGTTGATCGTCGGACTCAGCCTCGCGGTCCCGGCGGCCGCGGTGGTGTTGATCGCGCTGCTGCGTCCGCCGGCGCGGCTCGCCGCCGGCATCCTCGGCTCCATGGCCGCGCGCGGCGTGGTCTCCTCGTTGAGTCGCACGGGTGTGGCGATCGCCGCGTTGATGATCGCGGTCTCGGTGACGGTCGGCGTCGGCATCATGATCGACAGCTTCCGCCAGACCGTGGTGCGCTGGATGAGCCGTTCGCTGGTCGCCGACGTCTACGTCTCGCCGCCCGACCTGACCGTCGGCAACCGCGGCGCCGACCTCGAGAGCGGGCTGGCCGAGGCGCTTCGCGCGGTGCCGGGCGCCCGCGCCGACGCGACCGTGCGGCGTGTCGAGCTGCCGCGGGAGGACGGCGGCTCGACGATGCTGGTCGTCCTCGGCGTCGGCGACGACAGCCGGCCGAGCTACGAGCTGACGGAGGGCGACTTCGACCCGCTGTGGAGCGGGTTCCGCGACGGCGAGGGCGTGCTGGTCTCCGAGCCCTTCTCGCGCCGTTACGGTGTCGGCGCCGGCGACCGGCTCGAGCTCCCCACCGCACAAGGACGGCGCACCTTCCCGGTCCTCGGCGTCTACTACGACTACGCCAGCGACCGCGGCGCCGTCTCCATGAGCCGGGCGGCGTACCTCGAGTGGTGGGACGACGAGCGGCTGTCGGGCATCGCGTTCTTCCTCGACGGCGCGACGGACATCGAGACCTACATGGACGCGCTCGTCGCCGCGGCCGGTCCCGAGCGCGCGATCCTCGTCCAGTCCAACCGCGCCATCCGCGCCGAGGCGATCGCGATCTTCGACCGCACGTTCACGATCACGGCGGTGCTGCGAACGCTGGTGGTGATCGTCGCCTTCGTCGGGATCCTCAGCGCGTTGATGGCGCTGCAGCTCGAGCGCATGCGCGAGTTCGGCGTGCTGCGCGCCGGTGGGATGACGCCGGGCCAGGCGCGGCAGCTCGTCGTGGTCCAGACCGGAATGATGGGACTGGTCGCCGGGGTGCTGTCGTTGCCGGTCGGCCTGCTGCTCGCCTGGCTGATGATCCACGTGATCAACCTGCGCGCGTTCGGCTGGACGCTGACGATGCAGGTCGAGCCGTGGTTGCTGGTCCAGGCGCTCGTCGTGTCGATCGGTGCCGCGGTCGTCGCCGGCCTCTACCCGGCGTGGAAGCTCGGCAGCACGTCGCCGGCGCTGGCGTTGAGGGAGGAGTGATGCGCGCCGTCGTCGCCGGTCTGCTCTTCGCGGTCCTCGCCGCCGGCTGCGCGCAGGACCGTCCGGGCATCGAGCAACGGGGACGGGTCCGCGCCGCCGACGCGCTGGCGACCGGCGACGATGCCGGCTTCGCGCGGGCGATGGAGCCGCGCCCGTTCGTCTTCCCCGAGGACCACGGAGCTCACCCCGAGTACCGCACCGAGTGGTGGTACTTCACCGGCAACCTCTCTGCAGGGGACGGCTCGTCGTTCGGGTTCCAGTGGACCGTGTTCCGTCAGGCACTGGCGCCGGAGACGCCGGAGCGCGGCAGCCGTTGGGGCAGTCGCGACGTCTGGTTCGCCCACTTCGCGGTCGGGGACGAGAAGCGCGGGCGGCACCGCGCGTTCGAGCGCTTCGAGCGCGGCGCGCTCGAGCTCGCCGGTGTGCGGGCGCGACCGTTCGCCGTCTGGGTCGGCGACTGGCGCGCGGAGGGCGAGACCGACGGCGCGATGTACCCGCTGCGGCTCGTCGCCGAACGGGACGGCATCGCGCTCGACCTGCTGCTCGACGCGACCAAACCGTTCGTGCTGCAGGGCGACGACGGGTTGAGCCAGAAGGGACCGGAGCCGGGCAACGCCTCCTATTACTACTCGGCCACCCGGCTCACGGCGACGGGCACGTTGACGGTCGAGGGCACCGCGCACGATGTCGTCGGCTCCGCCTGGATGGACCGCGAGTGGAGCACCAGCGCACTCTCCGAGGGACAGACCGGCTGGGACTGGTTCTCGATCCAGCTGGAGGACGGGCGCGACCTGATGCTGTTCCGACTGCGGCAGGAGGATCTGTCGACCGATCCGTATGCCAGCGGGACGCTCGTCGATCGAAACGGCAACGTGTTGGGTCTCGGACCCGCCGACGTGCGTTACGAGCCAAACCGGCGCTGGACCAGCCCACGTAGCGGGTCCTCATACCCGGTGGAGTGGCGCCTGCGGGTCGAACCGCTGGGCCTCGACCTCGATGTGCGGCCGATGCTCGACGATTCCGAGATGGACCTCTCGGTGCGTTACTGGGAAGGCGCGATCCGGGTTCGCGGGCGCGGGCCCGAGGGTGAAGTGTCCGGGACGGGCTTCCTCGAGATGACCGGCTACTGAGTGCTCAATCCCGCTCGCGTCCGGCCCGGGCGCTGCCGCCGAGCAGGCCGAAGTCGATCAACACGGCGAGGACGAACACGACCAGCTGGATTCCCTGGAGGTTCCCGCGGGTGTTGATCGCCCAGGCATAGGCCAGCATGGTCGTCGGCATGAACAGGAAGCCCAGGATGGGCCAGAGCATGGTGTCGTACGCGCGCCCGATGAAGTCGCTGAAGATCACCACGAGCAGGATCGCGAAACGCGGCGCGGCCATGGCGATGCATCCGACCAGGCAGTACATGGTGGAAGCCTAACACCGGTCCCTACCCGGCGCGCGGTACACGCTCAAATAGGGACAGACCTATTTTCGTATGTTCGCGAGTATCCGCTGCGATAGCCGGGGCCAGGCCTCACATGACGTGATTCAAGACCTGACCCCGAGGGGGATTACTTGCCGAAGTTCCAGATAGCGACGGCCGTGAAGTCGTGGACGTCACCGATGCCGAGGCTCAGCTCGATCGCGAAGGCGCCGCCGTTGCTGCGGCCCCACTCCAGTCCGCCGGTCAGCCGGCCGCCGACCTCGAATTCGGAGTCGTCGCCGCTCGAGCCCGCCGGCAGGTCGACGTCGATCCAGCCCAGCGCGAGCCCGCCGCCGGCGTAGGGCGTGAAGTCCTGGCCGGTGTCGCGGAAGCGGTAGTGGACCGGGAGCGTCGCGAAGATCGTCGTCGCGTCGTCGCCGAACCCCGCCTGCAGGTCGGGCTGGAACCGGAGATTGCGCGCGAAGTTACCGAAGTTGAACTGCACGCCGCCGAGGACCTGATCGGGATCGGAGGCCACGCCCGCGCGGAAGCCCCACCCTCGGTACCCGATGTCGGAGCCGCCGGAGCTGCCGGAGCTGCTCGGGGTGGTTTCTTCTTGGGCCCAGACCGGGAGGGCGACGGCGAGGATCGCCATCAAGACCAGAGAACGCTTGATCCGCATTGCAAAGCACCTTTCCATGCCGAACGCATCGGCGCCTTGGCCCCGCGAGAGTTTAGTGCGTCGGGGCGCTCGGGTCCAACCGTGGATTTCGGATTGACCTCTGGGCACTTTTCTTGGCATTCTGCCCGTTCGCGAATTTGGACGTGGAGGTCCAGCGGATCGTGAGCGAGAAATCCAGCCGGATCGGCGTCGTGACGCTGCTGATCGCGCTGCTCGCCGGCGCGGCGGGCGGGATCGGCTTCTTCACGCTCGGCTACGCCGACGCGACCGCCTACTTGCGGGACGACCCGGCGGCCTGCGCCAACTGTCACGTGATGAAGGGCCACCTGGACGCCTGGATCAAGTCCTCGCACGGCAAGGTCGCCACCTGCAACGACTGTCACGCTCCCAAGGGCGTGATCGACAAGTACTACTGCAAGGCGCG
>JABAOE010007274.1_pt3 | contig 14936 bp, 14 predicted proteins | sample 7062141 | NCBI WGS metagenome assembly JABAOE01 (sample SAMN14538627, study PRJNA623070) | marine sediment metagenome | biome: marine biome [ENVO:00000428]; feature: marine pelagic biome [ENVO:01000023]; material: deep marine sediment [ENVO:00002113] | place: India: Gulf of Khambhat ... | reverse complement strand
GTCCCTGTCTCTGTCCCTGTCTCTGTCTCTTCATGCCTTGTAACAGGCCACCCAATGTCCTTTTTCTTTCTCGAAAAATTCAGGCTCCCCTTCGGAACACTTCTCGAATGCCATGGAACAACGATCCCGAAACCGGCAGCCGCTGGGAAGATCCAGCGGGCTGGGCACCACGCCAGGGATCGCCTCCAGTCGTGTTTTCTTGCGTCCGCTGATGCCAGGGACGGAGTTCAACAATCCCATCGTATAGGGATGAAAGGGACGGGAGAAGATGCTGTCCGGGTGCGCCTGCTCAACGATTTTTCCTGCATACATGATGGCGACTTGGTCTGCCTGTTCGGCTACGACACCCAGGTCATGCGTAATCAACAGCAAGGACATCCCTAGGCTTTCCTTGAGTTCCCGCATGAGATCCAGGATCTGAGCCTGGATGGTCACGTCCAGCGCGGTCGTAGGCTCATCCGCAATCAACAGACTGGGATTGCAGGAAAGAGCCATGGCGATCATGACTCTCTGGCGCATTCCCCCGCTCAACTGGTGCGGGTATACATCGATTCGCTCAGCGGGATCCGCAATTTTTACCAATCGGAGCATGTCTATCGCTTTTTCTCTCGCTTCGCCTTTGGGCAGTCCCTGGTGGAGACGAATGGCCTCCATAATTTGATCGCCAACGGTAAATACGGGGTTGAGCGATGTCATGGGTTCCTGAAAAACCATGGAAATCTCGTTGCCTCTGACCTGTCGCATTTCCTCGCTATTGAGCTGCAGCAGATCCTTGCCGCGAAACAGCACCTGTCCTCCCACCACTTTACCCGGCGGCATGGGAATAAGACGCAGGATGGAAAGGGCCGTGACGCTTTTTCCACAACCTGATTCTCCCACCAATCCCATGGTTTTCCCCTCTTCGATACAAAAGCTTACGCCGTCAACCGCCCGCATCTCGCCCTCGGGTGTAAAAAACGAAGTTCTAAGATTGCTTACCTCTAAAAAGACTGCCATCAAAAAAGCTTTCAGTTTTCAGCCTTCAGCTCCGAAGACCAGGAGTTAAGTATCAAAGTTTCAAATCCGCATCACCAAAAACCAAACAATTTCAAAATCTCAAACAAAAAATGCTCAAAACGTTTCACTAACCAAGGTTATTGTTCTGAGTTTTGCATATTCGAATTTGTTTCGAATTTCGGATTTCGAGTTTCGTGCTTTTATCTCCTCATTCAGCTTGTCTTATTTTCCGAGTCCGAAATCCATAGGTGACGTTTCTTTTTACGGCGACTTTCGCGGTGGATGCCTTACCCGCGAAGCCTTGGATCCATGGCGTCCCGAAGACCTTCACCCACCAGATAGTACGCCAACACGGTTATAAAGATAGCGGCTCCGGGAAATACAGCCAACCACCAGGCAAACGAATTGCTGCGAGCCTCGTTGAGAATGGACCCCCAGGTGACCAAATCCGCCGGCACACCGATCCCGAGAAAGCTCAAACTGGATTCAACCAGGATTGCGGCTGCAATTCCCAGCACCACGGAAACCATGACAGGCGCCAGGGCGTTGGGAAGGATGTGACGGAACATCACTTTACGGCTGGAGACTCCTAATGCTATGGCCGCCGTTATGTAATCTAAATTCCTTATCCGCAAAAACTCGTTGCGTGTGAATCTCGCAATCCCCACCCAGCTGGTTAGGCCAATTACAGACATGGTTAGAAAAATACTCGGCGGCAGCAGAGCCGCTATCGTAATCAGTAAGAAGAAAGTCGGGATGGCGAGCATGAGCTCGAACAACCTCGAAATGATAAGGTCCACCCAAGAGCCAAAAAACCCCGCCAGCGCTCCCAACACGATACCGATGATTAACGAAATACCCACGGCAACAAAGCCGATGGACAAAGAAATTCGTGAGCCGTGAATTATACCCGCCATCAAATCCCGGCCCAACTTATCGGTGCCCAACCAATGAGCCGGTGACGGATTGCTAAAGGGAATCGTAAGATCAATGCTATTGGAACGGTAGGGGATGGGAGGGAATATGCTGATCTCGCTATCGAGCTTCTTGAAATCCACATTGAGAAGTTGCGGAGGCCAGCTGACCAGGCCCATTTGCACCAGATAGCTGCGGAAGATGGGGAAGTACGTTTTATTCTGATAGCGGAGATAATAGGGCTTATCATTGGCCAAGAAATCGGCAAAAATAGCCACCGCAAAAAGCACCGCCACAACGTAAAGCCCGGCCACCGCAATTCGGTTGCGCTTGAACTGTCTCCACACGAAGGACCAGTAGCTCTGACCAGGACCGTTACTTACCGCCATTTTCTTTTTCCGCCAAGACCATAGGACAATTCAAACCCCATTACACCGGCTCTCATTGCTCGCGCCGACCGAAGGCAATTCGAGGATCCACCACGGTTAACAAGATATCCGAGAGGAGTATGCCAATGAGAGCCAACAGCGAACTCACCGTAAAAAGAGCCATGATCGTGGGGTAATCCCGCGCCAGAACCGCTTGATATCCCAACTGTCCCAGCCCCGGTATGGAAAAGATAGTTTCAATTATAATGCTTCCCCCGATCAAACCGGGGAGAATCGAAGCCAGGATAGTCACCATGGGAATCAACGAGTTTTTCAATACATGCTTATAGATCACTCTCTTTTCCGTGAGGCCCTTGGCCCGGGCCGTGCGAACATAGTCCTGACCCAGGACTTCGCGCATACCAGTGCGCATATAGCGTGATAGGCCTGCAAATCCCGAATAGGAAAGGAGTAGCACCGGAAGGAAAAGATGCCATATCTGATCCTTGAACCGTGACCATAGTGACCAGTCAGGCGAATAATCAATTGAGGTAAGCCCGGCGGGCGGAAACAGGTAGAGAAAATCCCCGCCGCAGAGAAACACCAGGGCCATGGTCCCCGCCCAAACCACCGGCAGAGAAAACAGGATAAACGCGGTAAGTGTCGTGATCTGATCGCCCGTGGAATAGGAATGCGTCGCTGAATAGATACCCAGGGGGATGGCAATGGCATAAACAAGGAAAATGGACAAAATATTCAGTTTGACGGTTACGGGCAAGCGTTCAAGGATCTTACCGATTACGGGTTGATTGTCTTTGAATGAATCGCCGAAGTTGAGTGTGAAAAGGTTCCTTAGCCACACGGCATACTGAACGTGGAGGGGCCGGTCGAGCCCGTACTGGGAGCGCCACTGGGCGAGCGCCTGGTCGACGGTGCCCCGCTTCTCCATGGTAATACCCACCTCGCCGGCTGCAGCCAGGCCTCCTCCGGCCAGCAGCTCCGCCGGATCCCCCGGGGCAAGTCGCATGATCAAGAAGCTGACCAAGGTAATCCCAATAAACGTCGGGAAGAAAAGAACCGTCCGTTGCAGGATATAGCGCCACATCTCTTGGATTCAGTTCACGGTTGGTCTGCTGGTGTATCGTTGCAATTCACGGGGCACCCACCACTCCATGGGACGAAGGCCTCCGATGGGCAGCACTTCCACCCCTCGAAAACGTTGCTGCACCGCGGTAACGGATTTTGGCATGAAGAGAAAGGTGTAGGGTTGATCTTCATGCAGGATCCGCTGAAATTCCCGGTACAGTTCAATCCGCTTTTTTTCATCGAACTCCCGCCGGTAGACCTCCAGGATGTCATCCACTCGATCATTCTTGTAGCTAATCATATTGGAGCCCTTATTGGCCGCTTGGGAGGAATGCCAGACCTGAAAGGCGTCGGGCTCGTTCACGCTCATGCCCCACCCGAGAATCATGGCCTCGAAACGATGGTTCCTCACGTCGTCCAGATAGATCGTCCAATCCAACTGGCGCACGGTTGCCACGATGCCGTGCTTTTTGAGCTCATCTTGAAGGATGAGGGCAACGCTTTTGCGGGTGGGATTGCCGGAGTTAAATTTGATTTCAAAACGAAACGGGACCTTTTTGCCGTCAATGATCTTGTCCAAAACGCCGTCCCCATCCGTATCGTTCCAACCCGCCTCCCGGAGCAGGACTAAAGCTTTCCTGGGATCAAAGGGTGTGCTTTCGAGGGATTTGTCGTATTCGGGACGAAAGTAATAGATGGGACTATCCACCACCTGTCCCAGACCAGACAGAATGGTTTCTGCCATTTGCTTACGATTGGTCAAAAGGGTCATTGCCTGTCGCACCCGTCGATCCTTGAAAATCGGGTGATCGTTGTTCCATCCAATATAGGTGTACCCGGGTGAAAAATACGTAAACTTCTCAAACTCGCTCTTGAAACGGCTGCTGCCGGTTTGCTTCAAATGCTGTAACGGCTGCAATCCCATGGTATCCAACCCTCCGCTTTTGAGGCTCACCAGGGCCGCATCCATGTTATTGATCACACGAAACCTGAGCAGGTACAAGAAAGGTTGATCCACACCCGGTTTTCCCTTACCCCAATACCCATCATCTCGCTCGAGCAGCACTTCCTGGCCGGTATTCCACTTCAAGAACTTGTACGGGCCGCTCCCCAGTGGCTTTCGGTTAAAATTCTTATTGAACTGTTCCGCAAACCTCTTGACGTTCTCCGGCAAACGGTCAGCCGCCTGAATGAGATCTTGAACCGTGACGTTTTTTAACAGGTCCTGCGGATCGTAGTAGTGACGGGGCAGAACGTCGATTCCACCCAGCACGCTCTCGTTGAGAAAGTAAGGTTCCTTAGTCACAAATTGGATGGTAAAATCATCTAAAAGCCGGGCATCTGCCACAGAGTCGTAATAGACACGGAGAAACGGCGCGTTGACCAGCGGGCACTTGATGGCCTTGATACTAAAGAGCACGTCTTCACCGGTGATGGGATGACCGTCTTGGAAAGTGGCGTCCTTTCGAATTTTAAAGGTATAGTTTAGCTTGTTTTCCGAAATGGTGGGCCTGGACTCAGCAAGTAGGGGTTTTAGCTCCAGAGAACGTGGGTCACGGGTGAGCAACCCCTGAAAGACGTAGGTCAAAATCGCGCTTGATCCGGCGTCGTTGCTGGTGAGAGGATTGAGCTGCTCCGGATCGCTGAGCATATGCAAAAGCAGCCAGTCGCCCACGGCCGGACCCGTTGTGGCTTTGGGCACCTCCTCCGCTTTGCATCCCCCGAGTGCAAGCAATACCACCACAAGGAGTGTCAAGAGAGGCCTTGCACCGTACAAAGACCCTTTTTTCTCAGCCACCAAGCGATTCAAGGGAAATTTCTCTAACGTGATTGGGTTTCTGCTGTACGAAGAGCGGCCTGGGAATTTCGACATTGACCTCAGGCTCCCGATAGCGGATCTCCCATGTTTTGTCCTCCGTGCCGGACTCTAAAGAGATCTTCAACGGGAACGAGCCGGCTGGAGTCGAAATGAAATTGGAGAAGACCGCACTCAGCTCGGTATTTCCTTCGGCATCCAGGCGGTCCCATCCAACGGGAACACCCGATTTGTCATCAAAATAAATCGTCTCTGTCCCACCGTTAGGGAGACTCCGTTCAAGCGTGTACTCTGCTCCAACCCAAGTTGCCCCGTGGGTCACCGGCGGCAGCCCCAGCAACAGGGAGGTCAACTCCGACAGCTCGAGGGGAATCTGAGTGAATCGGATCAGATTCTGCTTGGAGCTTTCGCCCCGGTAAAGGATTCTCTTTCTAGGCAGAAAACCCACCACCTCTTTTCCATTGGCAGTCAGAACCAGAATGGCTCCCAGCGGTGAAAGTGTCTCGAGTCGCAGACGGTCAGGTCGGTGGATCAAAAGCGCCGCCTTAAATCCCCCCCTATCATCCTGGTAACGATAGTTGATGGAAGAAAGACTCCTCAGAGATCGAACCTGGTTCACCCTTGCGGCAAGGCCGCGAACCAAGTCCTGAGTTTCCGGGCTCTTGGAAATACCGCCGTCAGGCAGGCTTGTGGAACGTCGAACGGAGGCACAACTCCCAAAGGTCAGTCCCACCGTAAATATGAGAGTTGCTCCACATAAGATTGAAAGGCCTTTTCGCTCCCGCCGTAGGGACCTCAAATTTCCCTCTCCAGACGCTGGATTTTCTCCCGGATTCTCTCCAACTGATCCTTCTCCTTGGCGTTTTTTTCCGCCTCTCGGTAATTCTGGAGGGCTTGTTGCAGCTTGCCGACCTTCTCGTAGGCGTCGCCAAGGTGTTCGATAATTGTGGGATCATCCGCCACGAGTCCCACGGCTCGCTCCAGTTGTTCTACGGCTTTTTGGTAATCGCCTTTCTGGTAGTAGACCCATCCCAGGCTATCGATGTAAAATCCGTCATTGGGTTCAAGCTTCAGCGCCCTCACGATCAATTCCTCCGCCTCATCCAGGCGGACTCCCATCTCCGCATAGGTGTAGCCCAGATAATTCAGAGCCGCCGCATTTTTGGGATCCAGCTCGATGGCCTTTTTCATGTGCTCGATGGTTTTGTCTTTGTTCTTGTTCTCGTCGTAAAGGGCACCCAGCCGAAAGTGTGCCTGGTCACTCTTGGGGTCAAGGTCAAGAACTTCCTGCAGGGTTTGAATTGCCTTGGAGTAGTTTTTGTCCTTATGGTAAAGCGAGGCCAAAAGGTTCAATAGCTCTTTCTTGTTAGGACCGTCATGTTTTTTCATCGCCGCTTTCACGGCTTTGATGGCCTTGGGAACTTCCCCACGGCGATCATAGATGGAGGCCAGCTGGAGTCGCGACTCGGCGTAGTATTCGCTCTCCTCAGGAATGCGTAAGAACTCTTCAACGGCCTTCTTATCGTCTTTTAGCTGAGCGTAGCTGGCACCCAAAAAGTACCGTACCCGATGATTGTTGGGGTTACCCGCCAGAACGAGATTAAATTCAGTCGTTGCCCTGGCGAAATCACGTCGTCCGTAATAGATCAACCCAATCTTCGTTCGCGTCTCGCTGGGATCCGCTTCATCTTCCTGCAATTTTTGGAACTGCTCTAAAGCCTCGTCCATCTTATTCTGTCCAACGTAGATCTCGCCAAGCCTTTTTCTCGCCCACTCGTTTTTTGGACGGGTTCCCAGAAGGGACTGATAGGTCCTTATGGCCTCTTCCGTTTTTCCCTGGAGTTCCAAGACCAGGGCAAGGTCCATGAGCACCGCCTCGGACTTAGGGTGAAGTTCCAAAGCCTTGCGGTAGGTTTCCTCCGCGTCGGCCAATTTCTTGGATTCCGCTTGGACTCGACCAAGGTAATAGTACCCGAGGACCGACGAAGCGTTGAGCTTGATTAGTTTTTCGAGGTACCGACTTGCCTGTTCAAAATCCTTTGCCTTCAGATTAAGCGCACCAAGGTAGAGCAGGGCCTCCTGATTGTCTGAGTCCAGTTCCAGTACCTTTTGATATTCCTCGATCCCTTTTGCGTCCTGACCCTTGGCTGTATAGAGGCCAGCCAGGAGCCGATGGGTTTGCAATTCTTTGGGATCCAACCGAGCGGCTTCCTCCGCCTCTTTCAGCGCACGATCGAGTTTGCCGTGGCGTAGATAGAGAGTGGCCAGACGCAGGCGGAGAAACGCGTTCGACGGATCGGATCGCACGGCCAATTCATATTCTTTGAGCGCGCCGGCAAGATTTCCTTCCGTCAAATAGAGTTGGCCCTGGATAAAATGGGCGTGGGCTTTCGCGCTTACGGGAACTTTGGTTTTTGCTTTGCCGGCGAATGGAGCAAACTGCTCAACGACTGATTGTCGGGGTGTTCCTTGCTGTGTGGAAGCCGCCGGGGCACAGCCCCACAGAACGGCGAGCAAAAGAGCGGCGAGAATCGGGAGAAAACCCATATTAATAAATAGTTAGCACACTGCCCAAAGAGGGTCAACGATGTCTAAAATAGGACGGGATTTTCGCCACCGTTGTCACTGTTGCGACAGCTATGATACCTAATACAGTAACCGCTCTAGACTTGCTATCCAGTTACAAAGAAAGGGATTTTTAGCTTTTGTGAGCATCGAGTCGGCCATCCAATCGATTATTTGTGACAAAATATCCGGATCTCAAGATCTTACCCGAAAGACTGCCTCTCTCATTCTTCAAATTCTGCACCAGGGAACCCGCCCATCACGGTCGCGCTTGACCACGGAATTGATCCGGGTCGGAGGCCGGCTTATTCAGGCGCAACCGGTAATGGCTTCGCTGGTCAATTTGTTCAATTCCGTCCTTATCGCCATGGAGAAGGCTCCCGGGAAGTCCACGGGTGTCATGGAAGCTCAATCCGTCGTCGAGTCGTACATCCATGGACTGACGGAGCACAATCAGGCGATCTCCCGGCATCTGAATCGCCACCTGAGGGCCAAAGATGTCGTATTGACCTACTCGGGCAGCCGTACCGTCTGGGAGGCCCTAGCGGGATGTTGGAATCAGGGCAAACGTTTTTCGGTGATCTGCAGCGAGTCACGACCGGCCTGCGAGGGCATTCCGCTGGCCCGGCGGCTTGCCGCGATGGGAATTCCTACCTCCGTGACGACAGACGCAATGACACTGTCCCTCCTCTGTAACGACCGCAGCAAATCGGCCAAAGTGACGAAGGTTCTGGTGGGCGCCGATCTCATCACCCCTCAAGGCTTTACCAACAAGGCCGGTACTTACCCGCTGGCCGTCATCGCTAACCATCGATCCTTGCCCTTTTACGTCTTGGCCGGAAGCGAAAAGTTTTTCTCCCTGAAAGTTCCACTGGAACGGATGATTCAAGACGCTCCCGCGACGGAATTGCTCCCCCGGCCTTCCAGGAACCTCAAAGCAATAAATCGCACCTTCGAGGTCACCCCTTTGTCCAGGGTCACAGGTATTTTCACCGAGCAGGGGTTGCTCGCTCCCCTGGAAATCAGGAAACATCTCAAGCAAGTCAAGATTCACCATGGAATCAAGGCGACGTACGGAAAAATCATGCTCCAAAGATAGCCAGAAGGGTTTGAGACCCAATGCGGAGCCTTCTTACTAGATGCTCCCATTGAGATATGCCCTGAAATGGACACGGCTCTTCGACTTTCAACCCCTCGGCGTTTTATGGTAATTTTTTAACCACCAACAGAATCCTAGGATGAGGTGCCATGGCGTCGTCGAAAGAACAGATTAAGCGCGAGATCCTCAGCCTGCGCCAACAGCTGGAGAAACACAACTACCAATACTATGTCCTGGACAACCCTCTGGTCAGCGATGCCGAGTACGATCGACTCTTTCGCCGCCTGTCGGATCTGGAAAAAAATCATCCCGAGTTCTCCTCGCCGGATTCTCCCACCCAAAAAGTGGGCGCTCCACCATTGGAGAAATTCACTACGGTTCGGCACCACATACCCATGTTGTCTCTCAGCAACGCTACCAATGAAGAAGAAGTTAAGGAGTTCGAAGAGAGAATACAGCGTTTTTTGAAGAGCTCCGATCCCATTCAGTATATCGTGGAGCCAAAGATCGACGGCGTGGCGGTGGAGTTGGTGTACGAAAACGGACGTTTTACGGTGGGCTCCACCCGTGGAGACGGGATCAACGGCGAAGATATATCACTGAATCTCAAAACCATTCGATCGATACCCCTCAGCCTGAGAAAGGACGGCGACGGAATTCCTTCACGGCTTGAGATCAGAGGTGAAGTTTTCCTGTCTCATGAAGCCTTTCAGAAACTCAACCGTGAACGGGAGGAGGAAGGGCAACCGGTCTTTGCCAACCCACGGAATTCCGCGGCCGGTTCGCTAAAACAACTGGATTCGACGGCAACGGCAAAGCGCCCACTGGATATTTTCTGTCACGGCGTGGGTGAGGTGGTTGGACCGTCCTTCGAAAGCCACAAGGAATTTCTCGACACCCTCAAAGAATGGGGATTGAAGCCGGTTCCCTACCGGATATGTGAAAACCTGCCATCGGTTTTTTCCCATTTTGCCGAAATGGAAAGAGAACGGGAAGACCTCCCCTTTGAGATTGACGGGCTTGTCATCAAAGTGAACAGCCTGGATCTGCAACGGCGATTGGGAGAAATCTCGCGTTCTCCCCGCTGGGCCATTGCGTATAAGTTCAAGCCCCGGCAGGCCACGACGCGTATTCTCTCAATTCAGGCTCAGGTGGGTAGAACCGGTACCCTCACTCCCGTGGCAAGCCTGGAACCCGTTCCAGTGGGCGGGGTCACCGTTAAGAGCGCTTCCCTCCATAACATGGACGAGGTCGAGCGCAAGGACATTCGCATCGGTGACACGGTGATCGTGGAGCGGGCCGGCGATGTCATTCCCTACGTGGTGCAAGTGGCTACGGAGAAGCGAAGCGGTGAAGAGAGAAAATTTCAAATGCCCCCAAACTGTCCTGTCTGCGGCTCTGCCGTTTACCGCGAGGAAGGCGAGGTGGCCTACCGGTGCGTGGGTCTGTCCTGTCCCGCCAAGCTCAAAGAGAGTCTTAAATTTTTTGGCTCCCGGGGCGCCATGGATATCGAAGGACTGGGAGAAAAACTCATCGACCAGCTGGTGGATCGCGAACTGGTGAAGGACATCGCTGATCTCTATGGCCTGGAGGAAGGGACCCTCGCCGGCTTGGAGCGAATGGGGAAAAAATCGGCCCAGAACCTGATGGACTCCCTTGAACGAAGCAAAGGCGCCACCCTTGTGCGGTTCGTCACGGCATTGGGGATCCGCCATGTTGGTGAGGCCACCGCCAGCCTCTTGGCCGATTATTTCGGCAGCCTGAGCGACCTTATGGATGCAACCCAAGAGCAATTACAAGATGTCCGTGAAATCGGCCCCGAGGTGGCCAAGAGTATCGAGCGCTTTTTCAAGCAGGAGGAAAACCGTCGAGTCATTGGCAAGCTGGTTGCTGCCGGTATTCAACCCAAGGTAGTTGCAAGGAAGGAGGGCAAGCTGACCGGGTTAACGTTTGTCCTTACCGGAGGACTCGATACTCTATCGCGTATGGAAGCCAAGAAACGGATTGAGGCTCTGGGAGGGAAGGTTACCTCCAGCGTCAGCCGTGCGACCGACTATGTCGTAATCGGGACCGATCCCGGCTCCAAACTCACCAAGGCTAATGAGCTTGGGATCAAAGTTCTGGACGAGACGGCCTTTCTAAAGCTCATCGGGCCGTCATGAATCAAGCGGACACCCCTCTAACCAGCGAGGGTCCTCACGCGGGGTCCAGCCTCTTCCTTACTCTTGCCCGCTGGATTGACAGGCTAAACGACCATGTGGGACGCGCCGTCGCCTGGCTCACCGCGGTTCTGGTGGCGGTGACAACGGCTGATGTGGCCCTGCGGTACGTTTTCAATACGAGCTTTGTCTTTGTCCAGGAACTTGAGTGGCATCTGTTTGCTGTAATTTTCCTGTGCGCCGCGGGCTTCACCCACCTGAAGGACGGACATGTCCGGGTCGATATTTTTTATTCACGGTTTTCCCCGCAACATCGGGCATGGGTCAACTTTGTCTTTGCCCTGCTTTTTCTTTTTCCCACTTGCTTCCTGTTGATTAAAACCTCGCTGCCTTTCATTGAACGATCCTGGTTGGTACTGGAAGGCTCACCGGACCCCGGCGGCCTGCCGGCCAGGTACATTCTCAAAACAGCCATCCCCATAGGATTCTTTCTTCTGGCACTCCAGGGCGTATCCCAAACCATCAAGAATGCACATCTCCTGTTTGGGAAGAAAACAGACATGGCTTCCACGGACAACCCATGACGGAACTCCTCCCGGTATTGATGTTTCTGGTTTTCACCTTGCTGATCCTCGCAGGTTATCCCATCGCGTTTACCATCGGCGGCACGGCCCTCGGATTCGGACTCTATGCTTTTGGCATGGGTTTCTTTGATCTGCTCCCCCTTCGGGTTTGGGGAATTATGACAAATTACACACTCATTGCCGTACCGCTTTTCATATTCATGGGCGTCAGCCTGGAACGATCCGGACTGGCCCAAGAATTGTTGGAAACCATGGGACAGATCTTTGGACGCTTTGCTGGTGGATTGGCCATGTCCGTGGTGGTGGTGGGTGCCCTGCTAGCGGCCTCCACAGGCATCATCGGCGCAACGGTTACTACCATGGGACTCATTTCCCTACCCACCATGTTGAAGCGGGGATACGAGAAAGGATTGGCCTCAGGCGTGGTGTGCGCATCAGGAACTCTGGGGCAGATTATTCCACCCAGCATCGTTCTGGTTCTGGTTGGAGATATCCTGGGCGTGCCGGTGGGAGATTTGTTTCTGGGAGCGTTGATACCGGGTGTGAGTCTTGCCGGTTTATATATTCTCTACCTGATTGGTGTTTCGATGATTCGACCGGAATCTATGCCTCCCCTCTCACCAGAGGAGCGGAGCCTGTTCACCCCGGGTCAACTCTGGTTAAAAACCGCAAAAGCTGTCCTACCCGCCATCACGCTTATGGTCGCGGTATTGGGCTCTATTTTTTTCGGCATTGCGGCTCCCACGGAAGCTGCGGCCCTCGGGGCTTCCGGCGCACTGTTGCTCACGATCTTGAAGAGGCGTTTGAATCTCACCATGCTGAGGGAAGTCATGCAGACCACCACGCGCCTCACTAGTATGGTCTTCATCATCCTGGTGGGCGCAACGGCTTTTGGCCTTGCCTTTCGAGGTATGGGCGGCGACGCCCTAATTCGCAACTTCATTGCCGACTTGTCGATTCCACCCTGGGCGGTATTTGTGAGTATCCTGGCCCTTGTCTTTGTGTTGGGATTCTTCCTCGATTTTATCGAGATCGCTTTTATCCACCTTCCCGTGATCGCACCGATCCTACAGTCGCTGGGTTTCGATCCCCTGTGGTACGGGGTCCTGCTTGGCATCAACCTGCAAACCTCATTTCTTACACCTCCTTTTGGCTTTGCATTGTTTTATCTGAGGGGAGTGGCTCCGCCGGAGGTCTCCACGGGACACATCTACCGTGGGATTATGCCCTTTGTTATAATCCAGATCATTGGACTCGCTCTGGTGGCTTCATTTCCAAGCCTGGCGACTTGGCTGCCCGGCGTTTTCTCATAGGAACCCTAGCTGAAAAGCAGAAATTCGGATTTTGGATTTTTATCCAAACTTGTTTAGAAACGTCATGTAAGCTAAGAGGGACCAAAAGGTGCATTGATGAAAGCAAAGGCCTCGCAGGAGCAGGTAAGAGCACACCTCACCATTGAAGGATTGGTGCAGGGTGTCTTTTTCCGTGCCGCTACATTGGAAACCGCCACTCGCCTGGGCGTCAAAGGATGGGTACGCAACTGCCTCGACGGCACCGTTGAGGTCATCGCCGAGGGCGAAAAGCAAACCATTGATGAATTGGTCGAATGGTGTCACCAGGGGCCACCGCGAGCGCAGGTTCAAAGGGTTCAGGTCCTCTGGGAGGACCACCTAGGCGAATTCGAGAGCTTCGGTGTTCGGCGATAAGCCCGTTAACGGTTGGATCGGGTGACAGGCAACGGAACGGGTTAACTTTTGGCAAGGGCCTGTCGAAACGCTTCTCTGAACTTCACATTGTAAAGGCGACGAAAGTCCTCGGGGTAGGCCTCACCTGGCTCAACCTTCAGGTCCACGAGAATGGGACCGTCCTCCTTCAATATCCGGTCGAGGTTTTGATCCCAGCTCTCCAAGTTGTCGAACTCATAGGTCCGTGGATAACCCGCTTCTCTGGCCAGTCCCGTAAAGCTCAGCCTGTCGATGCCCGGCACGGGCACGCTGCCGTTGGTCTCATAGGTGCCGTTTTCACACACGCAGTGAATGAAGTTCCGGGGCTGAGCGTTGGCAATAGTCACCAGGGTTCCCAGGTTCATCAGCAAGCTACCGTCCCCGTCAAGAACAATGACTCGCTTGTCAGGGCGTCCGAGGGCGATCCCAAGACCATGCGATGACCCTTGGCCCATGGCCCCGGTAAAAGTGTAGTTGAAGTCGCTGGGTGATATATGGATCCACTCCTGCGCGGCCATGTAGACAGCCACCACAACCTCATCGCTTCTGTGTCGCGCGAGAACCTTTAAACACTCGTCTCGCTTCATCATGATTTGGGCTCCCTTCCAATTAACATCACCACGGGCTTGGTTTGAAGGTACGCCTTTTCAATCGCAGGTTTGATTTTCGGTGTGTCCGCGGTTGTCTCGATCAGGTGATGTTCGATCTCCATGACGTCCAGGATTGGCTCAACGATCCGTAGCCCGTAACGGGCCGACTGAGTGGGGGGAACACCCAGCTCTTTTCCCAGGAGTCCCACCATCATACACACGGGGTTTTGCCCTTCCATGGCGACCCCCCTCAGCGCATTGATGGAGTCCAAAAGCCCGGTGTACTGGATCAGGAGAAGCGCCTTCCGGCCCGTACTGTAGAGACCGCTGCAAATGGAAACCCCTTCGTCCTCTTTGCAAACTTTAACGAGACGTACGGCGGGGTCTAGGGACAGACCCTTTAAGAGATGGTGGCTCGTGGTGCGATCGGGCAGTGCGACGATAAACTCGATGCCGGCGGCTTTGATCTCTTCAATAATGGCTCTTGCGGCCAGTGAATCGTCATTGGGCGCCATCGGAATTCTCCTGCGTTCTTTGATCGATCACTTTAATGGGAGGGCATACAACACCCAACCCGAACTAGGGTTCCCGGGTGAAAGAAAAAACTTTTTTTCCGTTAAGGTTCACTTCCGTGGTGATGGGGATCACCTTTGACAGGGTGTTCTCCACAAAACATCGATCACTGGCCTGGCGAGCCAGGTTCTCGGCATCGGCCTCCGAGAGAGTGCCCGTAAGGTCTACCTGGTAAACAATATCCTTGAAATCCCGGGACCCACGGTCATTGTGAGCTCTTGCCAACAATTTCATGCTCGTCACGCGCATGGGATTGTCCTTGAGGACATTGGTGTACTGCATCATCAGACAAGTGGCCGCTCCGCTTATGAAGTAGCCGAGCGGGGAAGGTCCTTCTCCCTTGCCGCCCCGACTCTCGGGTTCGTCCGCTACAAACACAAAGGTCTTATCCTCAGATTTGTATACTGCTTCCTGGGTCTTTTTTCCCTTGTGGGTCACGTCCACGCGAACCGTCCCCATTT
>JABAOE010000253.1_pt3 | contig 14938 bp, 18 predicted proteins | sample 7062141 | NCBI WGS metagenome assembly JABAOE01 (sample SAMN14538627, study PRJNA623070) | marine sediment metagenome | biome: marine biome [ENVO:00000428]; feature: marine pelagic biome [ENVO:01000023]; material: deep marine sediment [ENVO:00002113] | place: India: Gulf of Khambhat ... | reverse complement strand
CCTGTAGGCGAATGCTGGGCGCTACGCTGCGGCAGGCCGCTTGAAGTCGGGCCACAGAACGGCAAGATCATCTGTTCCCACATGGACGCCACCACCGACCACTGGCATTTGTGTCTGCCCCTGACGGCACAGGGCGAAGCGCTGGGGGCGCTGCACCTAAGGGCGCTAATCGATCCCGAATGCGCAAAGACCGATCAGGCGGCTCGCGACCGTCTGCAGTTCTACGGCGCCGTCACGGAGAGTCTGGCGCTGGCGATCGCCAATCTTCGTCTGCGCGAGAGCCTGCAGCGCCAAGCGCTCAGGGACTCGCTGACCGGCCTCTACAACAGGCGCTATTTCGTCGATGCGTTGCAGCGGGAGTTTTTCCGGGCCGCGCGCATGCAGCAGCCGCTCAGCATCATCATGCTCGACATCGACCACTTCAAGCGCTGCAACGACACCTTCGGCCACGCCGCCGGCGATGCGGTGCTCAAGGAGATCGCCACCCTGCTCCACAGCTGGATACGCGGGGAAGACATCGTCTCCCGCTATGGCGGCGAGGAGTTCGTTGCCGTTCTGCCCGGAGCCGATCACCGCACGGCCTTGCGTCGCGCCGAAGCCCTGCGCAAGGGGGTCGAAGCGCTCGCCGTCACCCATGAGGAGCGGTCGCTGGGCCGCATCACCATCTCCGCCGGCGTCGCCGTCTTTCCCGACCACGCCGCCGACAAGGATGCGCTCATCCAGGCGGCCGATCAGGCGCTGTATAAGTCGAAGCAGAGCGGCCGCAACCGCATCACCCTTGCCCCGGACCGGCACGACGACAGCCGGCCGGCGCCGGACGAGCGCCCTTTGATGCTGTCGGCATAGGTGGCGTCGCAACGATGCGCAGCCGCATGGCCCCGCCCCGGCTGACAGGCTGTTGCCGACGTCGGCATGGCCGGCCCGGTCGGCCGCGTCCGCTGGCAAGATTCACGCCGCGGCCATTACCCGCTTGACGTAGGAGCGCGCCGCGTCGCGCTTGGCCTCCGTGGCAAAGCGCCGCAGCAGGCTGAGCATCTGGTCGATACTCTGGTCGGGGTTATCCTGGAAGCGTTTCAGGATCGCGTCGATCAGATGCGTGGCGCGGCGATAGTCGCTCCCGGAGCCCTCGCTGCCGTCGAACTGGCGGATCACGTCGATCGCCGCGGCAAAGGCCGGGAACGTCGCCACCGGCAGGCTGGCCTTTTCTAATAGCGCCTTCAGATTGGCGGCCCGCCCGGAAGCCACCAGCGCCTCCACGCGCCCGGCCGGCACGCCGGAAAGCTGCGCCAGGGCATGGATGAAGAACAGCGTCTGGCCACCGGCGACGGCGCGCACCAGCAAGGCCGGCGTCAGTTCGTCATCGGCGATCAGGCGTTTGACCAGCAACGGGATCTGCGCCGCCGGCGCCTCGAAGGCCATGGCCACCGTTGCCTTGTCGCGCGCCTCGCGCGTCACCGTCTCGGCCCGTTCGGCGCTCAGCCAGTTGCGATCCGACAGCATCGTCTTCAGCCGGCTGGTCAGATGGCCGACCAGGGCGGCGCGCACGTCCAGCGGCAGGTCGTTGCGCAACAGCAGCGTCTCGCGCAGTTCCGGATCGCTGCCATGACGCTCAACGATTCGGTCGAGCGAAAACCGCGGCACCCGCGCGCCGCTGTTGCACAGCAGCTCAAGACAGGTCTCTGCGGTTCCCACTTCCGAAATGGCGGCGGCGACGGCACGCGACACGACCGGCCTGCGGGCAATGGCGATCTGCACGATCTCCTCGCGGGTCGCCAGCAGATCGACGAGCTCTGAATCAAGCAGCAAGGGCGACCGTTCCGCGACGAGCGCGGCGACATGCGGCTGGTCTTCCGACAGGGCCAGGATGATGTGATGCGGTGCCTTGTCGCTGTCGGCGAGCGCATGTGCCAGCGCAAATCGCACTTCCGCCGCCGGATCATCGAGCAGCACCGTCATCGCCGCTTCCAGGCCGTCGCGCTCATCCGCCGACAGCGCCGAGAACAGGTAGGAGCGCGCCGCGCCACCGGTGCCGTGCCGACCCACTCAAGAAAGCGTTCAACGATCATCTTTGCGCGTCGCACCTGCCGCGTTAATCAGCCTTAACAGATCGTGCACAGTTAGGATTAACGATTGGTTCACTACGATAGCGTTCGGCGCCGGAATTGACGATAAATCGGCAGCGGTCAAAGCTGCCGAGCGTGAACAGGGGGTATCAGCAATGCCTGGATATTATTTCGAGGAGCTGGAGATCGGCCGGAAGATCGAGCACGAGCTGCGGCGCACCGTCACGGAAATGGACAATATGCTGTTTTCCAACATGACGCTGAATCCGCAGCCGCTGCATATCGACCGGCATTTCTGCCAGACCCATACCGAGTGGGGCCAGCCGCTGATGAACTCGCTGTTCACGCTGGGTCTGATGATCGGCATCTCCGTCTCAGAAACCACGGTGGGCACGACAATCGCCAATCTCGGCATGACCGATGTGCGTTTCCCCAATCCGCTGTTTCAGGGCGATACGGTGCATGTGACGACGGAAATCGTCGCCAAGCGCGAATCGAAATCGCGCCCCGACGCCGGTATCGTCGAATTCGAGCACAAGGCCTTCAACCAGAACGATGACCTGGTGGCGATCTGCCGGCGCCAGGCTTTCATGCGCAAGAAGCCGAAAGGCTGAGCCGTGCGCTCCTGGCTGTTTGCGCCCGGCGACGACGGCAAGAAGCTGGTCAAGGCTTTTGCCTGCGGCGCTGATATTGTCATTGTCGACCTTGAGGATTCCGTCGCCGCCACCGCCAAGGCCACCGCCCGGCGCTCGGCTCTGGCGTTCTTGCGCGAGACGGCACAGGCCGGCTCCGGGCCACGGAGATTTGTCCGCATCAACGCCTTCCAAACCGGCCTCGCCGATTCCGACCTGGACTGCGTCATGACCGGCGCGCCGGACGGCATTGTCCTGCCGAAAGCCACAGGCGGCGCCGACATTTCAACGCTGGATGCCAAGATCGCCGTGCGTGAGGCGCTGCACGGTCTCGCCGACGGTTCGACCGCGATTGCGGCAATCGCCACGGAAACCGCCGCGGCGGTCTTCGGCCTGGGCACCTATGCCGGCGCCAGTTCACGCCTTGCCGCTCTGACCTGGGGCGGCGAGGATCTGGCCACCGATATCGGCGCCGCAGCCAGCAAGGACGATGACGGCGCCTGGACGGAACCGTTCCGGCTGGCCCGCAACCTTTGCCTGTTCGCCGGCGCCGCCGCCGGCCTCGCCGCCATCGACACGGTCTACACCAATTTCCGCGACGACGCCGGGCTGGCCGCCGAATGCCGGGCCGCCGCGCGCGACGGCTTTGCCGGCAAGCTGGCCATCCACCCGGCGCAGGTGCCGGTCATCAACGCCGCCTTCACGCCATCGCCCGAGGCCGTGGCGCATGCCCGCCGCGTCATTGACGCCTTTGCGGCGGCGGGCGATGCCGGTGTCGTCGGCCTGGACGGCGAGATGCTCGACCGGCCGCACCTGCGCGCCGCGGAAAATCTGCTGGCCCGCGCCGCCGCGGCGGATGACGCAGACTAAACGCCTTCCGGCGTGCCCTTCGGTCGCGCCATTTCGAACACTTCGTTGACCACCGCGTAATCGCGGTAGCCGCAGCGGGCGATGGTGCGCACATCGCTCATGTCGAACCGGCCGTTACGGATATGATCGTCGTCGATATAGACGCCGGTGACCTCGCCATAGACGACAATACAGCCCGACCAAGCGTCGTTGAGGTCGGCGATCCGGTCCGATTTCAGATGTTTGCACTCAAGCGCCGCGACCGCCGCGGCGACCCGCGGCACCTCGACGGTCCGGCTCGGCGCCATCGCCAGACCGGCGGCGTCAAATTCGCTGACCCCGCGCGGCAGCGCCGCGGAGGTTTCGTTCATCGCCTCGCGCAACTCCCAGGTCGCCAGATTGCAGACGAATTCGCCGGTCGCCTCGATATTTGTGACGCTGTCCTTTTCGCCGGATGAGGAAAACATCACGATATGCGGCTGCGCCGACACGGCGTTGAAGAAGCTGTAGGGTGCCAGATTGGCCCGGCCCCGCGCGTCGAGGCTGGAAATCCAGCCGATCGGGCGCGGCGCCACGATCGCCTTGAACGGATCGAACGGCAGTCCGTGGTCGCCCTGCATGGGATGGTAGAACATGGTGTCAGGCGTCCTCCGGCGCGCTCCAGTGTGTCGTCAGGCCCACCACATCCGGCCGGTCACGCTCCGTCGGCGGCATGGTCGGTGTGCCGATATGGATAAAGCCGGCGATCTGCTCGCCGGGCTTGAGGCCGAGATAGGCGCCGGCCTCCGTGTCGTAGGCATACCATTCCGTCAGCCATTGCGCTGAAAAGCCGAAGGCGTGGGCGGCGTGTACGAGATTGAGGCACGCCGCCGCCGCCGAAAGCTGCTGTTCCCACGCCGGAATTTTTGGGTGCGCAACCGGAGCGCTGACGACACCGACGACCAGCGGCGCATTGGCGAAGATTTGCGCCGCGTTGGCCCGCTTGCCGGCTTCCGCTGCATCGTCTTGCCGGGCCGCCCGGCGCTGCAGCCAGGTGGCAGCGCCCTGCCGCGCCGCTTTGTCGTAGACAACGAACCGCCACGGCGCCAGCTTGCCGTGGTCGGGCACGCGCGCTGCAATTTTCAGAAGCCGTGCCAGTGTCTTTGCGTCCGGCCCCGGCTCGCCAAGTTGCACCGCAGGCACCGTTCGGCGGCTTTCCAGATAGGTAACCAGGGGCTCGTTCATCAGCCGCTGCGGCCTTTCGCGTCTTGAAATTGCCATGCTCGTCCGCTTAGCACGCATCAACCGGCAATGATAAGAACCCGTAACGATGACACGTCTGGCGCCGATGATCGCACCCTTCCGCATTCTGGCCGCCGCGGCCGTCCTTTCCCTTGTCGGCTTGCCGGTTTTCTGGCCTGCCGTGGGCGGCGCGCAGGAAAAGGTTGAACACGGCGCCGCCGGTACCGCGCCGGTCGTGCCGGTGCCGCGGCCCGAATCCGACGCTCCTGCGGACCCGGCCCCCAAGACCATCCCGGTTGACGAGTTCCTGACCCTGCCGGTGCCTTATGCCCCGCCGCTGTCGGGATTTGAGCCCGTCCAGGCCGGCGAATCGGAGCTCATACTCGAAGCCCGCCTCGCCGACGGCAGCCCGCCGCTGGCGGGCGGCGTGACCTGGCGCATCTTCGCCGCTCAGCCCGATGCCGACGGCACATTGCCGTTGTGGGCGACGGCGAGCGGCGGAACTGCGTCGTTCCAGCTGCCCGGCGGCACCTATTATGTCCACGCTGCCTATGGACGCGCTGGCGCCGTCAAGCGGATCGACATGCGCGGCAAGCCGCAGGTCCAGTCGCTGTACCTTGACGCCGGCGGCCTGCGGCTGACCGCCGTCATCGGCGAGGACAAGCCGGCCGACCCGGAATCCGTCACCTTCGAGGTCTACAAGGACGACGAGGATGGCGAGCGTATCCGGCTTGCCGAAGACGTCGACGAAAATACCGTGCTGCGCCTGAATGCCGGCACCTATCACGTCGTCAGCCGCTACGGCATGGTCAACGCCGTTGTCCGCGCCGACATTCAGGTCAATCCCGGCAAGCTGACGGAGGCGACGATCCGTCACGAAGGTGCGGAGGTGACGCTCAAGCTGGTCGAGGAGGCCGGCGGCGAGGCGCTGGCCAACACGCAGTGGACGGTGCTGACGCCGGCCGGCGATGTTCTGCACAACAGCGTCGGCGCCTTCCCCTCCATCATCCTGGCTGAAGGTTCCTATACCGCCTCCGCCCGCCACGGCGATCAGAACTATTCTCGCGACTTCACGGTCGAGGCGGGCATCGACCGCGACGTGGAAGTCCGCCTCACCGACATCGACATCGCCTCTACCGGCATCCGTCTCAGTCGTTAAAGCGCCTCTTGCAAAAGCCGCTTCAGATCCGGCGGCTGGGCATCATCGCAAATCTGCGCGACCGCATCATCGAGCGGCAGCACGCTTTGCTCCTTGGAGCCGAGCCGGCGAATGGAGATGGTTCCCTCTTGCGCCTCGCGCCGGCCGGCAACGAGAATCACCGGCACCTTGGCGAGCGAATGCTCGCGGACCTTGTAGTTGATCTTCTCGTTGCGCAGATCGGCCTCCACCCTGAGCCCGGCCGCGCCCAGCCGGTCGCGCACGCTCAGCGCGTAATCGTCGGCATCGGAGGTGATCGTCGTCACCACCGCCTGCACTGGCGCCAGCCACAATGGCAGCCGGCCCGCTGAATCCTCGATCAAAATGCCGATAAAGCGCTCGAACGAGCCGAGAATCGCCCGGTGCAGCATGACCGGCCGATGTCTTTCGCCGTCCTCGCCGACATAGGTCGCGTCGAGCCGCTCGGGCAGCACGAAATCGACCTGCAGCGTGCCGCACTGCCAGTCGCGGCCGATCGCGTCGCTCAGCACGAATTCCAGCTTCGGGCCATAAAAGGCGCCCTCGCCCGGATTGAGTTCCACCTCAATGCCGGCCGCCGCCGTCGCCTCCTTCAGGGCCGCTTCCGCCTGGTCCCACACGGCATCCGACCCCGCCCTGATCGCAGGCCGGTCGGCATATTTGATGCGGAAATCGGCAAAGCCGAGATCGGTATAGATCGATGCCAGAAGGGCGCAGAACCGCTCGGTCTCCGCGGCGATCTGGCCTTCCGTGCAGAATATGTGGGCATCGTCCTGGGTGAAGCCGCGCACCCGCATGAGACCGTGCAGCGCGCCGGATGGTTCATAGCGCAGGCATGAGCCAAATTCCGCCATCCTCAAAGGAAGATCGCGATAAGACTTAATCCCCTGGTTGAAGATTTGCACATGACAGGGGCAGTTCATCGGCTTGAGCGCCGCCACCCGCCTGTCCTCTTGCCCCTCCTCCTCGACCTCGGCGATGAACATATGCTCGCGGAACTTTTCCCAGTGGCCGGAGGCTTCCCACAGCCGGCGGTCGACAAGCTGCGGCGTTCGCACCTCCTGGTATCCGGCATCATCTAGCCGGCGCCGCATATAGGCTTCCAGCGCCTGCCAGATGGCCCAGCCCTTGGGGTGCCAGAAGGCCATGCCCGGCGCCTCTTCCTGCAGGTGGAACAGGCTCATTTCCCGGCCTAGGCGGCGATGGTCGCGCCTTTCCGCCTCCTCCAGCATCGTCAGATACTGCTTGAGCTCCTTTTCGTTGCGCCACGCCGTGCCGTAGATGCGCTGCAGCTGCGGGTTGCTGGCGTCGCCGCGCCAATAGGCGCCGGCCAGCTTCATCAGCTTGAAGGCGTTGCCGAGCCTGCCGGTGGAGGGCAGGTGCGGCCCGCGGCACAGATCGAACCAGTCGCCCTGGGCATAGATCTTGACATCCTCGCCATCGGGGATCGCATCGACCAGCTCCACCTTGAACTGCTCGCCCATCTCGGCAAAAACCTTCTTTGCCCTGTCGCGCGACCACACCGCTTTGGTGAATGGCCGGTCGCGGCCGATGATCTCGCGCATCTTGGCCTCAATGGCGGCGAAATCATCGGTGGAGAATGGCTCGTTGCGGGAAAAGTCGTAATAGAAGCCGTTTTCGATCACCGGGCCGATCGTCACCTGGGTGCCAGGAAACAGCGCCTGCACCGCCTCCGCCATCACATGGGCGCTGTCGTGGCGGATCAGCTCCAGCGCCTGCGGGTCGTCGCGCGTGACAATGGCGATCTCCGCATCACCGTCGATTGCATCCGACAGATCCCTCAGCACCCCGTCAAGGGTCATCGCGACGGCCTTCCTGGCCAGCGATTCAGCAATCGATGCGGCGACTTCCGCGCCGGTGACGCCGGCGTTGAATCGGCGTTTCGCGCCATCGGGAAAGGTCAGCTCAATCATCATCATGCGCCCGCATCGCAGCAGTCATGCCCGCCGTGCCCGTTCTACTTCGTGTCGGAAAATCTGTGTTCGATATGCCGTCCGGTCCAGCGACCGTAGCGCCACGGCCTATACCAGCGGGCGCCGGCAGGCAAGGTTTCCGGCACCGGGTCGAAGCCGTCGCTGCCAAGCGGCTGACAGCGGCCGATCCGCGCCAGCGCCATCCACAGGCCGGCCCACAGGCCGTGCCGGGCGATTGCCTCGTCGGCGAATTGCGAGCACGTCGGCAGATGCCGGCAGGTGCGGCCGGCGAGCGAGGAAAGACTGAGCTGATAGGCGCGGATCAGCGCCCGCACGCTTTTCGCGCCAAGGCCCTGCCGCTGCAATTCTTCACCCTCGTCGATCATGCCGGTGCGGGCGCCCTGCGCGTCAGGCCGCCGCTCCATCGCGCTTGCCGCTCTCAATCTGGTCCACCGCATCGACCACCGCATCGAATGTCAACATGGTGGAGGCGTGGCGCGCCTTGTAGTCGCGCACCGGCTCAAGGAAGCGCAAATCCGCCCAGCGCCCGTTCGGCGGCGGCCCGTTTTCCTTCAGCATTTTTCGCATCGTCTCGCGCACGCCGCGCAGCTCTTCCGGCGTCGATCCGATAATCGTCCGCGCCATGATGGAGGACGAAGACTGGCCGAGCGCACAGGCTTTCACCTCGTGGGCAAAATCGCAGACCCGCCCTTCGCGCATCTTGATGTCGACCGTCACCGTCGATCCGCAAAGCCGGGAATGGGCGCGCGCCGACGCATCGGGATTGTCAAGCCGCCCGATCCGCGGAATGTTGCCGGCCAATTGGAGGATTTTGGCGTTATAGACATCGTCCAGCATTTCGGTGCCCGTCAAAGTTGCAAGGCGCGGCCTGTTCGACAAACCTTCGCATCCTATATAGGTTTTTGCGCCGCCATCCCATAGGGTGGCAGATCGGCGTTTCTTGGCGCCGCAAGCCCAATGTCTGTAACGCCTCCCCCGCGTCAAATCGGGAGACAGTATGATGGATGCTATTGTGGAAACGCCCGTTTCGGCCGATGACGACAGGCCTGTTGGCAAGCCGTCCCGCCAGGAGGCGGAAGCCGCGGTCCGCGTCTTGATTGAGTGGATCGGCGATGATCCGAACCGCGAGGGCCTGGTCGACACGCCCGGCCGCGTCGTCAATGCATTCACGGAGCTTTATTCCGGCTACGCCCAGGATGCCGGTGAAATCCTGTCCACCACCTTCAACGACGTCAATGGCTACAAGGACATGGTGCTCATCCGCGACATCCCCTTTACCTCCCATTGCGAGCATCACATGGTGCCGTTCGTCGGCCAGGCGCATATCGCCTATTATCCGACCGAAGGCGTCGTCGGTCTTTCCAAGATCGCCCGTCTGGTCGATGTCTATGCCAGGCGTCTGCAGACCCAGGAGACGCTGACTGCCCAGATCTGCGATGCGCTGGTCGATGGACTGGGCACGCGCGGCGTCGCGGTGATGCTGGAGGCGGAGCATATGTGCATGTCCATGCGCGGCGTGCAGAAGCAGGGCACCTCGACAATGACCTCGCGTTTCACCGGCATTTTCCATGACGACGAGGTGGAGCGGCAGAAGTTCCTGCTGCTCGTGCGGCCCGATTACAGCCGCTGATGTGGCCACGCGAACGATGCCGCAGGACGACGAGGCGAGCGCCGCCGACATTGGCGAAGACGGGGCAATTGAGGAGACCGGCCGGTTTCAGCCGCGCTTCGATTCCGCCGGCCTGATGCCGTGCGTCACCGTCGACGATCGCTCCGGCGCGGTGCTCATGCTGGCCTGGGTCAACGCTGCGGCGCTGGAGGCGACGCTGTCGTCCGGCTATGCCCATTACTGGAGCCGCTCGCGCGGCCGCCTGTGGAAAAAGGGCGAGACGTCGGGGGCGCTGCAACGCATCGTCGAGATTCGCACCGACTGCGATCAGGATGCGCTGCTTTACCGGGTGGCGCGCGCCGAGCCTGGAGATACCTGCCACACCGGCCGGCCATCGTGCTTCTACCGGAGGGTGCCGCTCGGGCCCGGCGATCTTGATCGCAAGCTGATTTTCGACGACGGCGATCGCTGAACGGTGTCAATCCGGTGACGAGGCCGCGACGTTTTCGGCCCGCCGCCTAGCCGCCGTCAGGACATGGTGATATATTCGCGGATCTCCGCCGCTTCACGCTCAATATCGGCGATTCGCCGCTTCACCACGTCGCCGATGGAGACGATGCCCACCAGTCTGCCGTCCTCAACCACCGGCAGGTGACGGAATCGGCCACCAGTCATGATCTGCATGACATCGTCATTGGTATCCTGCAGGCCGCAGGTCACGACATTTTTCGTCATGATGTCGCTGGCCGGCCTGGCGAGCGCCTTCTCGTCCTGTTCGGCGATCGCCCGCACGATGTCGCGCTCTGACAGGATGCCCTTGACCGCATCGCCGTCGGTCACGACCACCGCGCCGATCTTTCTATCCGCCAGAACCTTGGCGACGTTGGCAATCTTGTCGTCAGGCCGGCAGGTCGTCACCGTCGACCCCTTCTCGTTCAATATCCACTGAACCGTCACGCTGTCCTCCCGCATTCGACCCCTGGGACGGGATGCTGTGTGTGGCCATCGAGTGGCATAGCCGATCATATGCCGTCGGCCGAATTATGGCGAGTCGGCCGGCGGCCGCCGTGGAACCGGATCGATGACGCCGAAAAGCAGGAGCCCGGCAATAAAGCCGCCGATATGGGCCTGCCAGGCGATCGCGCCTTCGACGCCCGGCAGCAAGGCGCCCTGGACGCCGAAAAACAGATTGATGGCGAACCATACGGCAATGAAGATCAGCGCGTTGCGATTGGCGAAAACCGCCCGCAAGGGCGGCGCCGGCAGGTGGAAGGCGCCGGACCGGCCGCCGCCGCTGCCCAACGGCCCGCCGGGCATGAAAGCAAAGCGCGCCGCCGCCGCGGTCATGCCGGAAACCGCCGCCGAGGCGCCGATCATCGGCCCCTCGCTGCCGGGATGGGCGACAAGATGCGCCAGGGCGCCGGCGACAGTCGCGACAACGCTTAGCAGCAAAAACCGCGCCGCCCCGAGCCGCCGGGCAACGGCGCTGCCGAAAGCCGCCATCCAGAACAGGTTGACGGCCAGATGAACAGCGTCGGCATGCAGCAGCGCATAGGTCAGCGGCGACCAGTAGCGCGCCGCGCCGCCGCCGGGATAAAGGGCTGCCAGCTCGCCATAGCGCGCCGGTATGAAACTTGTCGCCAGAACGAATGCGAAGTCGACGTCGTGCGGCAGCAACAGCCTTGCCAGATGAACGACGACGATCGCGCCACCGCTCCAGACGATGACTGCCGGCAGATTGAAGACGCGTTCGCGGTTTGTCATGCGGTCTTTCGATTGCGCATCTGGCCGGCCGGCACAAGGTTTAATTGCCGCCCCGACATAAGCAACCGCCGGCCCGAAAGCCGGCGGTCCGATCGCGCCCCGATCTCCCCGAATTCCCCGGAAGATTTGCGCCAACGCAGTCAATGTGAATGGTGTTAAAAGAATCTATTCACGGAAAAATTGCAACATTTACCTTCCGTTAACCTTACTTAACCGTTTCGGCGGACAAACCGCTCCAGATACGCACAATAGCGGCGATTGGCATACCCGGCCGGGTCACGGCGGACCAAAAGAAAACCCGGCAGCCAGCACCGGAGCTGTATCAAAATGAAGCACACAGTCTCGCGCCAGCTTTATGCCTATTGGAACCGGCGCCGCGCCGGCCGGCCCGCGCCAGACCGCTCGGCCATCGAGCCCTATGATCTCGGCGCCATGCTGGTCGACATTTTTCTGATCGACCTGCGAGGCGTCGACAAGACGAAAATCCGCTTCTGTGGCTCAAGCATCGCTCTGCGCTACGGCCGCGACCTGGCGGACGAGGATTTCCTCGCCTTGTGGAATGACGATGATCGCCAGTCCCTTGCCCACCATCTGGCGCTCATGGCTGAGGATGCCGTCGCGATGACGGCCGGCGTCGTCGCCGAAACCGCCGGCGGTGGTTTTACCACCTTCGAAATGCTGCTTTTGCCGCTCGCCGGTGCCCGCGGCTGCGATCGCGCCATCGGCTGCCTGGTGCGCACCGGCGGCCACAGCGACGCCAACCGTGTCGGCGCGCGCATTGTCGCTCAGTCGCTGCGCTCCCTGCGCTTCCTGACGCCGCGTGCGGAGCCGTTCGCCAATGCCCCCGACCGCAGCATTCCGCCGCCGGCCGCTCCGACGATGTCGGCGGTGCGCCGCAAATACGGTCATCTGGTCGTCATGGACGGCGGAAAAACGGCGCGCGACGCCGTTTGATTACCGCTTGTTAACGCTGCCGGCATAGCGTGCATCGGGAACATCGCACCGATCAGCTAGTCTGTTCGCCGGTAGGAATGCCATGTCCGCACTGAATGCCTCGCAGGCCGATCAGCTTGTCGAACTCGATCGCCGCCGCCACCAGCGGGTGAAGGTGAACCTGCTCGGCCGCTGCATGTTCGCCGACCGGCGCGAATTCCCCTGCCAGATTCTCAATATCTCGCCGGGCGGCGCTGAGGTTCTCAGCCCGGTCAAGGGCGATGTCGGCGACCCGGTTATCGCCTATATCGACCATGTCGGCCGCGTTGAGGGAGCCATCACCCGCCATATCGACGGCGGCTTTGCCATGACGATTGCCGCCTCAAGCCGCAAACGCGACAAGCTGGCCGACACATTGACCTGGCTGGCCAATCGCCATGTCCTGAATCTCCCCGAAGATCGCCGCCATGCCCGGCGCATGCCGAAAAAGGCGGAAGCCACACTGATCCTCGACGATGGCACGAGCCATGGCTGCCGGGTGATCGATATGTCGCTGTCAGGCGCCGGCCTTTCCACCAAGCTGCGCCCGCCGCTCGGCTCGCGGGTGCATCTGGGCAAGCTCGGCGCCCGCGTCGTCCGCCATTTTGAGGACGGCATCGCCATTGAGTTCATGCGCATCATGTCGGATGCGGCGATCGAGAAGACGATCCAGAAAGAGTTCTTCTAGCGAGCCGCAACCGCGGCGCGCCCAACTCTGATCCCTGCCAACACGGTGAACGGAACCTTGCCGCAATCGGCGGGCTTTAAGCCTTTGCCTTAGCGGTGCGGCAAGCCTGGCTTGCTAGCCTTCCTTGCACTCCGGGGGAGGATACGGAATGGCTGGGGTATTGCGTCGAACTGCACTTGCGGGGGCAGTCACTTTTTTCATTGCCGCGACCGGCGGGGCGGATATGGCTCTTGCCCAGCTTTCGACAACGGAGTCGACGCCGATGTCAAAGCGGCTTCCGCACGCCGTGGCAACGGCGGCGCGGTTGTCGGCCAGTATGCCGACCATCGGCCGGGCCAATCCGCCGATCGGCTATCTTGGCTTCTGCCGCTCTTTTCCCGCCGAATGCGAGCGCCGCGGCAACACCGATGCCGTTGCCCTGACGGAGAATCTGTGGACTGAGCTGGTTGCCGTCAACCGGGTGGTTAACAAGCAGATCGCGCCGGTCACCGACATGGAATTCTACAACGCGGAGGAATACTGGACACTGCCGACCGATTCCGGCGACTGCGAGGATTATGTCCTGCTCAAGCGCCAGGCGCTGATCCGGCAGGGCTGGCCGAGCGGCGCGCTGCTGATCACCGTCGTCTTCGACGAATTCGGCGACGGGCACGCTGTCCTGATCGCCCGCACTGATCGCGGCGACTTCGTCCTCGACAACAAGATCGATCCGATCCGCCTGTGGTCTGAAACGCCGTACCGCTACGTCAAGCGGCAATCTGTCAGCGATCCCGATCGCTGGGTCGCCATCAACGATTTTCGCTGGTCGGTCGACACGGCGACCGGCGCCAACTGAACGGACACCGAATTCGGCCCGGTCGCGTCCCCACTCTCCCCGTCCCCAGACCGGGTCGACGGGCCGGTCTCCTCCCCGGGGGACCGGCCCACCCCTGCCGGCGTCACCTGGCGGCCGCGCCTATAGCGATTCCAGGCCGTCGCGGTATTGCGGCCAGCGTCCGGCATAGATATCGGCGGCTTCCCGCAGCATCGCCTCGTCATCCTCGTTAAGGCTGCGGATCACCTTGCCGGGCATGCCGACCACCAGCGAATTGTCGGCGATGGTCTTGCCTTCGCCAACCAGCGCGCCGGCGCCGATCATGCAGTTGCGCCCGATGGTGGCGCCGTTGAGAATCATGGCGCCCATGCCGACCAGCGAGTTCTCGCCGATCGTGCAGCCGTGCAGGATGGCGCGATGGCCGATCGTGCAGCCGGCGGCAATCGTCACCGGGAAACCGGGATCGGTATGGATGACGGCCTGATCCTGGATATTGGAGCGCGCGCCAACGACGATCGGCTCATTGTCGCCGCGCAACACGGCGCCGAACCACACACTGACATCTTCGCCCAGCCGCACCTTGCCGATGACCGACGCGTTCGGCGCAACCCAGCACCGTCCGGCCGGCAGTTCGGGCGATATGCCGTCCAGGCGGTAGATTGTCATGGCCTGATCGTCACACCCGGATGGCGATGTCGACATAGACGATGCCGGCCGAAACACTCCACACGATGCACAGCGCCACGAAAACGATGGCCGGCAAGGCGCCCATCTCGCCCAGGCGGACACCAAGATAGACCTTGCGGGCCAGAATGAACGGTCCGCCGAACATGCTCAGCAATACGGCAGTCAGCGCCGCCCCCCAGCCGCGCCAATCTGTGGCGAAGTCCGCCGTCTCGCGGGTCACCAGCTGATAGAAAAAGGTGATTGCGCCGGCGGCGGCGAATCCGAAAGCGCCACAGAACAGATACACAAGATAACTCGGCACAATTTCCCCGCCGGAATTTACAATTTGTTAACCTCTGGGCAGGGTATAGGCGCCAATGCCGGCCGGCAAGGCGGCCGGGGCCTGTTGGGCGGCCTAAATTAATTCTTCGTTAACGATGGATCTTCGTCGCGATCACAGGTCGAAATCGAGGATCGCCATGGTGAAATTGTAAGAAAGGTCGCCGTCTTCCTCGTCGCGGAAGAGCA
>JABAOE010000536.1_pt3 | contig 14943 bp, 17 predicted proteins | sample 7062141 | NCBI WGS metagenome assembly JABAOE01 (sample SAMN14538627, study PRJNA623070) | marine sediment metagenome | biome: marine biome [ENVO:00000428]; feature: marine pelagic biome [ENVO:01000023]; material: deep marine sediment [ENVO:00002113] | place: India: Gulf of Khambhat ... | reverse complement strand
CAGTCTTTCTCCAACTCCTAGGCGAGCGCGTCGACGAACTGTGGATTCATCGGCGCGAGATTTCGCGTTGAGCGATGCAAGACACAATATGCTTCGAGACGAATTCACGGTCTCGTTCCTGTTATAGAGGATTCGCGTAGCTAGGCAGCGTCAAACCTTGCTCGGTTTTCCGCCATCCATTTCTCCATGTCCTCTTTTGTATGCGAGGGATCGTTGATTACGTCGGCGTGAGCTTCCATGTAATGCGGTCGCAGCGCAGCCATCCAATCCTCGAATGTTTCTCCATCCGCAGTCACGTCGCAAAGATCGCACTTGAGAGTCTTCATAGCTCCTCCTCAGATGTAACGAGTTCGTAGCAAGGTGAGATAAGGCCAGACGCCAGCGGGCATGGTTGTTAGTCGGGTTCCGGTATGATTCGGTCGCCTTCAGGGCCAATGAGCATTATCGATTGCATAAACTGTAGGGGCGTGGCGTCGCCCGCCGCGACGCTCCCTTCCGCGATGTAAAGGCGTTGATTGACGAAGTAGATGCCCGCCTGGATACGTCGGCCGTCTGGCTCGGTGACGCTGACTATCTGCCCCGGTATTCCGTCGAGATTGTCGAACGCATCATAGGTTGGCGTTCCCTTATCGCGAATGTTTTGCGCTGCGAAGGAAATCGCCGTGTGCGAATCGGTCGGCGAGTGGAAGAAGTAGACGACAGTGAATGTGTAGCGACCGGATCCACGTTCGGCGAAATAGCGGCGCGCCGGCACCTGCTTACCGTAAACCGTCGTGTAATCGAACCGCTCAGTCGTCGGCTCGTGCGGGAAGTTGATCGAGAACCCCCGGAGACGATCCTCGTATTCGATCCACTGCTGTGCCTGGGCTGGGTCGGATAGTACAAGCGCCGAGAGTACTAGGGCGACGCCAGTAATCACGCCGATGTTTGCGAGGATCGAGATGGCTTGTCCGACGTCGATTTTTCTCATCATTCTGAACAATTCGTAGAGCTAGACAGCGAATGGCACGTCCCAGCCACAACCGGACACTCCCACGGTAGACAACAAAACTCAAGTCATATCGATGTCGGTAGCATCGTCGCCGTGTACGAATACGCGTCAGACGATAGCGCCGCGTTGGTTGGGTCGATCGCGAACGTTATGCGCTGGCAATTACGCGCACATCAGGATTATCATCGGTTAGCAATGATGCGTACGCTTGTCAGCCTACTCGCGGCGGTCGCGATCACATTGGCGCTTGGATGCGCGCCGAGCGCGGACTCGCCTCGAGGTTTCGTTTTACCCGCGGGTGATGTCGATGCCGGGCAACAGGCCTTTGTCGACCTGCAGTGTCATGGTTGTCACCGGATCAACGGCGTCGATCTTCCGCAGTTCATGGGCTCAGCGCCGGTCGCCGTCGTGCTCGGCGGAGAGCGCACGCGCGTTCGCACCTATGGCGAGCTCGTGACGTCGATCGTCAATCCCTCGCATCGGCTCATCGCCGGGTTCCCAGCCGAGCAGGTCAGTCGTGACGGTGAGTCGTTCATGCCTGTGCTCAACGGCGTCATGACCGTGCAGCAGCTCATCGACATCGTCGCCTTACTGCAGTCGAGCTATGAGATTGCACCGCCGACGGACGAGGCCTACGCCTACCGCTATCAATACTGACGGTTTGCGCCTCGGGGTTGTCGCGCGTTTCTATTCGATCGGGTCTTCTGAAGTCTCGATGATCTCCGGTCGTTTGACGCCGAACTGCAGATAGACTTCCTCGAGCTCGCCTTCACTTAGCCGGCGGATGGAGGAGATCGTCAGGCGCTCCGGAAATGGGCCTCCCACAATGACCGCGTCGCCGCCGAACGGGCAGATCCGTCCGCTACGGTCAGAAAATGCGATCGTCTCCTGCGAGCGCAGGCGCATGCTCGGACTCGACAGTTCCACGTGATAGGGGGATCGCCTGCCCGTGAACACGAGTAGGTTTCTGTTGTCGAGAGCACGCCAATCCGAGACTGCGCGAGCGAAAAAGCAGTCGTTGTCGCTACCGAATGTAGCTTGATTGCCGCCCTGGCCCTGAGTTGCGCAAGCGGTCAGTGCCAGTGTCGCAACTAGCCCGGATACGATATTGAGTGTCCGCATTGTCATCTCCAAGATCCCTCTCAACTAACGAATTAGACAGTTTCTGCGGGCATTTTCTCCTCTCCGCAATCATGTATCAGGCACTTTTTCGGTAGTATCCGTGGTTGCGAATGGTGTATGCGCGTATCTTTTTATCGTTCCTCGTTGGTCGCCAAGTCGATTGACTCCGTCAGTGCCCGGCGATAGCGTTTGTTGCATACGGACGTGCAGCCGGAGAAAACCACCATGACGACACGGCGAACATTTCTTACTTCTACAATCGGCGCAGGGCTCGCGCTGGGCTTCGGCGCTGCGGGCTCCGTACGCGCCCAAACAGATGCTGAGACTCGCGAGAAGAACAAGGCGGCCGTCCTACGCCTCAAGCGATCCCAAGGCACGTCTGAGGCCGAGGCCGTTAGAGCTGAGTTGCAGGCGCCCAATTACAACCGCTTGCGAGGCGGCTTCAACAACGTTGCGGCAAATGCGCGCGGCCAGGGCTTTCCGAGCAACGGCACCAACCTGCGCGCGGCGATTCCGGATCGCGTCGATGTTATCGAGGACATCATCGCGGACGGCGACCGCGTCGGTTTGCTGTTCCGCGTCACGGGCACACATGAAGGCACGTTGTTCGGTATTCCACCTACGGGTAAGTCCATCGACGTCTACGAGGTCGGTCTCTATCGGCTCGCAGGCGGTCAGGTCATCGAGGGCTGGTTCATGGCCGACGAGGCTGCTCTGCTCAAGCAGATCGGCGCACGGTTACCTGCGCGCGCAGACGGTCAGCGAATCGCCCCGGCCGCCTCAGGTCAGGGACTCAATGGGGACGAGATGCTCGCCGAGCTTCTAGCCAATGCAGAGGACACGCAGGCTTATCGGAACAAGATTGTCGTTGCGCGCTCGAAATCTTCTTCGCCACCGCAAAACTTGCGTGCCGCGGACTACACGCAACGGCGTCGTGGCTTTCAGCACCTGCGCGAATTCGGTATTGCGAACGGTGCTGGCGAGCTTGCGGTGACGCAGTCCTTACCCGACCGCCGCGATAAGGTCGATCTGCTGCTAGCCGAAGGTGACAAAGTCTGGATGCAGTTTCGTCTGTCGGGCACGAACACGCGAAGCCTCTATGGTCTCCCGCCATCGAACCGGCCCGTCGAGGTGCCCGAGCTCGGCATCATGACGTTCGCTGACGGCGCTTGGACGGAAGGCTGGTACTTTGGCGACGAGCTCGGCCTGCTCTTACAGATTGGCCAGCCCGACGCGCTCGTTCCCGACGTGTAGCAGATAAAAGCAAACGCCGCTCCGCCTAAAGGCAGAACGGCGTTGGAGTTAAAACTGAAGCGTGCTCAGTGCGATTTGGGCTCGACACCGAGCTGACGCATGAGCCAGGGCCTAACGACCTCGCGCTGAATGCGCCCGCCGGACCATTCTTCCGAACGGCCCATGTGGCCGCCGACCGGATTCACCCATGTGGTCTTCGGATCGCCGCGCTTCATCATGAGATAGAGGTCGGCAATGGGTTGCTGCGTGTCCTGCTCACCGTTGACGAGCAGCATCGGTGCGGAAGGCTGGTCGATGAGGCCACGCTCGACGAGCGACAGGCGCGGACCGTAGGCCAGAAAGTCCTCCATCGTCTCTACGCCGTAAACGACGGAGCGCGCGGGGAAGAGATCGAACAGATACTCGAGGCTGTTGACGGCAACTTTCTGCCATTCCGGCTGGAAGTAGTGATGCACGCCGACGCCGTGCACGGCCGCGCCGAGGAGACGATCACGCTCCGTATAGGCGAGCACCGCGGCCCAGTAGCCGCTCCAGCTACGGCCCTGCACGACGATGCGCGAGCCGTCGATCTCCGGGCGCGCGGCGAGATAGTCGATCGCTGCGGAGAGATAGCGTTCGGAGCCGACGTCAATGAGCAGAGGTGCCTGACCTGTGCCCGGCATGTCGATCGCGGACGCTGCGATGCCATTGTCGATGTAGGCCTGAGACCCGGCCATGACACCTTCCTTACGCGAGTCGAGACCGTTCATGCCAAACACGAGCGGCGCCGGTCCTTCAGTCTCTGGGACGCGCAAGTACAGGACGATTTCTTTGCCTTCAAACGGGATCGTTACGACCTCGACCGCCGGATCGAGCAGGGCGCCGTAGGCGAGGAAGGCTTCACGGCCGCGGTCGTACGAACGTTGTTTGCCTTCTGAATGCTTCTCGGTCGGCCATCGGCCGACGTCGAAGTAGCGCCACGCGTAGTAGTAATTCTCGCGCGCTTCATCATCCGAACCCGCGGCTTTCGCGCGCGCCATGTACTCCTCGCCGATCTCCGACCAGACACCCGCCCAGTCGTCGCGCTCGAGCGAATGTAGGTTAGCCATAGCACGCTCGGCATCCTCCATCTTGACGACGCCGATGGGACCTTCGGCGTTGCGTGCACGATCCAGCGTTTCTTCTTTGAGCTCTTCGAGGCTGCGCGGGCCCCAGCTTTGTGACCAGGCGGCGCTGCCGACGAGGGTCAGCGCGAGGACAAGTAAGGTAGAGAACCGTAAGTTCATTGCTATCGCTCCTGCATTAGATAGTCCCAGTGCTCGCGGGCTTGCTCGAGCATCTCGGGTAGGTCCTCGTCTAGCAGATAGCCTTGCTCGATGTGCTCGAGCGCGGCTTCGGCGACGAGGCCGATGTAGTGATCGCGGCTACTGTAGCGTTCCTCGATAGACGGGCGCGGGTCATCGGTACGCTCGCGCTCCTCACGCGTGCGCGGAAACGGAATGAACGAGCCCGACATATGCGAGATGACGTCAGTCGGTCCGTAGTTCTCGTTATAGAGGTTCCAACCCGTGTAGGTTGCAAGCGGCGCGATGAGCCACGGCATTCGCAGCGCACCAACCTCGTTACCGTCAGCGTTAACCTGCGGTACGAGTATTGGGTAGGGCTCACCGACGATCGGCGGCTCCTGCGTGATGATGCCTTCGGACTCGAACCGCGGTCCGTAGTCGACGCGATAGGCCAGATGCGGAGTCTCCGGAAAGGCGATGCCTGGAACGTCCGGCCAGTTCACGTCCGTATGCTCGACGAGATCGCCCGTCTCGACACTCGGGAAGCGGCTCGGCGGTGCTGGTGTGCCGTCTGTGATCCAGTCGTTCATCGCAAGCAACAGCGCGCGCATCATCCAGGAGAAATCGTTCGGGTTGTTCGGCTGCTGACCGTTCTCGATCTGCGGCGGAAACTCCGTAGGGAGATGTTGCGCGCCAGCGAAGTGGTAGACGCGCTCGTTCTCCATCATCGGCGCGTCACGGCGCCCGTCGACGGTCGTGTGCATGAGTGATGCCGCCCGACCCCAGTACTCGTAGGAAGAGTAGCTGTTGTAGACCTTCGGCATGAACTCTTCTGGCACATTGCTCAGCATACCGTCGGTCACGCCTGTAACCGGATCCGTCTGCGCAACGCTCGTGAATGGAAAGATGTCGGTCGGGTAGTAGAAGTTGATGAACGGATGCGCGTCGCGTGAGGCCTGACCGAAGCGGATGTTGAAGCTGCCACGCGCGGCACCGGCAATATGCGCCATGATGCCGTCGAAGACTTTTCTCTGCTGCGTATCGGCATTGAAGCCATCGCGAACGAAGACGCGCATCGTGCGACCGGGCTGCGAAAGCCCGAAGCCAATTGCGCGCTCGATTGCGCCGGCCGGTACGTTGAGCTCTTCGGACGAGCCGTACTTCAGCATCGAGACGGCGTCGCGAATGCCGGCTAGACCTAAGCCGATCACTTGCGGGTTGGCGGCCTTGTAAACCACCTCGTAGATCTTGAAGGGCTCGAAGCCGCCTTCGAGATAGATGCGGCTCGGGTCAGCGACGACTCGCTCGTTCTCGACGCGCGCGAACTGCCATTGATCGCGCGGGATGACGCGGCGCGGCCCCTCGCGAGTGTCGCGAACGGTCAAGACGTTTTCCGGGTCATCCGGGTCTGAGACGGGGTAGGCGACGTGATTACGATCGGCGAGCGTGCGGTCGAGCACACGCGTGCGCACATGGAAGTCGCTACGAACGAGACCTTCGATCGGGTTGCCGTTGTCGACCGTCTGCGGCACGAAGCTGCGCGAGCCGCGCACACGCGCAGCCGGGACGTCCCACTGCCAACCGACCCACAGCAGCGTGAAGCCTTTCTCCATGAGGAAGCCGTCACCGTAGTTCTCCTCCGTGGTTGGGATCTGTGCGTCCCACTCCTCGCCTTCCGCGTGGGCGTGATTGAAAAACGTCAGCAGTCGGCGGCTGCCGCGGTTCGACGTACCGAACAGCACGGTGCCGTTGCCGCGGTGCATATCGACAGGTTTGATGAGCGTGAAGTTCGCCGAGTGCTCGACGCGACCGGCCGCGTTCGTCGGCGCGAACTCAATGTCTGTGACGACCTGGTTCGCGGGATTGTTCGGGTCGTTCTCGAAGTAGATCGTGCCGATGAACTGTTCATAGGGGCCGGCGAGGCCGTAAGAGCGTCCATCGAGCACGCTGCTGTGATGCTCGATCTCAACGCGTACGACCTCGGCAGAGGCCGTTGAGATCAATAGGATGGTTAGGCAGAGTATCCTGACAAGCTGCATGGTTCCCCCCAAGCGCATTCTTTAGTTAGTGTCGGGCGACGCTGTCGGCCGTTCTCGTTCTCTAACAATCGATTTTACTACAGGGCGTCCGGAGGCGGGGCTCTACGCGTGCCTAGGGTAGCGGCGCCAGACCGGGCTCAGCGCCTGCGGGCACAGGCGTACGCGCCGTGTTCATGATCATCGCGAGCATCGTGTAATAGCCGACGATCCCGAGCGCATCGATGACGCCGCGCTCGCCGAACGCGTCGACGGCCTGGGCGTAGGTCGTATCGCTGACGCTGTGATTGCGATGCAGCTCCGTGAACAGGGAATGCAGAATGGCCTGCTCGGCTGTCATCGAGTCCGGGCGCCGGCCCTCGGCGATTGCAGTGACGGTTGCCGGCGCGATACCTGCCTCGAGCGCGATGGGCGCATGCGCATGCCACTCGTACTGCGCCGTCCACTCGCGCGCGGTCATCAGGATCAGAAATTCGCTGAGCTCGGGCGATAGAGCGCTGTCGTAGCGCAGGTAGTCGCCCATTGCCCGGCCGCGCTGCAGGACCTCCGGGCTACGCAGCAGCGGGTGCCATGGGCCGCGCAGCTCGATGCCACGAACGCGGCGCAGCTCCTCGACGGCCTCGATCTGGTCCGGCGACATTGCATCGGCCGGGATCGGCGGCATGCGGTCCTGGCCGTCTGCAGGACGGGTAAGGACGATCGAGAGCGTCAGCAGGACCGGTCCGAGTCGAAGCGTCGTTGTCATGGTCAATCTCCGTGAGTCGCGTCTGCGACGATCCCTATTTCAGCAATTATCCGGCGGTCTTGCCATCGCTAGGGTAGGGGGATATCGTGTAGCGCCCGCGCGAGCGCTGGGCTTGTGCGCGACGACACTCGGCTTCGGAGAAAAACAAATGGCGAACGAAGGTTATCACGAGCCCATCGACGAGCTCAGCGATGCTACGCGTGACATGCATCGTGCCATTGTCTCGCTAATGGAGGAGCTCGAGGCTGTCGACTGGTACAACCAGCGCGTCGATGCGTGCAAGGACGGCGAGCTCAAAGCGATACTCGCGCACAACCGCGACGAAGAGAAAGAGCACGCCGCGATGGTTCTAGAATGGATCAGGCGCCGCGACCCGTCGTTTGACAGAGAGCTTCGCGACTTCCTCTTTACCGACAAGCCCATCGCTCACGAATAGCACGACCACCGCTGGTTTTCTCCGCTCCGGGGTCGTGCACCCGGAGAACGCCGTAGTGCAGATCGTATGTCAGCGTTGACCCTCACGTACGTGCCCACGCGCGCGGACTTAGTCGCGCTCGCGCGGCTTGCGAGCCCCATCGTGCTGACACAGGTCGGCATCGTCACGCTTGGCCTCGTCGACACGATCATGGTCGGGCACGTCTCGGCCACAGCACTCGCCGCTGTCGCTCTCGCCAATCTCTATATGTTCGGTGTCTCGATCTTCGGCCTGGGCGTGCTGTTTGCGCTCGACCCGATCATTTCGCAGGCGCTCGGCGCAAAAGACGAGCTTGCAGTCGCGCGCGGTCTGCAGCGCGGCTTGTTGCTCGCGGTCATCCTTGCCGTGCCGACCTCATTGCTGTTGTTGCTCGTCGAGCCCGTGTTGACGCTCGTCCGTCAGCCACCGGAGGTCATCCCGCTCGTGACCGGTTACGTTTACCGCATTATTCCGGCGATGGTGCCGTTCTACGCGTTTATCGTTCTGCGCCAGACGCTGCAAGCGCATCACCGCATGCGGCCGGTCGTGCTGACAATCATCGCGATCAACATCCTCAACGCGTTCCTCAACTACGCATGGATATTTGGGCACTTCGGATTTCCGGCGCTCGGTGTGCTTGGCTCGGCTTGGGCAACGTGTGTAAGCCGCTGGCTCATGGCGCTGCTGCTGCTTGCCACGGGTTGGCGTTACTTGAGCGTCTACTTGCGTGCGCTCGCGCCGCGCGTCTTTCGCCTGCAAGCGATCGGCCGGATGTTCCGCCTCGGTGTGCCGATCGGCGGTCAGATGTTGCTCGAATGGGGCGCGTTCGGTCTCGTCGGCTTGCTGATGGGTTGGCTCGGTGTCACTCAGGTCGCCGCGCATCAGGTCGCACTGAACCTGGCTTCACTGACGTTCATGGTGCCGATGGGCATCGGCTCAGCCGCAGCGGTCATGGTCGGTCATGCCGTCGGCCGTGAGGATCCGGAAGGTGTCCGGCGTGCCTCGGTTGCAGCTCTGTTTGTCGCCGCAGGCTTTATGTCGATTGCAGCGCTGTTGTTTATCGTCTTGCCAGCGCAGCTCGCAGGTCTCTATATACGAATAGCACGGAAGTCATCGCACTCGCGTCGTTGCTTCTGCCGATCGCGGGACTCTTTCAGGTCTTCGACGGCCTGCAAGTCGTTGCGATGGGTTTGTTGCGTGGTCTTGCAGATACGCGTGTGCCGATGCTCGTCAGTGTCGTAGGCTTTTGGCTTATCGGTATCCCCGTGAGCCTATGGCTCGGCTTTGCGCGCGATCTCGGTGCGCCCGGACTGTGGTGGGGCTTTGTCGCAGCGCTTGGTATGGTCGCAATCATTTTGCTTGCACGCTTGAAGCATTTCGAGCAGCGCGAGGTCATGCGTGTCATCATCGACGAGCACGCGCACGAGGAGGGCGCAGGACCATGAGCCCGGCACACAGCTCTGCAGCAAAGCCTCGTGCGTGGATACTTGCCGTGTATCTCGTGCTGTTTGCGCTCGTCATTCCGTGGTACTGGCCCGCTGAAGACAGCCGGCACGTGTTCGGCTTTCCGCTCTGGGCGCTGGCGACGCTCGCGGCCGTATTTCTGACGTCCGTGTTCACGGCGTGGGTGTATTTGACGCAGTCGGGCGGTGAGGACGACTGATGTTCGAGGTCTTACCGTTCGGTCTTGGCGCTTGGGCCTTCGTGAGCTGCTATCTGTGCTCACTGTTGCTGATCGGTTGGATCGGCTACAACGCTCGGCGTGAGAACACGCTCGAAGACTTCTACCTGGCCGGGCGTGGGTTCGGCTTCGTCGTGCTCGTCCTGACGCTCTATGCGACGCAGTACAGCGGCAACAGCGTTTTCGGCGTTGCCGGTGCGGCGTACCGGGTGGGTTTCGGCTGGCTCATCAGCGTGCACTACATGCTGGCGATCATCGTGTTCTATCGCGTCTTCGCGCCGCGGCTGCACGCGCTGTCGCGGCGCAGAGCCTACGTAACCCCCGTGGACTATTTGCGCGAACGGTTCGGCTCGCGCGGGCTCTCATTGCTGGCGTCGATCGTCATGATCATCGCGCTCAACAACTATCTGCTCGCTCAGCTCATGACGATGGGCCGCGCATTGCAGGGCTTAGCCGGGCCTTACGGCGATGTCGCCTATAACTATGGTGTCGTTGCGCTTGCGTTGATCATGCTCGTTTACGGCACGCTCGGTGGCATCCGCGCGATCGCTTGGACCGACGTCATCCAGGGTGCCGTGTTGCTCGTCGGTTTTATCGTGTTGCTCATCATGCTCGTCGATGAGTTCGGGCCACTGTCAGCTGCGACCGAGCGTGTGCTTGCATCGCCGGATGCAGTGAAAATCGCCCGACCGAGCAGCTCGATGCTGCGCGAGTGGGCCAGCTACATCTTGATCGTCGGCATGGGCGGCGCGCTGTATCCGCACGCGATCCAGCGGATCTATGCGTCGAAATCCCAACGCACGCTGAACCGTAGCCTCGCCGTCATGGCGTTTCTGCCGTTCGTCACGGCGCTGATTGCCGTGATCGCGGGCATCTACGGATTGGCGTATGTCACGGGTCTCGAAGGGGCGGGTACGGACCAGGTGCTCGCAAGTTTGTTGCGTGTTATTCAGGCGAACTCGCTGCTCGGTTACGGCATCGTCGTGCTGATCTTCAGCGCCGTGCTGGCCGCGCTGATGTCGACGGCGGACTCGGCGATGCTTGCCATCTCCTCGATGTTTACGAAGGACATTTACGGCGTGCACATTCGGCACGATGCCAGTGAGGCTGATATGACGCGGATCGGCAAGCGCTGCTCGTGGATCGTCGTCGGCGCGCTGGCGGCGCTCGCCATCGCGCTCAAGGAGCAGGCCTCGCTGATCGGACTGCTCGACAGAAAGTTCGATATTCTCGTGCAGCTCGCACCGGCCTTCATGCTCGGGATCCACTGGCTGAAGCTCGAGGCCGGTCCCGTGCTGCTTGGTCTCATTGCCGGGCTCACGATCTCGCTCATGCTCGCGTTTGGTCCCTTCGATTTCGTCGTCGCCGGAAAAATTTGGGGTATTCACCCCGGGTTATTCGGCCTCGCCGTGAACGCCAGCGTTGCCGTGCTCGGCTCGCTTCACGTTCGCCGCGCTGCGCCGACCACGATCTAGCGGCAGGATCGGCGAGACGCGCTGATCTCGTGCGGTGTCAGTGTTAGCCTGTCTGGAATCTGCCCGAGGATTACGACAATGAACTTTAGGTCACGCTTGCAAGTAATTGATTTTTATAACTCTGCTCTCGGGCTGACAATCGTTCCCGCGTTGGCTTTCGCCTGTGCCGCTCCAGCGGCCGCGCAGGGTGGAGTCGGTGTCGCGCTGCAAGCATGCGAATCTTTCCAAGGTCTCTCCGTGTCTTCCGCCTCGATCGGTCTGCCTACGCAAGGGGCAGCAGTGCTAGTGGCCGAACGAGTAGCGGCCAAGCCGCGTACCGTGGCCGAGAACGGCGAGATCATCCTGCCACTGCCTGCATACTGCCGGCTCGCCGGCGAAATTGCCCCGGTCGACGACCGAGCGCCGGAGATACAGTTCAACATCAACCTGCCTCTGGCTTGGAACGGCCGAGCCATGCAGTCGGGTGGCGGCGGCCTCGGTGGTGCGGTCAATACGGCTCCTGGCCAGAAGGCTTGGGGGCGATGGGATCCGCAGCCCGTGACTGAGGAGTACCCGTTGACGCGTGGCTGGGTGACGTTCGGCGGTGACGAAGGCCATCGGCGCGGGGATATCTCGTTCATCTATAACGACGAGGCACTGCGCAACTGGGCCGGTGACGCACTGAAGAAGATTCACGACGTCGCACTACCGCTCATCGAGCGTGCATACGGGCAGTCGCCTAACTACGTTTATTTCAACGGAGAGTCGGCGGGTGGCAAGGAAGCACTGTACGTCGCGCAGCGCTACGCGGCTGATTACGACGGCATCATGGCCGTCTCACCGGTGTTGAGCTGGACGTACATTCACATTGCGGACAACTACATCCGCAGCCGTCTCGTCGACAACTGGCTCGATGTGGGCGCGATCAAGCTCATCGCAAACGCAACGCGTGCCGCTTGCGACGCCGACGATGGCTTGGCGGACGGCATCCTCGCGCGTTATCTCGACTGCCGAATGAATCCTTACGACCTTGTGTGTCCTGGAGGAGGGACGGGCGACGGTTGCCTCTCGACGGGACAGGTCCGCACGCTCAACGCGATTCGTGAGCCTTGGGTCATGGGCGTACCACTCGCCTACGGCGTCGATCGTTTTGCCGGTTTCGGCATCACGGGGGATGAGGACGGCCCTGAGAATCAATATGCGTTCTACATGGTTGGCACGGAGCCGCCCGCATACCCGCTGCCGGCCGGGCGAGGTTTCCAGTCCGGTCTCGGTGCGATCATGAACTTCGGCGCCGTCTGGGTACGTCATGTCATGGCGCAGGACGAGACGTTCGAGCCGTACGACTTTTATCCGCCTGCCCACGCAGATCGCATTCAGTACATCTCGGGTCTGTTCGACTCGACGAACCCGGATCTTTCACCGCTGCGTGAGCGCGGCGGCAAGCTCATGATCCTGCATCATTCGGCGGACAATGCCGTGAGCACGCCGATGGTGGCGGAGTACTACCGCAGCGTTGTCGCCAAGATGGGTCAAACGGCCGCGGATGATGTGCTGCGGCTTTACATCGGCCCGGGCGGCGCGCACAACGGCACGGGCGTCGCGCAGGCCGATACGCTGGGTCCGCTGATCGCGTGGGTCGAGCGAGGCGAAGCGCCGCCTGCGGAGATGCCGATTTACGACATCGACCCGACGACGCACGAGACGCGTCGCGGCATGGTCGCGTGTGCGTATCCCGGCTACGCGCATTACGACGGTAGTGGTGACCCCGATGAGCCTTCGAGTTTCAGTTGCACCGANNCCTTCGACGGCGGGGTCCGTTAGAAGCCGACGTGCTTGGCGAGCGCGTGCCGATGACGGTAGACGCCGTAGGCCACAGCCACTAGCAGCGCACCACCGGCTGCAATTGCAATGAGCAGCCAGCCGCGCTGTTGCAAAAAGCTGTCGCCGATATAAATCGTGCCGACAGCGTAAGGCAGTTCAACGAGCCCTAGTGCCGTCGCAAACGGCACGAAGCGGTAGCGAAGACTGCCGAGGACGTAGCCCGGGATCTCCGAAGGCAGCATGGCCTGAAACAACACGATGTGAATGAAGCGCGTGTTGCGGTTCACGCGCAACTCGAAGCTTGCGAGCCTTTCCTCGCCGACGATGCGCTCGACGACGGCGCGCCCGAGGTAGCGACCGACGAAGTACGCGACAACACCGCCGAGGAACCAGCCGAGCCAGAGAAGGAACAGGGACATGCCGAACCCCCAGGCGTAGATCCCGACGGGTACGAGAATCGCGCTCGAGAAGAACGCAAGCATTGCGGATGCGGCACCGAGAACAACAAACGCTATCATGCCCAAACGTGGGTAGTCAGAGATGATCGCCTCGACGGCCGCGAAGATCTCCTGGCTGCGGTCGTGGAACGCATCGGAGGCCGCAAGCAGCCCGACGATCGCGATCAAGCCACACGCAAACAGCACGTTACGCTGAATCGCCCGGTTGCCGAGCGCTGACAGAGGTCCTAGAGTAGTTCTTTTCATTTGCACCGAATCTTATCATCGGTGAATCGCCGGTGAGAGAGGGGCTGGAGTCATGCGCTTGCGTATTGGAATTTCTCGGAGATGGTGTTTCATCTTGGCGGCGCTGTGGCTCAGTGCCATGGCTGGACTTGCCGGCGCTCAGCTGAACTCCGGGCAAGGCGCGGAGATCGTTCCTTTGGGGCCGGACACCGCGGGCGGCGCAGCGCTCGTCGAGCGGCTGCGCGAGGGCGGGCTCGTCATGTACTTTCGTCACGCTGATACGACCGGAACGACGTGCGATCGAACCTATCGCATCGGTGACCGTGCGGGTCAGCGCAACATCTCCGAGGACGGCCGCGAGCAATCGCGGCGAATCGGCGCAGCCATGGAGGATCTCGGCGTTCCGATTCACTTCCCCGTGCTCACCGGTCCGGTTTTTCGCGCGCGCGACACGGCCGAGCTCGCGTTTGGCGTCGATCGCGTTGAAGTGACAGATAGTCTGCTCGCAGATGACTACGCCGGCTCACGACTGAATTGGGTGCTGTCGGAGCATCGCCGCTTGTTTTCCGAGCCCGTGGCGTCCGGCGGCAACCTTATTCTCGTCGGTCACCGCACGCCAGGCTTAATTGCAATCGACCGTCAGGTTTCGCGCAACAACTTCCCCGAGGGGACGGCAATTGTCATCGATCCGAATGACGGCGAGCCGGTGGCGATTGGGGTGCTCGAGCTCGCGCCGATTCCGGGCGCGATCGGCGATCTGTGTTGAGCTAAAGCGATACCGCTATTCGAGACCGAGGGAGCGCACTGAATATTGTTGTCATTTACCGATCGTCTTGAGTCCACTACTACCAGTTGTTGAACTCGTATCCGACGAAAAGAGAATAGATTGGGCCGTCAAACGGTGTGACTCCGAGGTCGACTGACTCGATCGGGTCGAAATCCACGAGGTGCACTTTCGCGCCGAGCGTGATCCCAGGACGAATCACGCCCGTTACGCCCAGAATCAATCCTTCGGACTTTGCATCCGTATCAGCCTGGAAGCAGCTCACGATCACGGCACAATCGACATACTTCGAATCGATCGCGTATGCGCCCAATCCTGTATCTATCTCGACGAAGTGGTTGCCTGGCTCACCGAAACGAAAACTAAGCGTAGCAGCGATGTAGTCCAGCGATAGCGAATTTTCCCTGGCAGCTTGCACGCTCGGCGGCCCGTCAGAGGGGACGCCGAAGTCGACCAGCCCCAGCTCCAATCCGGCAAAGAGTCGTGTGGATCCCCACTGAGCAAAGCTGACAGAGGCATGACCCTCGAGCCCTATCCCCGTTGTCTCTTGGAATGGTCCGCCTGACAACGGCTGGATATCTCCCAACTTACTCCAGGAGTAGTTGGAGATTGCTACCCGAAAGCCCCAGTAGAGGCTTTCGTCCTCTTGC
>JABAOE010010367.1_pt1 | contig 14946 bp, 15 predicted proteins | sample 7062141 | NCBI WGS metagenome assembly JABAOE01 (sample SAMN14538627, study PRJNA623070) | marine sediment metagenome | biome: marine biome [ENVO:00000428]; feature: marine pelagic biome [ENVO:01000023]; material: deep marine sediment [ENVO:00002113] | place: India: Gulf of Khambhat ... | reverse complement strand
ACTTCTTCGTCATGCTCTACTACAATGACTGTATTTCCAAGATTTCGTAGCTTTGTTAGCGTTTTAATTAGTCTAGCATTATCTCTTTGATGAAGGCCAATTGTTGGCTCATCTAAAACATACAATACTCCAGTTAGATTAGAACCAATTTGAGTAGCAAGTCTTATTCTCTGTGATTCGCCTCCTGATAAAGTAGCACTAGATCTATTTAGTGTAAGATAAGTCAGTCCTACATTTTTTAAAAATTCTAATCGCTCTTTAATTTCTTTTAAAACATCTCTTGCAATATATTCTTCAGTTTTAGTTAGCTTGAGATTTTGGAAGAAATCATAACAATCATCTATTGAAAGATCACAGACATCCATTATTCCTTTATCATTTATTTTTACAGCTAGTGCTTCAGGTTTTAGCTTTCTTCCTTTACACACATTGCAAGGTGTATCTAACATGAATCGTTTTAGCCATTCTCTTTTAGCTTCAGACTCTGTTTCTAAAAATATTCTATGTAAATTATTGAGGACTCCTTCAAAGCTATCTGAATATTCCCAATACGAATCACTTGATTTTGATTCATATTTGTAATTAATCATTTTATCAGTACCATACAAAATTGCATCAAGATGTTTTGGTTTGAGTTTGTTAATTGGTGTCATCAGATTGAATCCAAATTTTTTTCCTACGGCGCGTAGTTCTTGTCGACGAAATGATGATGCTCTACCACTCCAAGGAACAATTGCACCATCTAAAATTGACTTTGTTTTATCTGGAATAACTAAATCTGGATCAAACTCCATTTTTGCTCCAAGCCCATTACAAGCTTTACAGGATCCAAAAGGAGAGTTAAATGAAAAAGTCCTAGGCTCTAACTCCCCAATAGTTACCCCACAATGTGGACATGCATTATTTTGAGAAAATAACTTGTTTTCTTTTTCTGATGCAATCATTACTTGACCTTTAGCAGCTTTGATTGCATTTTGAATTGCTTCAAACAATCTGCTTTTTTCTTCTTTTGAAGCAGAAATTCTATCAACTACAATTTCAATCCAATGCCATTTTTGTTTATCAAGTGGAGGAATTTCTTCATCTAATGATTGAATTTCATTATCTAATCTGATTCGAGAATATCCATCTTTTTTTATCTGCTCAAATAATTTCTCATAGGTTCCTTTTTTTCTTTGAATTATAGGAGCTAAAACTAGGATTTTTTGGCCTCCAAAATCCTTGAGAACAGAGTCACAAATAGTCTCAATTGACTGGTTTGAAATCTTCCTACTACAGTTTGGGCAGTGAGGAATCCCAATTCTTGCGTATAGTAATCTTAGATAATCATAGATTTCAGTTGTGGTACCAACTGTGGAACGAGGGTTTTTGCTAGTTGTTTTTTGTTGGATTGAAATGGCTGGAGATAATCCTTCAATAGAATCTACATCTGGTTTATCCATCATCTCAAGAAATTGTCTTGCATAAGCTGAAAGTGACTCTACATAGCGGCGTTGACCTTCTGCATAGATTGTATCAAAAGCAAGTGTAGATTTTCCAGAGCCTGATAATCCAGAAATTACCACTAGGTTATTTTTTGGAATATCCACATCAATATTTTTTAAATTATGGTGACGTGCTCCACGAATTTTTAATACATTATTATTCATTTTTTTTTTCAATCTCCTTTTGAATTCTTTTTAATCGTTCTCGGCACTCTATAGCTCGCTCAAAGTCAAGGTCTTCTGCATATTTTTTCATAGAGGCTTCAAGATCAATTGCATCTCGCGATAAATCACTTTTAGATTTGTGTTTGATATCATCGAGTGTAGCTACTTGTTCAGGAATCGACTTTATGATTGTTTTTGGAGTAATGTTTTGTTTTTTGTTATACTCTAGTTGTTTAGCTCTTCTACGTTTAGTTTCAGCCATTGCTGATTTCATTGAACCAGTAACAGAATCTGCATACATTATTACAGACCCTTCTACATTTCTTGCTGCTCTACCAAAGGTCTGAATCAAACTTGTATTGTTTCTCAAAAATCCTTCCTTGTCAGCATCTAGTATGGCTACAAGGGATACTTCGGGAATATCTAATCCTTCTCTTAAAAGATTAATTCCAACTAAAACATCAAACTCTCCTAGTCTTAGCTGTCGAATAAGCTCAGTTCTTTGTAAGCCTTCAATTTCTGAATGCATGTATCTAACCTTTACATCTTTTTTTGAAAGATATTCGGCAAGATCTTCTGCCATTCTTTTTGTTAGCGTAGTTACTAGAACTCTTTGTTCCTTTTTTGCACGTTGTTTTATTTCTTCAATAAGATCATCCATTTGGTTTTTTGTAGGTCTTACTTCTACAACTGGATCTAGTAGCCCTGTTGGTCTAACTACTTGCTCTGCTATCTGAAATGATTTTTCTCTCTCATATTGAGACGGAGTTGCAGAGGCAAAAATTGTATTTTTGATATATTTTTCAAACTCTTCAAATTTTAGAGGTCTATTATCATACGCACTAGGAAGCCTAAATCCATAGGTGACTAGTTCTTTTTTTCTTGAATGGTCTCCTTTGAACATTCCATGTAATTGAGGAAGAGTGACATGGGATTCATCAATTACTAGAAGATAGTCATCGCCAAAAAAATCAAGAAGGCAAAAGGCTTGCTCTCCGGATTTTCTTCCATCAAAATGTCGTGAATAGTTTTCTATTCCAGAGCAATAGCCTAACTCTTCAATCATTTCTAAATCATACTTTGTTCTCATCTCTAATCTTTGGCGTTCTAGCTCTCGAAGCTCAGGCAATCTTTGTTTGAGCTCTGATCTTATTGATTTTACAGCATTATCTCGAACATCTTTTGCAATAAGATAATGTTTTGCAGGAAAAATTTTGATTTTAGATACTTTTCTTTTTTCTTTAAGTGATACATGATCAAGTAAAGTAATTTTTTCTACTTCATCTCCAAACAAAGAAATTCTAACAACGTCTTCAGAGTATGCTGGGATGATATCTAATGTATCTCCTTTTACTCTAAAGTTTCCAGGAGCTAACTCTAAATCATTTCTTTCATATCTTGCATTGATTAATTTTTTAATAATTGAGGAACGGTTGATTTCTTCATTTTGTGTAATTGTAATTGACATGTCTTCCCAATCTCTTGGATTTCCTAATGAGTAAATGCAAGATACTGTAGCTACAATTATTGTAGGTTCTCCAGATAGAAGCATTGCAGTAGCTTCTAATCTCATTTTTTCAATTTTTTCATTAATCTGAGTATCTTTTTCAATATAGGTATCTGTTTGTGGAAGATAACTTTCTGGCTGATAGTAATCATAATAGGATACAAAATAGCCAACGTTGTTTTTTGGGAAAAACTGTTTTAGTTCTGAATAAAGCTGAGCTGCTAAGGTTTTGTTATGTGAAATAACTAGAGTATTTTTTCCTGTTTGCTGGATTACGTTTGCAACAGTAAAGGTTTTACCGCTACCTGTAACTCCTAACAAAGTTTGGATTTTCTTTTTTTTAACTCCTTGAATTAACTGTTCAATTGCTTCAGGCTGATCCCCTGTTGGTGAATAGTCTGAGACTAGCTGAAACTTCTGGATTTGTTGCACCAATCTAATCGTTAAAAACTGAATTTAAAGCAATGGTAATTTCATAAGAAAAAATTTACTTTTATTATATTACCAAATTGGCTCATCAGTCATTTTAAGACCATCCTCAGTTACCTCAAAGCCCATAATTTTGAGAGTTTCTTTTGCAGTCGATGAATTTCTCTCAAGAATTTTTTTTGCTAATTCCATTCTAGAACCAGGATGCAGGTTTTGACCGATTTTGTATTTTCCTTTAATTGAATCAGGCATAATTTTGAGAACTGCCACTTCGTCTAAAACTCCCATATCTGGAGAAATTGGCTCGTATCTGCCTTCGGGTTGATATTTTTTCATCAATCCATTTAGAGCACGGGTTTTTTCTTCATTTTCTTTTACAATTTCTCCTTTACCTTTGATTACAACTGAAATGTATAGTGTATCAGCAAGAGATGCATCTTTAGGATCTTCAAAATAGGATGGCAAAAATTCTAGTTCTCTATCTACTTCAAAACCTACCTTTTCATTTCTTGAAATATTATCTAATTTTTCGCCTTTAGTGTGAGAATGCATGTAGATTTTATCTTCTAAAAAAACAAAGTTCATTGGAATTATCTGTGGAAATCCATTTTCATCAATTGATGCAATTCTGCCAACATGTTCTTTGTCTAAAAATTCTTTAATTTTTTCTTTTGATTTAATTTCTAGTCTTCCTAAAAGTTGCATAATTTGGAATTTTTACAGGCCGCCTAAAAATGTAGATGATGTTTCATCCTTTTGTTTTAGGTGTGGCATAACATCTGATGCAAATTTATCTATGCTTCCAAAGTAGTTTTTGCCCCAGAATCGAATTACAAAGTGATTGACACCAGCTTTTACAAATCTTTCAAACGTTGGAATAACATCTTCTGGTGTACCTACTGCAGTTGATGAGCGAGCAACTGGTTCAGGTATTTTAGTTGCTGCTTCACGCATTTTAACAATCCATTCTTGATTGGACATTGAATATTCTGTGAAATATTTTCTAAAGTCAAAACCTTCAATTTCTTTTAATCCATGAACTCTGAGAACTTCAGGTTTAAACAAACTCACCTTTACTGCTTCTTTCATTTTTGCCCATGAAGCCTCAGCATCTTCAGAAAAGTATACATCAATATCTAACGCAAATTGAAAATTATCTTTTTCAACATCTGTTCTACCATTTTCATCCATTGATTTTTCAATTTGTTTTTTATGATCTTCAAATAATTCAGGAGTATATCCAATTGGTAACCATCCGTTTCCATATTTTCCTGTCAACATCAATGTCTTTTTTCCACCAGCTGCCATGTATGTTGGTGGATATGGTTTTCTAATTGGTGGTGCTTGAAGGCATGCTCCTTCGAGTTTGTAATAATTTCCTTCAAAATTTACTGTGTTATCTGGACCAGAACCATACAAAGTGTGTATTACTTGAATTTGTTCTTCCCATTTTGTAACAGGTTTTTCAAATGGAATACAAAACTCTTTGAGGTTTTGTGCTTCTCCAGCTCCTATTCCTAAAATTGCTCTACCTTTAGAAACTCTATCTAAAGTAATTGCAGCAAGTGCAATGTTTGATGGATGTCGTCTAATTGCATCAGTTACACAGGTTCCAAGTTCTACGTTTCTAGTTGCATTTGCAATTGCTGATAACATTACCCAAGGATCTAAAACAATTGCCTTTTTCCATTGAGGAACATTTGTGTGGTCCATATACCATACAGAATCATATCCTGTTCTGTCAGCTAAAACACAAGCAGTAAGAATTTGGTCTTCAGAATATCCTGCCCTTGCTACATTGAGACCATTTTGAATTCCGAATTTTAATCTGCCCAACTCTAACCCTTTATGACAATATGGTATGGATCTAAGCTAAATAAGTTTAGATCTAATGATGATATTCGCAGCATTAGAAGAAAATGCTAAGAATCTAAAAGATTTTTGAATTTTTTTATAAATTACCTGCTTTGATGTCTTCTAGACACTTTACCACATCTTCCTTTTTGATAGGAATTGGGTTAGGGTCTAGATGACCTTTATCAGTCATTACAACATCGGCTGCTTCAGAAACATCTGCTTTAAGTTCTAGTTTATCAAATCCTAGTTTTTCTATTGCTTCTTTGAATCTATCATAGAAAATTGATTTGTTAAATTTGTGAGCAACTGTGGTACATGATGATAATGAATATCCATGTGGAACTCCTTCATTTGAAAAAACATATGACAATGCATGTCCAAGCGTTGTTGAACAATTTCCAAATCCCATTCCAGATAGCATTGAGCCATAAGGATAGTTTTCTGGTTTGTCATTCATGATTGCATCATACAATACATCAAAGGCTTGTTTACACAAAGTTCTAGTCAAATCATTTCCTAATTTACTATCAAAGCCTTCAGTTGCCTGTGCACATGCATCACAAACTGAATTTTTGATAATTTGTTCTGGAGTTCCATCCATAAAATAAGAATCAACTACTGCCATGTCTGCTAAGAATCTATTTTCATGTAACAACTTCTTTTTTCCATCAAACTTTAAAACACAATATGTAGTCATTTCAGCTCCTGTTCCAAAAGTAGTTGGTATTAGAATTTTTTCAACACCAAAATCTTGTGCTGCATACTTTACAACATCCATTGAGCTACCTCCGCCCAAACCAATCAACACAGATGGTTTCTTACCCTTAAAATCAGCAATTAAGGCATTTACATCATCAATTGATGGTTCTGGTGTAACTTTATCAAATAGCATATAATCTTGAATTCCCATTCTGTCTAACCATTTTCCTGATAACTCAGGAGGTGCAGTGGTAACAACTAGTGCATTTTTTGGATATTCTGTTTCTGAAAGTGCATTTTCTCCAAAATTGATCACCTTGGGAATTCTGACTGAATCCATATCACAGTTGAAAACATTGAGTATTATTATATCTTACAAATCTTTCATAGAATTTGAAAATGATTATCCAGAATTATTCTTCACTAGTTAAAGAACCAGATATCTCAACTGGACTCAAAATAATAAATGCAGGTCTCCAATCTGCCCTTCCAAAAAAGGAACTTGACACTTTTTTCAAATCTAAAATTATTAAAATTGGAGCCAAACGAATCAATTTGTCTAAATATGACTCAACCTTTGTCGTAGCATTTGGCAAAGCTGCAAATTCAATGACAAAGGCTGTAAATTCTAATCTAAAAATAAAAAAAGGAATTGTTGTTGTTCCAAAAGGTACTAGATCAGTCATTAATAATAAAAAATTTCAAATCTTCAAATCTGGACATCCAACACCAGACAAAACAAGCGTTCGTGCTGCAAAATCGGTTTTGGCATTTCTAAAACAACGAACCCCAAAAGAACTGGTGATTTTTCTTGTTTCTGGTGGCTCTTCTGCATTGATGGCTTTGCCAGATGGAATAATTCTTAATGACAAAATCAAACTTACAAAGCAATTACTTGCTTCTGGGGCAACTATTCAAGAGATGAATTGTGTTAGAAAGCATTTATCTCAAATCAAAGGGGGTCGTTTAGTTGAAGGATTGCATTGTGATGCAATATCTTTGGTAATGTCTGATGTTTTAGGTGATGACCTTTCATCAATAGCCTCAGGAACTACATATTTTGATAAAACAACATTTTCTACTGCTGTAAAAATTCTCAAAAAATACAAACTAGAAAATAAAGTCTCAAAATCAATTTTAAAAAGATTAAGATTAGGGGCATCTGGAAAAATTTCTGAAACTCCAAAAAAAAATCGTCTTCCACATAAGATTATTTTAACAAACCAAAACTGCATAACTTCCATGAAACACAAATCTAAACAATTAGGTTTTTCAACAAAGTCAATTGGAATTTCTGGAGATGTTGAAAAAGCAGCAACTAAAATTGTTTCAAAAATTCAAAAGAAAAAAAACTCTTGTCTAATTTTTGGTGGTGAAACCACTGTAAATCTTAAAGGTAAAGGTAAGGGAGGACGAAATCAAGAATTAGTTTTAAGAATTATTCAAAAGACTCTAAAAATTAAAAATAAATTAATTATTTGCTCATTAGGAACTGATGGAATAGATGGAAATACAAAACATGCAGGAGCAATAACTAAAAACATCAAAGTAAATTCTGATGAAATTAAATCATATCTAAAAAATAACAATTCAAATTCTTTTTTTAAAAAACATGGTGGACTGATAAACACTGGATATACTCACACAAATTTGATGGATATTGGAATAATTCTAACTTTAAAGTAATTTTGTTGCTAAATCTTCTTTAGGTTCTATCAAATGATATTTCACATGTAGTTTTCTTTGTGAAATCAACTCTTTGAGAAACCATGTTCTTTTTTCAATAAATTCATCAGAATTTTCAGATTCTTCGGTTAGGTGCTTGTACATTGATTTTGAGTCAAGCATCACATTTACAGTATCTTCATTTTGAATCACAAATCTGCCAATTCCCCAAAAAATTCCTACATGCAATGCGATGTATTTTGATTGTTCATCAGTTACTTTGTCCAAATACTGGTCAACATGGTCTCTATCTTCTTCTTCTGTTGAGTCCTTTGATTGAATTATCCAAGAAATTCTTTTTTGATTTCCATCACAAAATAAAGTGTGTTCCAAGAGTCAACCAAAAAGGCGTCGATTGTCTATATATTTTGAATTTCCAACTTATGATCTTAGATAGAAAGCCTCCAACATGCTTGAATCCCACTCCTTCTTTACGAAGATGGTCGATGAACTCGTCGAGTTCTCAGAATATGACCCAGAGCTAGCAGACGGAATCAAATGGCTAGACGAGCAAGCACAAAAAAAGGGAATTTCATTTTATGATATGGTTTTTGAGGTATTGTACAAACACGACATTAACTCCAAAGCAAAAAACTGGTTGAACACTAAAAACTAAGATTTAGACTCTGTTCTCAAATCAAGTGGTTTGTATTCGCATCCTTGTGGGCCACAATACTTTCCAACATACACTGCCTTTGGTCTATACAGTGCAGGTTTTGGTGCAGCTTCTGCAAACTTTTCTTCAATTACATGTGCAGCCCATCCCGCAACTCTAGATATTGCAAAAATTGGAGTATTAAGATCCATTGGAATTTTTAGCATATAGTATACTGATGCACTGTACAAATCTACATTAGGATAAATGTCTGCATTTTTTCTCATTTTCATTTCATCAATTGTTACTTGTTCAACTTTCTGCGTAATATCAAACCAGGGCAAGTTTGTTTTATCTGCTAATTTTTTTGATAATTCTTTTAGAACACGTGCTCTAGGATCATAAGTTCTATACACTGCATGACCCATTCCCATAATTCGTTGTCCTGCATCCATTTGTTCTTTAATCCATGCTTCGACTTTGTCTTCTGATTTAATGTCTAAGAGCATTCTCATTACCTCATAATTTGCTCCACCGTGTAGTTCTCCACTTAACGCACCAATAGCAGCACTTGCTGCAGAATACATATGAGCACGAGTTGATGCTACCTGTCTTGCAGCAAATGTTGATGCATTAAATGTGTGATCTGCATGCAAAATTAAACATATATCAAATATTTTTTCAATTTCTTCATCTGGCATTTCTCCTGTAAGCATGTACAAGAAATTTGCCGCATGACTTAGTTCAGGTTTTGGATCAATTAGCTCTTGTCCATTTCGAATTCTTTGCCAACTTGCAACGATGGTTGGAACTTTGGCAATTAGATTAATTGCTCTATCATAACTTGATTCTTTGTTAGAAAACTCTTCATCATAATATCCAGCTAAAGCCGCAACAAATGCTTGCAGCATATCCATCGGATCTGCATCTTTTCTCCAATTTCCCATGTTCATCTGCATTTGTTTAGGAATGAATCGGGCATCTTTTAGCTTCGATACAAATTCAGCATATTGGGATTTTGATGGTAATTCATCATGTAATAATAGATAACACACTTCTTCAAAATTGGAATTTTTTGTAAGGTCTAAAATATCATAACCTCGATAGATTAGCTTTCCTCTTTCTCCATCAATGTTAGAAATTTTAGTATCTGCAACTGGAATTCCTCTTAAACCAATATTTTTGGTATCCATACTATAATTTCTCAAAAAGTCCTTTTAACTCTTTAACTCATTTTTTTGAAAATCAACAATTGCTATTTTCTTTAGTAATTAGTCTAATCTATCAAATCTCTATCATATAGCGTTATTTTGGATTCTAAACTAATGTCAACAGTAGAGCGTGAGTATATCAAAAGCGTAGATGAAGAGATTCTAAAAGCTTCAGGAAAGGAGCTAAAAAAACTTCAAGAGTTAGACATGAAAACTCAGCTTCACGCTAATACGTTTTATGATGCATATTCTTCATTTCATGAAGAACCAAAAAAAGAAAAACTTCCTTCAGCAACAAAATCCTCTAGAAAAAATAAACTATAGGAAAAATTTCTTGGTTTAAATGAGGGCCATATCATGATTCGACCGTTGGTAAAGAAAAAAACTACATCCAAAACTAAAACAAAGAAAAAAGCAAAGCCAAAAAAGACCAAAACCATATGCTTATCTCACAAAGAAGACGCAGATGGAATTAGCTCTGCTGCTTTAATCAGAGAAGCCTTTGGAGGAGATAGTGTTCTTGTTGATTATCCAGGTCAAATGGAAGCACTTGAAACCATTAGTAATGATGAAAAATTAAAAAAATTGTTTATCTGTGATCTTGGATTAAGCAATAAGAATCAAGATGAATTTGTTCAAATTCTAACTGAATTAAGAAAGAAAAAAGTTTCAATTACTTACATAGACCATCACGATTTAGATAAAAAAATCTTAAAACAACTAGAAAAAATCAAAGTAAAACTAATCCATGATACAAATGAATGCACCACCGTTCAAGTTTATGATGCATACAAATCAAAACTATCCCAGCATGCATCCTTTGTAGCAGCTTGTGCTGCAATTACTGATTATATGGAAGATAGACCATTAGGCTCAAAACTTTTACAAATTTATGATCGACAATTTGCATTAATTAGCGCTACAGTGTTGACCTATAACATCGTAGGACATCAAAAAGATCCTGATTATCTTCTTTACCTAGTAGAGGAATTAGCAGAAGCAAAATATCCACATGAGATTCCAAATACTTTTGAATTTGCTCAAATTCAAGTTGAAAAACTTGCATCAATTATAGGCAAAGTCAAAAAATCCATGAAACTCATGAAGAATTTGGCTTACATGGAGGTTTTAGATTCTGGCGCAAGTGGCGCAGTGAATTTTGTTTTGGGACTTTCAGGAAAAGATGTTGGTGTTGCGTATAAGGAACGAGTCGATCATGGAATATACGCTGTCTCAATTAGAGGCTCTAGATCTTGTAAGCTGCATTTAGGACGTATCGTCAATCCCCTTGCAACATCATTAGGTGGATCAGGTGGAGGACATGACAAAGCTTGTGGAGCAGTTATTCCTAAAGCAAAGATCAAACAATTTCTAAAAGAATTCAACGCAAAGATCTCTTAATTCTTTATTTGAAATTTGGATATATTATTATAAAACCCCCTTTACATTCACAAGCATATGGTAAAACTTCAATGCAAAGACTATGGCTTTGAATGCGATTTTCATGTTGAAGGTTCTGATGCAGCAAAAGTAATCATTGATTTTGGAAAACACACTGAAGACGAACACGGAATTGAATATTCTAAGGAAAGTCTAATGCAGATTATTATGAGAAAAGGATAATCAGTTAGGTTTTTGATTTAAAAATAACATTCTTTACTCTTAATTTTATAGGATAAATTATGACAAGTTATCTTACCATTGGAATAATTATTGCAGGAATTGCAGCCTCTATGGTTTTTGCTACTTACATGTATTATCAATATCAACCAAATTTTGTTCTAGCTGAATCCGGTCAACCTATTCAAGTAGGCCCCGTAGTTTACACTGTTGAATATGTGGGACTAACTAAAGGAGATGAAGACATTGCTCCAGACAATATTTTTTTCAAAATAAAAATTACTGCTGAAAACACTGGTACTTCAACTACATTGCTTAGTGGTGGACAATTTTATCTTCTAGATGATAAAGACACTAAACATCGTCCAATTTTTGGAGATTTTGACAAAGAAGATCTTTTCAATGATAATCTTGACCCTAATGAATCAGTTTCACGTACAACACAATTTGATATTGCTTTTGATGAAAACATGCAGTACAGAATTGGAATTTTACCAACTAAAGAACAATCATCAACTGATATTGGTATAGTCTGTCTTCTAAACTGCTAATTTTCAGCTTCTACAATCATATCAATTTCTACAGTTGAACCAAGAGGAAGACTTGCTACTCCAACTGCAATTCTTGAATGTTGACCCTTTTCACCAAAAATCTGAAAAAGCAAATCAGATGCTGCATTGATTACCTTTGGTTGGTCGGTAAAATCAGGCTCTGAATTTACAAATCCTGAGACTCGGAGGATTTTTTTGATCTTATCAAGACTGCCTAACTCCGACTTTAGCTGGGCCAAAGCATTGATTGCGCAAATTTTTGCTGCTTCTTGCGCTTGTTCTAAGGACTGAACGGTAGGTACCTTTCCTTTGAATGCAACTTTGGCATCTTTTATTGGAATCTGTCCAGAAACATACACCATATTTCCTGACTTTACAACTGGAATGTAAGCTCCTGCAGGCTTTGGAGGTTGTGGTAGTGTAATGTTTAGCTCATTTAGCTTTTCTTCAATCATAAAACTTGTAAAAATATTCTCTAGTTTTTAGTTTTTGTTTATTTTGAATTAATTTTAATGAGTACTTTTTCGCCTTTTTGAGAATGATTTTGCAAAATCATTTTTGTCTTGTATCCTTGTTTGTGTAAATACCCATCAATTACTGAAACCCAAGGAAGCGAATGTCCACTATTGACTTTAGATTCAATTGTTATGTTTTTGTTACTAGCATCAAAGTCAACATGGCCTGAACATGTTATTTGCAATGCTGAATTCATCAATTCAATAATGTCTTCTAGATTTTTTGATTTTAGATTAATTCCATTTTTTTCAAGCATTTTTATCAAATCAGCATCAATGCCTTTAGAATTAAATGACGAATTGAGAAGATGCCCCAAACCATCTTCTTGAATAAGATGAATCATACGAATAACTTCTTGTGCTTCATTTTTTGTCATATCTACAATACTGTCTATTTTTAATGCGTTCTTCCAGCTGTGCGCAAACATTGATGATTGATTTTTTCCTAAAACTTCAGTAGAGGAAAACAATGCTCCTTTACCATTTTCATTATCAATGATTAGCAATTCTGTCTTATCGAAAATAAAACTATTTTGAGCAACATCAAAAATTCTAATTTTTGCACCATTTGGAATTACATGAAAAGCTTCAGAGCCAACCTGTGAAGAATTTATGAGAATTTTTACATCTAGATCTCTTCTAAGAACTCCAATTAGCTGCTCTTTGCATTCAGCTAATAGGCTCAATCCCCAAGGATCTGCCATTATCTGAATTGATTTTTTTGAGCCCTCAATCATTTTTCGAAGCTGGCTCAAAACGTTATTTGCATTTAGATGAAAATACCTTTTTTCTTCTGAACCCTGTGCTTTTTTAGTATCTTCGCTTACCTTTTTCAAATTAGTTACTAGTGCATTCATTCCATTTACTTTGTCGATTTGCTCATGAATGATTTCATCAAATGCATCTTCAGGTGCAATTGCTGTGCACATGATGGGTTTGCTTTTTGAAATTATGACTAGTTTCTTTTTTTCAAGTTTTAACAAAACTGGATAAACCTTTGTTCTAGGAATCTCAGCATAGTATGATAATTCGCTAGCAGAAATTGTGCCCTTTGTAATTAATGCCACATATGCTCGAGCCTCATATTGACTCAAACCAAATTCTTCAAGACTAATTGCTATGCTACTCTCTTTTCCCATGATTACTAATGATTCATTCTTAGGTAAGACAAAGAGCTAATTTCCTTTCTTCAATTACTCAAAAAAAATCAAAATTGTAACCGTGGATAGATGTCACTGTGGTTAAAAACACGCTTGAAACAACTTCCTATAATACAAATTTCTTGAAAACGAGTCCTGGATGGCTACAAGGTGGCCAAATTCGAATGCCCCCTGCGCGGATTTTTTTAACACATTTGTGTTTCCGTTCCTATCTCATGGCTACTTTAGACCATCCTTTTTTTTGATTAAGCAAAATTGATGGCAGGCTCTAAAATTAGCAAGTTGCATCCTAAAGAAGATTTGACTGAAGCAGATTCTGTTTAAAATAAAATGGTAGGCACAAAAACTCGAAATTTTGCAAAGGACCTAAAAAAAGTAAGTAAATTTTCCTCAATTATAGAAGAAAAGCTTTCTCAAAGTGATAAAAAAAAGATTGATTCTCTTACAACTGAGCAACTACAAGATTTACGTCAATTAACCTCTATTGCAAATTTCATTTTAACAAAATATGAGCACAATAAAGAGGTCCATTCACTACTCAAAGATTTTGTAGATATGATTAATCACTCTACAGACTCGATGGACCTTCTTAATGACAAAATTGTAGAAATGGTGGTATCTGCTGAGAGCTCAATTTCAAGAATTAAAAATCTCCAAGGAGATGTCTCTGAGAATTATTCTTTAATATCTGGAATCAATGCAAAAGAAGAAAATCCTCAAAAAATCGTGCCTAAATCAAGTACAATTAATTTAACTAAATCTGCGACACCAGTTTACACCTAAGGATACCTAAGCAAATTTACACTCAAAGTCGATTAGATAATTGAGTTTAGCACCACAGGAACTAGAGAACAGTGCGAGCAGATATGCTTCAGAGGCCATAAAATGTGATTCTCAAGGGGCAAGAGGCATGGCAATTGCCAATTACCAAAAAGCCATAGAATCGCTTGTAAAATTAATGCATCTTTATCCAAATAACAAACTTAACAAAATTTACACTGAAAGAATGGCCTCTTATGAAAAACGCATCAAAGCATTGCAAGCAACTCATGGCGTAGAGCCAGTTTTAGATCCTAATGCTAGCCCAGAAGAACGAAAACAAACCATGAAGCGACATGAAGAGGAGCAAGATGATGATAAATTCAATGATTTGGTAATGAAAGAAAAACCAAACATTAGCTGGAAAGAAGTTATTGGTTTAGAAGATGCAAAAAGTGCACTACGTGAATCTATTGTTTATCCAACTAAACGTCCTGACTTGTTTCCATTAGGTTGGCCAAGAGGTTTGTTGCTGTATGGACCACCTGGATGTGGAAAAACAATTTTGGCAGCAGCTACTGCAAGTGAGATTGATGGATATTTTGTAAATGTTGATGCAGCCTCTATGATGAGCAAATGGTTAGGAGAAGCAGAAAAAAATGTATCAAA
>JABAOE010015831.1_pt2 | contig 14947 bp, 12 predicted proteins | sample 7062141 | NCBI WGS metagenome assembly JABAOE01 (sample SAMN14538627, study PRJNA623070) | marine sediment metagenome | biome: marine biome [ENVO:00000428]; feature: marine pelagic biome [ENVO:01000023]; material: deep marine sediment [ENVO:00002113] | place: India: Gulf of Khambhat ... | reverse complement strand
CTAACCAGTACTAATTGCCCGTGAGGCTTGGCCATATAACACCCAAGAAGTCTGTGCGACTCGACGGATCATTCCAGTTTCGGCGTTCATGTAGTTACGTGAATGCCAACCGGTCTGCCTGGCGGCAATAGCGGACGGGAACCACCCGATCCCATCTCGAACTCGGAAGTGAAGACGTCCAGCGCCGATGGTAGTGTGGGGTCTCCCCATGTGAGAGTAGGTCACCGCCAGGCTTTTAAATAAGAAACCCCCGGTCCAACGGATCGGGGGTTTTTTATGGATGGGGAGACCCCGGCTTATTTGGCTGTGGGGTCGTACTGTCCACTGTGAGAGGCCGCTCTCGGCCATCCATGGCCTTCGCGGCACTTGCACATCCTTGTGCATCGTAGGTCGGTCGCTCTCGGCCATCCATGGCCTTCGCGACACTTGGACGTCCTGCCCATCGCCGCCAGGCTGCTGAACAAGCGACCCTCTGCGCAATGCGCCGAGAATCTTTTTCGAGGCCTTAGATCGCCCCGAGCGTTCGCGCGAGCCAATCCTGCTCCGTCGGTAGCCGGCGAATACGCGGGCCGCCGGACTTAGCCGTATGGTGCGGATGACCAGCGCCGGACCACATCTGCCGCGGCGCGTTGACGCAAGCCTGATACAGGCGATATGCCCCTTCGGGATCCATGATGCGATCCGTCGGGCCGTAACCGATGAGCATCGGGCATTCGATACGATGCGCGACGTCCGCGACCGTGAAGTCCCTTATCTTGCGCTTCGTATCGGCAAGGTCGTTAGCGCCAATTATCCAGCGGATCCGTTCCTGAATCGGTGGGAAGTAATCGTAGAGATCACGCTCGAGGTCGTGCGAGCCGGCCGACATCGTCACGGCTTTGATGCGCGGCTCGCTCGCAGCCGCGCGCGGCGCTGAGTACCCGCCCATGCTTTGTCCGAGAAGTCCGATCCGGTCCGCATCAACGTCGGGACGCGTCTCGAGGTAATCGACGAGGTCGGAGACATAGCGCTCCGTGTCCGGTTGCATGTAGAGGTGCTTGAGGCGCTTGGCCGCACCCTGACCCGGCAAGTCGATGACGAGAAACGCGAGTCCGCGAGCGACGTAGCTACCACGCCCGAGAATCGTCGATTCCGCCATCGAGTCGGCACCGAGGTAGTTGATGACCGTCGGGAAGCGTGTGCCTGCGGGCCCGCGCGGTTTGCGAAAATAGCCATCGAGCTCGTTGCCGTCGACCGTGACTTTGACGCGCTCGAACGGCGGCGGGACCATTTCCCACGCCTTGTTGTACATCTCCATCATCTTCATGTAGCCCGGCATCATCGTCGCGTCTGCGTCTTCCTGATAGACGATCGCCGCGCGATAGAAGCGGAAGGCGCGCAAATAATAAGTATTCGCTGACAGTCGTAGGTTGTCGGCCTCGTAGGCTTCGGCGAGCTCCTCGTTGAGCTCGGCAACGCGTCGCCACTCGTTGTACCAGGATTCCGGGTCGAACGGTCGAAGGCGGTTTGCGACCTCGAGCTCATCCGGGTCGTCCGTGTGGATCGACTGATTGAGGCGGATTTCCATCTGGCCGCCGCCCCGGACCGTGCCGCCTGTATACAGCTTGTTCTCGTCGCGTCCGCCGACGACACCGAAATGCTCGTTTCCGGCACCGAGCGCCATTTCTTGCGCGAGTGCGTCATCGGCGAGCAGTTTCGGCATTGCCGGCGCTGCAGCCGCAGATAACAAGCCCCACTTGACCATGCTTCGTCGACTGAATTTCGACTCGATATCCATTATGATTCGTCCCCCTGCCGGTCTACTTAGTTACTCGTATTCCTAGCGCAGCCTCGAGAATCTGTCCGCGAGTTCTCGGCCCGCTGCGCTTGTTGAGAAAAGCTTCTCAACTTTTGGTCAGCGGGGCAAATATGGCCTGCAAGGCTTTTCCGTCGGCAGCGAAAACAGACTATGATTTGGACCTAAGTGCTGAAAAAGCGTACTACGCGGAGCAATAAGATGCGCAAGATCCTCATCGCCGCGGCCGCAGCCCTGATACTTCCGGTCTCGGTCTTGGCTCAAGATAACCACAGCGTCGATCCCACGTGGCTGTTCGTACCTGAACAGCTCGACGATGTGCAAATAGAGCTGACTGAGTCAGTCAAGGGTTCGGATATTCCCGTGCGATACACCTACGTCGAGCTGTTGGACGGCGTCTCCGCGCCTATCGCTATCAGGACGCCCGATGGCGACGGCCCGTTTCCGACGATTGTCTTCGCGCACATGAACGGCGGGTTTGGCTTGCGTTGGCTCAGAGAGTGGACGCACTACGGCAGCGGCACGCTCGAGCAGTTTCTCGACGCGGGCTATGCAGTCGTGTGGATGCGCTATCGGTCCGAGGTCGACACCGACTTCTCGATTCCCTTGACGGTGCGCCCATGGCAGGGCCGAGACCGATTCAGCCGCGGACCGCAGGAGTTCGAGGACGCAATCGAGATCATCGAGTTCGTGAAGTCGCTGCCGGAGGTCGACGCAGATCGCGTCGGCTATATGAGCGTGAGCCACGGCAGCGAGATGCTCATGAAGATCGCAAGCCAATACAACGGCTTGGCAGCGGCGGTTGCAACCGAGCCAGCTTCAACAGGCTTTCTCGCGCCGCTGCCGCGCGATCCAAACGCGCCACCGGAACCGGAGGAGCCGGAAACGTTGGACGTCAATACGCCCGAAATGCAGGCTGAGGCAGTTGCGCGGCTGCGATCGCGAATCGACGAATCCGAGGCCAAGCGTCGCCTCGGGACGATCCAAACGCCAATCATGGTCGTTGGCCGTGACCGGGACCACAATCAGGAGACCTTCAGGCTCAACTACGAGCTGCTCGAGGAGCTCGGTAAGCTCGTGGAGTGGCGTTCGTACGACCACGACCATCACGGTTTCGCATTCATTCAGCGAAATGCGGATGGAGTCTATGATCCCGATCCGATTCAACGCGAGGTCGTCGCCGAGTCCATTGCGTGGTTCGATCGCTTCTTGAAACGGGCTGACGTGCAATCGCCCGTGCTCGAGTACAGCGAAACCGCCGGTGGCGATTGGGTATACGACTGAGAGAACTGCCTGCAGCCTGATCGATCGGAGGTTCCCCGATGTCTTCCAAATTCGACAACGTTTTGGAAACAGTCGGCCGCACGCCGATCATACGCGTCAACAAGTTGGCGCCCGAAGGTATCAATCTTTACGTAAAGGCCGAGTCGTTCAACCCGATGGGCTCGGTCAAAGACCGTCTTGCTTTGGGCGTCATCGAAGATGCTGAGCGATCCGGTGCGCTAAAGCCCGGTCAAACCGTTATCGAGGCGACGAGCGGCAATACGGGTATTGGCCTCGCGATGGTCTGTGCACAGAAGGGCTACCCGCTCGTCGTAACGATGGCCGAAAGCTTCAGCGTCGAACGGCGCAAGCTCATGCGTTTCNNTCGAGGCGACCAGCGGCAACACCGGGATCGGCCTGGCCATGGTCTGCGCCCGCAAGGGCTATCCGCTGGTCGTGACCATGGCCGAGAACTTCAGCATCGAGCGGCGCAAGCTGATGCGCTTTCTCGGGGCGAAGGTCGTGCTCACGCCGGCGACCGACCGAGGGACCGGCATGCTGGCCAAGGCCGTCGAGCTGGCCGAAAGCCACGGCTGGTTTCTGTGCCGGCAGTTCGAGAACGAGGCCAACGCCGATATGCATTCGCGCACGACCGCCCCGGAGATCCTTGCGGATTTCGAGGGCGAGCGCCTCGATTATTGGGTCACGGGTTTCGGTACGGGCGGCACGCTCAAAGGTGTCGCGCGCGTGCTCAAGAAGGAGCGCCCGGAAACCAAGATTGTCGTTTGCGAGCCCGACAATTCTCAGTTACTCGGCAGCGGTATCGCGCAACACAGAACCGCCGAGGGCGCGCCGGCCGCGAGTCACCCGAATTTCCGTCCACATCTCATGCAGGGTTGGTCGCCGGATTTCATACCGAAGCTCACGGAAGATGCCGTCAGTCACGAGTTCGTTGACGAGATCATGCCTGTTGCCGGCGCGGATGCGATGCGGCTGTCGCGTGAGCTGGCGCAGAAAGAAGGTATCTTCGTTGGTATCTCTGCGGGTGCTACGCTTGCCGGCGCGCTAAAGATCTGCGAGGCGGCGCCAGAAGGGACGACGGTCCTCGCCATGTTGCCCGACACCGGCGAGCGCTATCTGAGCACGCCGCTCTTCGAAGATATCCCGGCTGACATGACCGAGGCGGAGCTTGAGATCTCGCGCTCGACGCCCGGTTATCGGTTTGACGTTGTAGCGCCGCCGGCGCCAGCGGCGGACGACGAAGATGCGGTAGCTCCCCCGGCTGCGCCGGCCGATGCCGAGGCGTTTGTCGAGGCTACGATCAACGATCCCGACAATCCAGTCGCGCTGTTCGCGCTCGAGTGGTGCGAGTTTTGCTGGTCCGTGCGCAAGATGTTCAAGGCGTACGACATCGACTATCGCTCGATTGACCTCGACTCGGTTGCCTATCAAGAGGGCGATCGTGGTGGCCAGATTCGCCTAGCGCTCAACGCGCGTTTCGACGTCAAGACGATCCCGCAGATCTTCGTCGGCGGTGAGCACATTGGCGGTGCGACGGAGCTCTTCGACGCCTGTCGTGAGGGGCGTCTGCAGACGCTACTCGAAGAGAACAACGTCCCCTACGATAAGAGCGTCGATACGGATCCGTACACCCTCCTGCCTGGCTGGTTGCACGCCCGCTAGCAGCCCCGCTAATACCCTGTGAGCTCGAGATAGCCGCGTCCGGTCAGCGACTCGCCATCGCTTGCTCCTTGCGCCACGATGGCGCCTTCCCAGTACCGGATGGCGAGGTTCATCTCCTGGTTCGGTATCAGCGGCCGAACCTCGAGGCGCAGATTCTGGTCGGGCAGCTCGACGTTCCAAGCAACGGGATAGCGGGACCCTGTCGACGCACTCGTCCAGTGCTCGAGCGCTTCGAGCACGAAATCATCAAGCTCGAGCGCAAGCGCGTTGCCGTCAGTGTCGATCAATGAGCCGCTGCTGAACGGGCTCGACCCGCCGGCGGTCGTGCGCAGTCGATACAGCATGAGATCACGACCGTCGGAGAGCTCGAGTGAGAGCCAGTCCCAGCCCGCGAGATCCGGGCTCAGAGAGTTTGTGCTCCACTCGCGATCCATCCAGGCGCTGCCCGTGACCTCATGTCGCGCCTCACCGATGCGCAGCTCTCCGTCCACGGACAGCCGCGGCATCGAATAGTAATAGGAGGCGTTGCCAGCCTCCGGGCCCTTACGGTCCAGACCGTCTTCGCCGTGTGGAACCGGCGGCTTGCCGGCGTCAAGCGTTAGATCGAGCCCGGCCTCCTGTGTCGCGGCGAGTAGTCGGAGGGGAAAAGGTGTCGAGCCGATCGCCGTCGCCGACCAGTCTTCGAGCCATAGGCGAAATGGTGTGGCCGAGTTTCCGGCAAGCCCGAGTCCGTCCCGCGAGAAGCGCTCCGCGTGCACGAACTCGCCGTTCGCAGCATCCGTTACCGCGAGATGTCCCATCCAAGCCTGGCGGCTACGCCATGGTGAATCTCTCTCAGGATCGTTCGGCGCAAGCGCGAAGCGAAAGAACGTGAGTTGAAACCCATACAAGCGACGCTGCGCGTCTGAGAGGTTGCCCGTGAAGTACCACCACTCGGTTTTGAACTGCGGATGGCTTGCGTGATCGCGCGGGAACGTAAGCGGCCGCGGCGCGAGCGCCTGGTCGTAACCGGCGAGCTCCGACGTAGAAAGAAACTCGCCGACAGCAGCGGTGGATTCGGGCTCGGCGGGCCCGCCATCGCGCGCGCAGGCCGTAGCGGCCAGGCTCAACGCGACGAGTGCGGCGATGCGCATCCGCTATTCCTCCCGTAGCCGCGCGGCTACGCTGCCGCGGCCCATACGCCACGCCGGGTAGATGCCCGCGAGCAGCGCTGCTGTGACCGCAAGTGCCAGCCCCAGTCCCAGCGGTGCAGGCTGTATCACGAGATCCATTCCCCAGCCAAAGGAACGCTGGTTGATGACCTCAACGAGTAGGCCCGCCATGACGATACCCAGAGGGATTGCTAGCACGCCCGCCGCCGTTCCGAGCAATACGGTCTGCGTCAGCGATAGCGTCCGTATTTGCTGCGGCGTAAATCCGAGTGCTCTGAGCACGGCGATCTCCCTGCCGCGGTCGAGCTCGATCGCGAGCAGGGCACTCAACAAGCCGAGGAACGCAACGAGGCCCGCGAGTATGCGCAGCACTTCCGTTATGCGAAACGTCTGGTCGAAAATATCGAGCGATCGCGAGCGGATCGCCAGCGTCGACCGTAGCCTCACGTCAGGCCGCGTCTCGAGTAGCGCGAGAATATCCTCGCGGGCGGCGGCTCGATCGACCGAGTTGTCGAGGTAGATTCCGATACCGTCGAGGCTGCGGTCCTGCCAATGGGTCTGATAGCGTGACAACGGTATCGTGATGCCACCTCCATCCGTGTTGTAGGCGCGATAGGTGCCGAGCACGGCGAAAGTCTCCGGGCCTGCGCTAGTCGGTAACGTCAGCTCGTCACCCGCAGCGAGCTCTCGGCGATACGCGAGCGTTTCCGAGATCAGAACGCCTTCGCCGGCAACCATGCGCTCGATTGGATTTCCGAGTCCCTCGTCGAGGATCGTCAGGCCCCATCCGTCCGGCCCCGGCAAAATGGCGCGTATGCTGATCTCGCCGGCCGCAGTGGCCAAACGCGTGAACTGCAGCAAGCTGAGGCCGCGCACGCCAGCGATCGATGCGAGCTCGCCCAACTCGCCGTCGAACGGGGCGTCCGCCGAGATGTCCCAGTTTTCGACGTCTGCGTAATAATCCGCCAGCAACGTCGCCTCGAGCCATCGCTCCACGCTGCCGCGGAAACTGCCGATCATGAGTCCGACACCGATGACGGTTGCGACCGCCACAGCTAGCGCTGCGGCGGCGACGCCCGTGCGACTTAACGCCGCAGTTACGCCGCGAACGGCGAGCGATCCTGATACGCCAAACGCGCCCTCGGCGGCAGGCCGCACCGCTCGAAGTCCAATAGCGGCGCAAGACGGAATGATCAGCGCTGTGGCGAGGATGACGAGAAACAAGCCAAAGAACGCGCCGGCCAGGCTCCGCGGCGCGGCCGCGAGCGCGACGATCCCGATGACGAGGCACGGTCCCGCAAGCTTCGCACCCAGTCGTGTGGCGTGCCTCGCCGTTTGCTCGAGCTCAGCCCGGCTCATCGCCGTACGCGGTGTCACGCTCGTCGCCTCGAGGGCNNCGAGGGCAGGGACCAGAGCGGCGAGCATGCTTGTGCCGACACCGACGAGAGCACCCTTGGCATACAGCATCGGTGACGGATCGACGGCGCGTACGGCGGCGGAGAAATAAAGGTCACCAATTGTGCGCAACATGAGCGCGACGAGACCCTGTGCGAGGAGAAAGCCGAGTGCGATCCCGAGCAAAGTGGCGATGCCACCGATTGCGGCAGCTTCGAGGAGCACGTTGATCAACAGGCTGCGGCGACGCACGCCGAGCGCACGATAAGTACCAAACAAGCTGCGACGTTGAAGCACGGCGAAAGACATGGTCGCGTAGATTAGAAAAACGCCGACAAGCAATGCGAGTAAGCTCAACGCAGTCAAGTTAATGCGAAAAGCGTTCGAGAGCTCGTCGAAAACTTCGCTACGGCTCGGTGTGGGCACGAGTGAGATGCCCCTCGGAGCCAGTTGCTGGAGCCTAGCGTGTTCTTCGGCCGTTAGGATCACGTCGATACGAGTCAATGTCGCGCTGCCGCGCAGCTCCTGAACGGTCGCGATATCGGCGACGAGCGGGAGATTCAAGCCGTCGGGGTCATAACGCTGATCACCGACGCGCCCTACGACCGTGAGCGGGACAGGTGCGCGCCGGTCGACGCTGACGCTCACGGAGGCTCCATTCTCGATACCGAGCGCGTCGCTCAGCGACGCTGGCAGCAGTACGGTATTCGGCTCGACGATGAGTCGTGCCGAATCGGAGTCCATATCCAACGACAGGCTGGAGTAGCTTCTGAAATCTAGCTCCTCGATCGGGTCGATGCCGATCAACGAGAAACTACGCTCACCAGCACCGACGAGTTGGACCTCGGTCTCGACGACTGGCGCGGCGATCAGCGGGCCGTGGTTCAGTCGCAGCTCGCGATAGATCTCGTTGGGAATTTCGGTGCCGACGCCGATGAGCTGATGTGTCGCACTGCCGACGAGCGAAGCCTCGGACTGCTCGAATGCGCGTCTTGCGCTGTCGTTGGCGAGATCGACGCCGACGAAGACGGCGACGCCGAGCGCGACACCGATGATGGCTAGCAACAGCTGCAACGGATGGCGCAAGTAGAAACGCCGCGACGCGGTCAGCAACGGCACGATCAACGCTGTGTTTCCTCGAGTAGCGCATTGTTGATCGTAAGCACGCGGTCGGCGAGACCGAGCACCTCGTTGCTATGTGTGGCTACTATGAGTGTCGTGCCACGTCGCCGACAAATCTCGTAAAGCAACGCGAGCACGGTCTTGCCGGTTTCGATATCGAGATTACCCGTAGGCTCGTCCGCGAGAATTATGGCCGGCTCGTGTGCGATCGCGCGCGCAATCGCAACTCGTTGTTGCTCACCGCCGGACAATTCCTCGGGAAATCTGTCATCGCAGTCGGGTAGCCCGAGTTCCTTGAGCAGCTCCGTTGCGCGATGCCGACTGTCGAGCTTTGGCATCGCATTGATGGCCAATGGCAACTCGACGTTCTCCCGTGCCGTTAACGTCGGGATCAAGTTGAAAAACTGGAACACGAAACCGAGTTTCTGTGCGCGCAAAGCGGCGCGCTGCGTCTCGGTCAGCGACGAGAGCTGTCGGCCTAGAAGGTGTACCTCACCGTCGCCCGGCTCGTCGAGTCCGCCGATCAAGTTGAGAAGCGTGGACTTGCCCGTGCCGCTACGACCGAGAATCACGACGAATTCACCGTNNACCGTGACTGACCTCGAGGTCGACGTCAGTGAGCACGGCGCTCTCACCGTAGGCCTTCGAGACGCCGACGAGGCGTACGTCCGTGTCCGTGTTCTCCATCATTTGTTAGCTTGCGCAAATCGGTAGCGAACCGCAATTCTCGGATGCGCGGCCCGAGACGCCCGTTTTCGTTCGGGTTTGGCTCTATAATTCAGCGCCGTCCACGCTTTTGGAGTGTATGAAGTCATGCGATTCTACGATTTTCGCGGCGCGCCGAGCCCGACCAAGGTGCGAATTGTGATCGCCGAGAAGGGCGTCGAGATTCCGACCGACTCGATCAATCTGCGCGAGTTGGAGCAACAGAAAGAGGCGTACCGGCAGAAAAATCCAGGCGCGACGGTACCGATGCTCGAGCTCGACGACGGCACGCGGCTGACCGAGAGCCTTGCGATATCCCATTATCTCGACCGAACCTATCCCGAGCCGAATCTCATGGGCCTAGATCCTAAGGAGCAGGCGCTCGTGCTGATGTGGCACGACATTACGATGCTGGAGGGTTATCTCGGTGCCCAAGAGGTCTTACGTAACGGATCGGAGGCTTTCGTAGGACGGGCGCTGCCGGGTCCAGTGCCTTACGAACAGATCGCTGCGTTAGTTGAGCGCGGACGCAAGCGCATAGGTGTTTTCGTGAGCAAGCTCGATGAGCAGCTGGGTCAGAGCGAGTATCTGGCTTGTCAGCGGTATACGTATGCCGATATAGCGGCCTATGTGACGGTCGGTTTTTCAAAACGCGTCCTCGGCGAAAACCCGACCGTCGGCCATGCGAACGTCTCGCGATGGCTCGAGACGATCGCGGCGCGGCCCGCGGTGCAGGCCGCCACGAGCTGAGGCTGCCGACGGGCCAGCTACCGTGGTTTCGTATCGACTGCGTCTCGCTGATCTGAAGCGGCACCACTTCGAGATCGAGTGCCGAGTTGAGAATCCCGCGAGCGAAACGCGCTTTAGCCTGCCTTCGTGGATTCCGGGCAGCTACCTTCTCAGGGAGTACGCGCGCCACGTCGTGAGCGCGCGGGCGCAGTCGCAAGGCCAACCCATCGCGATCGAGAAGGCCGACAAACGCTCGTGGGTAGTCGCAGGCGCTAACGAGGACCTGACCGTCACGGTTCGCGTGCACGCGCTCGATCTGTCCGTGCGTGGCGCCTACCTTGACGACACGCGCGCGTTTTTCAACGGGACGTGCGTGTTCCTCAGCGTTGCCGATCGCGAGCACGAGCCAGTCGAGCTGACGATCGAGGCGCCCATGGATGTGAGTTGCGCGAGTTGGCGCGTTGCTACGGCGATGGCCCCGAGCGATATCGACGCCCGTGGTTTTGGCCGCTACGCAGCGCAGGATTACGACGAGCTCATCGACCATCCTGTCGAGATTGCCGAGTTCGCACGCGTCGAGTTCACGGCCGCGGGAATTCCTCATGCGCTCGTAGTTTCGGGCCGCCACCTCACGGATCTTGAGCGAGTCGCAGCTGATGTGCGCCAGGTTTGCGAAACCCAGTTGAAGTTCTTCGGTGCACCCGCGCCGTTCGATCGCTACGTCTTTCTCGGGCTGGCCGTCGATCAGGGCTACGGCGGTCTCGAGCACCGCGCTTCGTCGAGCCTCGTTTTCAGCGCGAGCGATCTGCCGAAGCCCGGCGAAGTCGGACTCCCGCGCGACTATCAACGTTTCTTGAGCCTCGTAAGCCACGAGTACTTTCATGCTTGGAACGTCAAACAGATCAGGCCGGCAGCGTTCTCGCCCTACCGTCTCGGCGAGCGAAACTACACGCGGCTGCTTTGGGTATTCGAGGGCATCACGTCGTACTACCAGGATCTCATGTTGCTGCGCAGCGACCTGATAGGTGTCGAGGCTTATCTCTTCCGCCTCGCGCAGGTGCTTACGAAGACGTATCGGACGCCCGGGCGCTCGACGCAGACCCTCGCCGAGTCGAGCTTCGAGGCTTGGGACAAGCTCTACAAGCCAGAGCCCAACAGCACGAACGCGACCGTGAGCTATTACAGCAAGGGTGCCCTCGTTGCGCTCGCCCTCGATTTGAAAGTGCGAAGGGAGACGAGCTCGACGGTATCGCTCGATCACATCATGCTCGAGCTTTGGAATCGTTACGGACGACGCGGCAAGGGAGTCGGCGAGCACGATTTCGAGCGCGTGGCGGCAGAAGTTGCCGGCGTTGCGCTCGACGCGTTTTTCGATACAGCCGTGCGCAGCACAGACGACATTCCGATCGGGGAGCTGCTTGCGGAATTTGCGCTTGAGCTCGAGCTGCGGCCTGCAACTGGGCCGAACGACCAGGGTGGTACATTCGAGAATCGCTCGGCTCAGGTGCCGGTCAGTCTCGGTATCGACTTCAGACCTAGCTCGAATGGCGTGGAGCTCTTGCGTGTCCGTGACGCCGGTCCTGCCGAGGCCGCGGGCTTGATCGCGGGAGATCAGATCATCGCTGTCGACGGGTATCGTGTCGATGCGCGCAATCTCGCGCAGCGCTTGGCTCGGCACGCGTCGGGCGACACCGTCACGCTTAGCTACTTCCGGCGCAGCGAGCTGAGAGAGGCTGAAGCCCAAATCGAGGCTGCGCCACTCGACACCTGCAGCCTCACACTGATCGAGAACGCCTCGGCGGATTCGCTCACACTGCGGCGAAATTGGCTGGGGAGCTGAACTTCCGTCGGACCTTGAAGCACATCGCCGATGCTAGAATGCGCTGACCGCAGCAGCGGACTCTCCACGACATCATGATCGAGCTCGGGCTCAAATTTACGGCCGCATATCTGATTGGCTCCGTGCTCGGCAGCCTCGTCGTCGGCTACATTCGCGGTGGCGTAGACATTCGTAAGGTCGGCAGCGGCAATCCCGGTGGCACGAACGCATTGCGCACGCAGGGCTGGTTATTCGCGTTCTGGGTCATGGTCATCGACGTTGGCAAAGGTGTCGTTGCCGTGTTCGTTCTGCCAACGATCGAGGTGTTCGGGCTCGGTGTCGATCCGACGGTCAATCGCGAGCTCGTCCTATACGCCGTCGCGTTCGCAGCGATTCTCGGACACGTTTATCCGCTTTGGTACGACTTCAAGGGCGGCAAGGGCGGCGCGACGGCGATCGGCATCGTTTGTGCGCTCGAGCCGCAACTTGGGATCGCCATCATCGTGATCTGGTTGGCCGTGATCGGGCTGACGGGATTCGTCGGACTGGCAACGATGACGGGCGCCATCGCTGCGGCCGCTTGGGTCGGCGCGATGCGGCTACCCGAGGACGTCGGCCTGTTCGGCTTCACGATGAGCGTTGCGCTGCTGATCGTCTTCACACACCGGAGCAATATCCGCCGAATGCGAGACGGAACCGAGGTTCGCATGGGTCGTTTGCGCCGTGGCGGCTGAGCGTGGCGGCTCAAACAGCAAGCTCTCGCCTCGCCGTGTTGCGCCTACTCGCTGACGGTAAGCGTCATTCCGGCGAGGCGCTCGCCGCAGAACTCGGTATCAGTCGCGCCGCCGTATGGAAACAGGTTCGAAGCCTCGCACACCTCGACTTGAGCGTCGATGCTGTCCGAGGTAAGGGCTATCGGCTTGCTCGACCTGTCGACCTGCTCGACGCGCAACAGATCTCGGAAAGGCTCGGGAAGTCGGTACGTTGCTCACTCGCGCAACTCGAGGTGCTCGCGGAGGTGGACTCGACGAATAGCGTCCTGCTCAAAGGGGCCAAACCGGCTACGGGTACGCTCAGCGTATGTCTCGCCGAGTATCAATCCGGTGGGCGCGGACGGCGCGGTCGCGTGTGGGTCGCGCCGTTCGGCCGTGGGTTGTGTTTGTCACTCGGCTGGCAGTTCGAGTCACAGCCACGGGATCTTGCCGCGCTTGCTCTCGCTGTCGGTGTGGTTGCGCGGCGCGCGTTGACCAAACTGACCGGGCTCGAGATCCAGATCAAATGGCCTAACGATTTGTTACTCGACGGCAAGAAGCTCGGCGGTATCCTTGTCGAGGTTTCGGCCGAGAGTCACGGACCGTGTCATGCAGTCGTTGGCATCGGCATCAACGTATCGGCGACGCCGGCGCTTGCGGGCACCCCGCATGCATGGACCCTCGGCGCTGCGGATCTCGCGACAGCGATGGGCGAGCAACGGCCGTCGCGCAATGCGCTAGCCGCAGCACTCATCGAGGCGGTTGCCAGCCTATTCCAGAATTACGCGGTTGACGGTTTTTCCGGTTACCACGCGGAGCTCGCGGATGCGGACTATCTGCAAGGGCGTCGCGTCGACGCCGACGGTATTATCGGAACGGCAATCGGTATTGCCGCAGACGGTATGCTACTTATCGAAACCGACGCGGGCGTTAGGAGAATCCTTGCCGGTGACGTCAGCGTGAGAACTGAGCCATGAAGATCGTTGTCGACATCGGCAACACTCAGATCAAGTGGGCGCGCGTCGTTAACGGTCGGCTCGAGTCTATCGGTCAGGCGCTGCATGCTGGCTCGGCCCAAGTCGCACTCGACGGGCTCGACGCGGTGCTCGCTAGCGCATCGCCCGTCGTAGCTGCGAATGTAGCCGGGGAGGAATTTGCCGAGTTGCTGCGAGCGCGCGTCGCCGAGCACGGCGCGGATCTGATGCTCGTAAGACCTGCGCGTGAGCAGTTCGGTGTTAGCTGTGCGTACCGCGATCCGGCGCGTCTCGGCGCCGATCGTTGGGCGGCCGTCATCGCTGCACATCAGCTCATCGCTGGCGCTGCGTGCGTGATCGATGCGGGTACCACGGTAACGCTCGACGCGGTCGCTGTAGACGGTCGACACCTCGGCGGACTGATCCTGGCCGGCCCTGAGATCGTAGCCGGGGCCTTGAGCCGAGAGACGCGCGGTATAGGCGATACCGTGCCGGCGACCTCGGCGCCGACGGGTCTGGATCTACTGGGCGCGAGCACGAATGACGCTGTCGCTCACGGCACCATGCTCGCCATCGCTGCCGGACTCGATCGGGCCGTCACGGAGATTGCCTCGGCGCTCGGTTCGCCGCCGACAGTCGTGTTGACCGGGGGGCGTGCGGGCGAACTCGAGTACTGGCTCGAAACTCCCGTACACTATCGGCCTCAGTTCGTTCTGGAGGGCTTGGCGTACATCGCTTCAGAATCATGATGCGAAATTTATTCTTCGCACTAATACTTGCGAATCTAGGCTTCGCCGCTTGGGCGGCGTGGTATGCAGAGCCGAGGACGAGCGGCGAGTTAGTTACGAATCCAAGCATTCCCCAAATTACGCTCGTGAGCGAGCTCGCAGAAACCGATCTCGAGTCGATCGAGGAGGTGTCGGAGGCGGCGCCGGAGCCTACGCCCCCGCCGGTACCGGTTGCGGACACGGCAGACGCACAAACATGCATTAGCGTCGGCCCGTTCGAGGAGCTCGCGCAAGCTTCAGCCGCACAGGCGACGCTGCGGGACGCCGGATTCGCGCCGACCCAGCGTGTCGTGGACGGTGACGTTTGGGTTGGCTACTGGGTCCATCTTCCGGGTATTGCAACGCGTGGGGAGGCCAACGAAATACTCGGGCAGCTTCACGCTAACGACATCTCCGATTCTTACATCGTACCCGGGGGCGAAGAGAGTCAGACGATCTCACTCGGTGTGTTCAGTGAGATCGGCCGAGCCGGCTCGGTGCGTGAGCAGGTACGCGAGCTCGGCTACGATCCGGCCGTCGCGGACCGTAGCCGCAGTGCGACGCTCTATTGGATAGATGTGCTTGCGAGTAGCGAAACCGAAATCGAGCTCGATGCGTTGCAGGCACCCGGCCGAATCAATCGCCTCGAGCAGCGACGCTGCGAGACGATCGGCTAGCTCGGCGGCGACTAGCTGCCGACGGGAAGGGCAGTTAGACTTGCAGCGGCATCGATGGCGTTACCGCCGTTTTCTCGGGGCCGGCATAGCTCAGTTGGTAGAGCAGGGGTTTTGT